>Ga0114957_1003983_pt1 | contig 12944 bp, 12 predicted proteins | sample BantaG_FD_87175 | JGI IMG/M metagenome (GOLD analysis project Ga0114957, IMG submission 87175) | Marine algal microbial communities from Bantry Bay, Ireland - BantryBay_4 metaG | ecosystem: Host-associated > Algae > Red algae > Unclassified | place: Bantry Bay, Ireland | collected 2014-11-21 | reverse complement strand
ACTAGTTAAGAAATGTTCTATCTATACTTATATAAAACAGCTCTACCAGTATCTCTTGCAAGGGTTCCGACCTGTCGAGCCATTTCACCTTTAGGTGAGTGATAAGCTGTAGCAGCTCTATATGTCAACGTTTTTGCTGCTGTGCCTGCTCTTTTCGCAGTTTTGGCGACTTTCGCAGCTTTAGCCGCGATGCCTACTGGCCCACCTACTGCCCCCACAGCTGCACCAACTGCGCCTGCCGTTGCAGCGCCCTTCCAGGTGACTTTCTCTCCTGACACTTTCTTCGCTACAACATAGAGTGCTGTACCAGTCGCTGCACCAACGAGTGCACCTACGGGACCCCAATCTCCGCTAGTTTTATCCATCTCATGCTCAGTCATCATAGTGGAGTCGTTTCCTGTGAGCATAGAGCTGAGATAATCGTCGTTATTGCTAGCGAGAGATGATCCTGCGTGAACGCTATTTGCGAATAGAAATAGTGCAACCGACATAGTCGTTACTGTGTTTTTAGTGATCATAATTATTACTCCTTCGTTGAGTTGAATAAGGTTGCCGAATGATATGGCTACCTTGCTAGGTTTACACTCAACAGCTTACGTTGCCTGCTGGTGTAACTATATAGTAATTACAAATAGTATTTATATACGGACAAATTCCGGATTTAAATAGCAATCTATTAGCACCAATTCGTGATATCAATGACTAAACGCTATGGCTAAAGCAACATTCTCTGTCATGTTGTCTCGTGCTTGTGAATAACTTATAAGTAGCGATAGTGAAGAGTTAAACATATACCCCACTCCAAAGTTGGTGCTCAGCCCAATGTTAGATGCAGATGTAGTTTGACCAATCACCTGGGCGCCGTAATGGCTGATATTAATCCCACCACTTAGTGTTACCTGATCGTTTACAGAAAAATTAATAGCTGAGGATAGAGATTTTGTATCACCGAAATCAACAGCGATGTCATCGACATCGAACGGCTTCCTTAACGTTACAGAACCTTGTAAAGAAAATACCAGTGGGTCCAATGGTATATTCCACTGCCCTGTTAACGTCATCGTTTTTGCGCTTAATTTTATGGGTTTTCCATTCACTGATACTAATTCAGACAGTGGGATATCCATAGACACGGAGCAGTGACATTGCAGTAGTTCGAATGACACACCCATACCGATTCGTGATGTTCCATTATCTTTAGTTACCATTCCATCAGATGCAGTGCTCGTCTGTCTGTTTGAATAGTTCGTTATAGCGCCAGATACCGTCAATCTATCGTGAATTGAGTAGTCGATAGTAGCGGAGGTGTTCATTTCTTGGTATCGACTGGTTTCCTTGGACACTGGTCCCGAAATAAGGAACGCTTGTTGTTCGGTGGAAATTTGATAAAGGGACAAAGAGTCAACATCAATATCCGTTACTGTTGTCAATCCAGATGAAAATGTGACAGAGACAGATTCTGAACTGAGTCGATTGCCGCTGTTCAATGGGATGTACTGCGCTGCATGCGCTGATACGGAAGCACAAATGATTATAGGTAAGACTACTATGAGAGTTAAGCGTGACAGGGCGCGTAAATAGATTTTCATTATTAGATACCTCATGTCAAATGGGAATTTGATTATTCAGCTTCAGTATCCTGATTAGTAGGACAAATTCCGGATATTATTGGATACGCATGTCACTGGTGCGTATTGACGTAGGCTGCCGAGAGGCTATTGATTCGGTGTTCAAACGGTCTGCCGCCCAGTTTTCGCAGAACATTATAAAGCTCGTCAGCAAGCACACTGTATCTCTCGCCACCAGGGATAAATGTTACTAAACACTGTGGGCCAGCCACAATTGATGCAGCAAATGCTCAAAGGCCTCCCTCACGACCGTGACCGACGGCAAGCACTGGTGGAACGTCCGCTCAGTCAGTGGCCTGTAATTGCTTTAGACGCTGTTGCAATGTGTGCGGTAACCAGACATCTGAGGGTAGTTTGATAAATGACGCCGGATAATATCCAGATATTTGCTCTCTAAGCGTACTTAACCTATCGACAAAGCATATGTGATAGGTATGCTAGTAATGAACTTGTTCAAGCAACGAGTATTTCTTTGATCAAACCTCGGGTACTAATCTATGAAATATATCCATAAGATGCTGATCATATCTATTCTATGTTTTTGCAGTGACGCGACTGCTAAGCCTTCAATATCAGTTGGTTTGGGGCCACAATATGCTGGCTTTATTGGCGCCCAGTTAGCTCAAATCACAGATCGACACAAGTTTCGTTTTTCTCTAGGCTTGCTAGGTGTAAGTGCGGGATACGAATATTTGATATCCACAAGAATATCCTTTGGTTGTAGCGTCTTTCGATACCACGACATAGTAGATGATCTAAGTGGATTTGCGGTTAGCGCTAACTATTATTTTACCTCTTTGGACCAGAAGGGCTTTATGTTGGGGCTGGATTTACTTGATCAAAAACCAAGAGATTCGACACGCAACCCAAACCATGAAGGTCTAAAAGTTCTTATCTCTACCGGATACCGATTTTAGTTCTATTAGTTTTGGGCGAGGATAGCCGCCAACTGAGCGGCTGTATCCTGATGCTGTGTCGAGACGCGCACATACCTCTATCGCATCATGCAAATACCTGTTGCAATTCGATTTGATTATGCAACAGGTTATTGCAACGCGCAACGCTATATTCCCCGTAGAGGTGTAATTCGTTGCACAAACCCTCGTTTGCGCAACAATGTCAGTAATATAAGATGAATGCCACAGAGAATTCTAATTACTGGAACCGCAGCATTGTGACCAAAGCTACTATTGTGGCGCTTCACTATTTTTAGTGACGCTCTGGTTATCTCATTTCTTTGTTTTGCGTGATAATTTTGCTGAGCTTTGACAACAACTTTCACAATAGCGATGCTGATAGAACAGGGTTTGTTGTAAAGGCGAGGATGACCTAAGATCTCACCATACGATCGCTAGAGCTATTAAGTTAGATGTAACCGCTTTATTAATAAGTATTTAACGTTGTAATAGCAACCATGTAGATTCGTTTGTCATAAAACAACTACCGGATAGGATTTGAATGAGAAATAACAACTATTTCAAGCTGGCGATAGCGTTCCTCGCGTTTTTGGCACTCAGTGGTTGCGGTAATGGTGGATCTTCTGGGTCGTCTGTTAGTGACGATATGGGGACGGAAGACACGGGCATCGATGGTATCGAAGAACCTGACGCAACGAATTTCACCGGGCGATGGACAGGAGTTCTGTATCAAGCTTTCGATGCTGAGGATGACCCATACGGCGCGTCCTTCAATTACGAACTTGAGCTGCAACGAGCTGGTGACATTTACACTGGCACGAGCCGTGTCACATCCCTGGACAAAGAGGACAATATTATCTCGTTCAGTGTGACTGCCTCTGTCGACCAGGGAATTCTTAAGATAGTCGAACAGACGTTGCAAAGTGATGCTAGTCCCACATCGGCTACCCTTACACCGCCTGGGTCAGGCCGGTCTGTGCAGTGTCTTTCGAGGCTCGATCTAACAGCTTCGGGAAACTTGCTCGTTGGCGCGCGTGAGGCTCCTAGATGCCCTTTCGGGAGCATCTACCTCTCACGGATAGGCGTGGGCGAAGCACCGCAACGTGCTTGGTACGAGTCGTTGCCCGCCTGCCCCTGTCAACTCTCAGATGTGGTTCCCGAGCCAACGGCAGAATTTGCATTAACGGCAGATGATTTATTAACTGCAGATAATTTATCAACGGTAGTTAAATTATTACCGGTAGAGGATTCGTCAGGAAATCCGGGATCCTGGTTCTGGTTACCTAATCTTCCTAGTGAGATTGAGGGTATTCCGGTCTCTGATCCCCCCTTCTGGCCTCAGCTCAATGACAATCACCCGGGCGCGGTGTCTGAAATTCGGTGGACACCCGACAACGGTGGACCAGGGCAGCAATGCACCTACGGTTTCAGCGGAGAGCTGATTACAGGAGGGCTAGCCGCTGGCACGCCGGACCAAGTCTCTCCGGGTCGTGGGGCAGAAAATCCTCTCGCAGTCGCCGGTCACCTTCGCGCCGACGTCTTGCCATTTTCCGACCTCTCTTGCGAGCAGTACCTCGAGGCCTATCCGCCAAATAACGCAAACTCCTGCCTGACGAGAGTCGTTACTCCTGTGCCCAGCGATGCTTCAAACCTGTCGTGCAAAGAAACAGTAAAAGTACTTATTGATCCCGATGGCGAATCAGCCGGTGAGTCGTCCATCCCTCCTGTTCTCGTACAGCCTCTTGTGCCGGTACCGGCGTCCTACACCGATCCACACTTAGTTACTATTGATGGACTGGGTTACAGCTTTCAGGCAGTAGGTGAGTTTGTGCTTGCCAGATCAGCACTGCGCGGTTTAGAGATTCAGGCACGTCAGACACAGTACGGTGGACCCAACAGCCCTGTGTCGGTAAATTCCGGTTTCGCCTTCGATGTCAACGGCGATACTGTCTCAGTTGTGCCATCACCAGCAGGCGTCCTCACGATTTATGTTGAGGATGAACCCCAAACCCCAGCAGGTGAATTTGATCTGCCAGAAGGTGGACGGGTTGTTACAGAGTCTGCAACGACTCAGATTCTGTGGCCAGACGGCTCCATCGCAGTGATAACAGATCGCTCACGGTTTCTTAACCTTGCACTAGCGCTAGACGATCAACATGCCGGACTGGTATCAGGCCTTCTGGGCAACTTTGATACCAATACGCAAAACGATCTACTGACGAGTGAAGGGCGGGACATTACCACCACGCCCGAAGCGAATGAGCTATACGGCGAGTTTGCCGATGGTTGGCGAGTCACTGACGACACCTCATTGTTCACGTACTTTGACGGTGCAACCACTGCTACCTTCACTAACCGACTGCTTCCAGGGCAGGTAGTGTCTGCCGATACACTTGATGATACCGTCAGGGAGAACGCTGCTACGGCTTGCAGGGATGCTGGCATCACCAACGATGCGCTCCTGCAGAACTGCATCGTTGACATTGGGGTGTCGGGAGATACTGAATTTGCCACCGCTCTTAATGCGATTCAGCAGGAATTGGCCTTTGACATCGAGCCAGCTGTAGTGCAGGGCGAAATCAGCGTGCCGACACTGGCCTGCGACGGTCAGTCAGCACTGGCTGACTACAATGCGCAGTACAGTGGCACATTCACCAACCCTGACGCTGGCCTGGTATGGGATGCAGCGTTGCAGCTTGGCCAGTGCAGTAGTGATGTGGTGGGACTTATGACAATAGAGGCCGGCAGCAGTTTCCAGAACAGGCGTTTGCTGGGGACTCTGGATCAAGGGCAGATAACGCTTGATGCAGGATTCCCGGTGGCCTATGACAGCTTGAATCCCTGCAGAGGTATGCAGATTACACTCGCAGGAAGTGGTAGCGGACTCGCTGGATTCTGGACAGCATCAAACTGCCCACAGGGTGGAGAGATCAACCTGCCAGGCATGACCCCAACGGGCAGCCTTTTGCAGGCAGAAATCGACGAGCTGACGGGAACCTGGACCGGGCCCGTGGATCAGCCAGGTTCGAGCACTGAGTATTCGGCCATGCTGACCTTTACACAGACTGAGGAAGGCTTGCTGGAAGGTGTCACTAACTATCCCGAGCTTGCCTGCGACACTACCTTGGTTTTCTTGGGAGAGGAAGGCGGCTACCTGACATTTCGGGAAACCGTAGTGACCAAAATCACTGCGTGTGTGAATCAAGGTACGGTGAGCGTAAGGCTGGATTCAAGCGACACTCTGGAGTGGCTGTATCGAATGCCAGGAGCTACGGATGTAACAGCCCGGGCACAGCTCTCCCGGCAGTAACTAGCCTACACCATAATATGATTCCGTTTCTCGCGTCGACCTGGCGGCAGTATGACTTTGCTCCACCAACGAGCTTCTTGTAAAACTAGGTGTTGCAAAAACGGTCGTTTGTGCAAGGGCTATTGCAACAGGTTTATGAATTCCTATAGCTGCTGGCACTCTGACCAACCTCGCAATTCCCGGAGCCAGACTCGCACTGGATACCAAAGTTTCTGCTGGGACTCCTATAGCGCCGAATAGTTGTTGAACAAATACCAGACTTCTACCAATGGATTAATCCGTGACCGGTAGCTCTAAGGCTGATTGCGGCCGTCAGAACGGTGTGGTGTTGATGCTGCCGACTGGACGCCAGTGACGGTGAGCGCTGAGCGTAAAACCCGTAGAAAACCTGATCTCGCATTTTGGGTCGCTTCAAGCATCGTCTTCTGCTGTATGTTTATGTCACTATCGGCGGTAATTTACCGTATCACGATCGTCCATTGGGACGTCGACGAGCTTTATGGAGAAACTTATGACGTCATCGATTGCCACACTTGTTTCAAGCGTTTTTGCATTACTAATCTTGGCTGGCTGCGGAGGGAGCGGGTCTGACGCTCTCAGTCCATTGGGCCCTGAGGATACAACTATTCCGAGCGAATCGCCGGATGGAGCTACCGACCTACCGCCCACGATAGATGACACAGTACCGACTGCCGACGACAGCGAGAACTCGGGATCCGAATCAACAGACGTCAACGGACCGATTCCAGGTCTCTCTGTTAGCGGGCGTCGAATTAACGTGCTGGTTGCCGATGACGCCTTAGTACCCGATACATCTTATGTGTATATTAATAGCTCGCTGGATGGCGCAGATGTGCCAGTGATCGATCCTGCTGGCTTTATCATTTACTCCGCTGCCTACAGTGCGCTACCGAATGCCAATGCGGTCGGTCGAAGCGTCTGGGCTGGGCCTGTCGCAGCACCGCAACGTATCCTCTCCGAGGAAACAAGCCTGCCTGATTTGCCTTCAACTGCTCAGTTCGCCCGGCTTGGTAGCTTTGACATCGGCTCTGACGGGTCAGCTGCTCTTGTTACCAAACTTGGTGGATCTCGCGATAACTTCGTACTATTCGAATGGGTAGACGGTTTGCTTCAGAACGTCGCTGAATCGGGTATCCCTCTTGACACGCAACCAGAAGGGATGCCGGTTGAGACATTCGGCACCGTCTCACGAAGCGCGGCGGGGACCACTTTTGTCGCAGACGGAGTCCTCTGGTTACGGGCCAACGGTACGTTCACACCCATTACAGCCCCTGAGGAGTCTTTGGCCATGATCGGCGCGTGTGCGATAGAGTTCCGGAATCTCGGCGTGCACTTTCACTGGATACTCGACTCCGGCGAAATCATCTTCGACGCCCGACTAGAGGCTGTCCCTGGAGGCGGTGATTGTGACGAAGGAGATGCTATCGTGCGTTACGGAGCAGGTGGCTACCAAGTCGTCGCACGCGACAAAGAGGCCGTTCCGGGCGCCCCTTCGTCATCATTTCGTCGTGTCGAGGCGGTTGATACTTTTCCCAACGGGACTGTGCTGATCAGAGCCTCAGTTGAAACAACTGGACTTTCCTTCATCCAATGGTCCTATTGGCTCTACCCTTCGAACGGCAGTCCGCAATTGATAGCCATCCAAGGGGAGACGTTAGAGATCGGACTTCGCGAAGTGCTATTGGGTCTAGAACCATCGACGCTAAGTGTCACCGACTCGGGGAATATCGTCTATCGCCAAACGCTCGAAAACGCAGCCACTAATGGCCCGATCATTCTGGCTGGTCTCGCGAGACAGGGGCAACCCTACCCTAATCTTGCCGCCCTGGGCCGAACAACGCTCACCGTACGAGCCGATACAGAGACTGCGCTACCGATACCCTTCAACGAAGATGAGTTTCTTTTTGGTACGGAGGCACCTGCTATCGATAACTCCGGCACAGTCACGTTTGTTGGAACGACTAGCCGAAACATATCAAGCGGTAACGGCGAAGACGGGGTGTGGCAGATCGGCGAAGACGGCGTACTCGTCAGATTGATCGGGGCGGAAGACGAAGTGCTTGCCGGTCCCGATGATGTCCGTCCCGTCATGCCGTTACTAACGCAATCAACCAGTGGTGTAGAGGATAGTCGCATTATGCCTATGAACGACGGTGGGCTTGTCATCTACAGCCACGGTGATTTCATCAACAGTACAGCAGCAAGCATCGTGTACGTCGCACCGTAACAGGTATGCCGAGCATCCTCTGCGGAGAGTGAACACTTTGCTTGGTAAAGTGTTCACTCTGTCTGTACAAGGGTCGACCAAGGGAGAGCGTCCTACATGAGAGGTCAGATTGGAAATACTTGAAACAAGCAAGTTAGTAGTCTTCATTTTGTTCGTCATTCCAGGGTTTGTCGCTCTGCGCGTCTACGATCTTCTTTACCCAACAGAACGAATAGACGGGCTACGTCGTCTAGTTGAAGCGGTGTCTTATAGTTGCATCAACTACGCGATTCTTTCGCCATTGCTAATTCCGTATTGGTCAACGTTGATGAACCCCAGCTTAGACAAGGGAATAGCGATCTTCACTTTAATTAGCGTCTTGTTTCTAGCTCCTGTTGGACTCGCTTTCCTATGGCGCTATTTACGACTAGTACTTGCAAGAAACGGAATTCTTCACCACCCTACCGGCAGACCTTGGGACTTTGTTTTTCAAAAGCAACCAAGGTGCTGGGTAAAAATCTATCTCAAAGACAACGAAACCGTTCTTGGCGGGTACTATGGGCATAAATCCTTTGCATCTAGTGCTCCTGAGCAACAAGAGATATTTCTAGAGGAAGCTTGGAAACTGAATGATCAAGGTGGGTATGAGAAAATCAAGTCTCGCTCTACTGGCCTGCTAGTAATGGCAGATGTAATTTCGCACATCGAATTCAGGAGTCGATAATCATGAGTAACAAACGCCCTCCAAGACCTAGAGATACACCAGCACCACGAGTGCCAGTGCAAGATGGCTATCAACCACCTCGCGATACACCTCCACCAACAACAGAACGTCCTCAGCCTGGAGCAGGGTACCAGCCACCTTCATCTGACGGCGGACCTGCTTCGCGACCACCTCCTCCATCTGAGGATTAGGTCTCTGCCTCGAACCACTGCTTCATGTACTCCATCACTTCAGGGACAGGCATAGTATCAACGTCCTCGGGTTCACCACCAATCGCCGCCAGTTCATCGGCTAAGAACGCATTGAAGTAGTTGAAGTCAGACCAGATAACTCGGAACGATGGCCCAGTTCCAAGTGACTCAGTGACAAGCCAGTCTCGTACCTCACGGATCGCAGACTTCGCGTCGTTTCGATGTGATCTTATGTCAGAACCAGCGAGGTCAGAAAGTGCCGCTTGATACCGGTACTGCGCTGTATCAAGAACAAGTATTCGTTTGTCAGCCCATTTGCCACCCTTTAGGTGTTTGCAGCCGTAGTCTATCCCTAGCTCAAAGGGCATGTTCATTCGCGCTAGTTCATTGGCTTCTGTCGATTCCATTCGAGATAGGTCGTGCAGACCGAACTTCGACTCGCGAATCAAGTCGACGATCTTTCTGATTCTCGTCTCCGCAGAGTTATTTCGCTCTAGTGCCAGTCTCGGTTTGAAGTCGAGTCGCATGATCGTGAAGACCATCGCGAGCATGAGCTGTCGGAATTCAGGGTCAAACGGACAATTTACGAAGACGCACTTGTCAAACACCTTCATGCTACCAACGACCTACTTCCGGTCCTTCGGTGGATGCGGGTCGTTCCCGTGGCTAGCCTTTGTCTGGATTCTTCCATCCTTGCCGTGAATATAAAATTCAGCTTTGGCTTTTATGCTTGTCGAGCGGCCATAGTCCACAGCAGCCTTTTTGTTGTCGAAGGTTTTAGAGGCTCGAACTGCGCCTCCTTTTTTTACCGCCCACCCGCCTTCTGCGCGAGAGACAACATGCACAGAGTCTTTCTTTGATTTCATCAGATTACAGGCGGCCCCATCTAAACTAAATAAATTAAGATTACTCTATCAGACTTCGCGTTGATCTCTGGCGATGCCGTTGCCAATGCAAAACGAGCAGGATGAAGGGGAACATAAAATTCCTTTTGGTGAACACTTTCCTAACAGAGTGTTCACCTTTTTGAGCCTGATTGTCAAATCAGGCTAATGTCCATAATTTGACGCACCAGCAGCGAACGCTTTGCTTGGTAAAGTGTTCACCTGTTCGCTTTACTAATCTACTGATCACTCAATCAGCCTGACGTCGTAAAAACGCCGGTATATCAAGGTATTCCACGTCATGACCATTATTCGCAGGCCCTGCTTCCTGTGCCGCACCGCTGGCAGTCTTACGAATGACGGTGGGTTTCTTATAATTTGCGTAAGGAGACTGTGTGCCAGACTGCTCGGAACTAGCACTTCTTCCGCCACCTACCGCTCGTAGCTGAACAGCTGGCTGTTGTACAGAGCGAAGTTGCTGACCTTGCTGCTGACCCAAACCTGTAATTACCACTGTGACGCGCAACTCACCTTCCAAAGCCTCATCAATAGCCGTACCTACGACTACAGTGGCATCGTCAGCAGCGAAAGAGCGAATCACGTTGCCCACTTCTTCAAACTCGCCAATAGCCATGTCCAGGCCAGCGGTGATGTTGACCAAAATGCCACGTGCTCCGGCCAGATCGATGTCTTCCAACAGCGGGCTACAAATCGCCATCTCGGCAGCTTCGATGGCTCGCTCATCTCCATGACCTACACCAGAACCGATCATCGCCAGGCCCATTTCACTCATAACAGTGCGCACATCAGCAAAGTCAACATTAATAAGGCCTGGGTTAGTGATCAATTCAGCTATGCCCTGCACCGCGCCACGAAGTACATCATTAGCTGCACGGAAGGCATCGAGCAAACTGATATTTTTACCCAGCACAGACAACAATTTTTCGTTAGGGATGGTGATAAGTGAATCAACGTGACCGCGAAGCTCATCAATACCTGCTTCGGCAGTACGCATACGCTTGTTCCCTTCGAACGGGAATGGTTTGGTAACAACGGCAACCGTCAATACACCCATTTCGCGAGCGATCTGAGCCACGACCGGGATTGCACCCGTTCCAGTACCTCCGCCCATACCGGCCGTGAGGAACAACATATCGGTACCTTCGATCAGGTCCTGAATACGATCACGATCTTCCATGGCCGACTGACGACCAATTTCCGGATTCGCACCAGCGCCCAGACCTTTAGTTATGCTCTGACCGATGTGCAATACGGTTTGTGCGTGCATACCTTTCAAAGCTTGTGCATCTGTATTGGCGCAAATAAAATCCACGCCTTCAATACCCGATGCGACCATGTGCTGGACAGCATTGCTGCCACCACCACCAACACCAATTATCTTAATTGTTGGCGAATCACAAATTGAATCCACTAATTCAAACATACCGGAAACCTCCACAACAGAATTGCCAGCAGAACGCACCATAGCTTCCTGCATTATTTCTTCTAACAATGGGATTTCTGTCGACCGTTTATAATGAGCATCTAGCCGATCCACAATCATGTCGATCGAACTATTAGATGAGTTTTCAATCTCGTCGTCTTCCAGACATGCGATATACACACGCATAGCTGCTTCGCCACTGATCGCAGATTCTAGTTTTCTTATTCGCTTTGACGATTCATCAACACGAGTTACTTGTCCATTGCCATTGCCATTGGTAGACAATTTCTTCAAATGCCCACTCATGACTGACCCCCTCGATTTTTACTAATCCGCACTACATCTTTGATAATGGATTGATACTTTGGTTCTAACATTATCTTCAGCCTACGTTTGGCTGCCCGAACCTTGCTATCTGCAACACCAAGTTCAGAAGCTATTTCACGACGTGAACTCATATTTCTCTTTAAAATGCAATGCGCGACACTTGCCACAAAGGGCCCCTCTTTGACTTTAACGAGGTCTATGAACTTCGCCTCGTCTATTTGTTGATCTATTGACTCATTGGTTTTTTCAGCAATATTTTTAAGATCATCGTCTCTGTAGGTCAAAGTCGATGTTTTACGATTCTGAGCCGAGTTTCTCTCGTTCTTGATGATGCTATCTACAACTGAACTAAGGCGCGACTCTATCGTTTCAGGTGATGTTGATTTGTGTAAAACTCTTTCGTCGGGAAATCGCTGACAGCTAATCCAACGCGTAACCGCTTCAGAGACCAAACAATTGACATCAGAATATTTCGTTTCTTCAATCTTGATTGAGTACCGAACCAATCCTTTGCTTGCCTTAATAATCAGTCGCAAAAACAACTGATCGAATCCTCCGCGGATTCGCTTCAGTGCTTCGCCTCTGTTTCTGGTTTCCGTGATGTACGCCATCGGAGTCTTCGCTCAATAGTCGGCACCACGCTAGCTGGCCTGTCGCCGACTGTAAAGCACCAATTTTGGGCTATTAAATCATTACAATTTTCCAGAATATTCTCATTTTGAGTAATTAGCCCAAAAAACGAGCCTCCACAGATATTAATAGTGAAGATGTCAAATATATTGGGGTAGGACGATCATGAATATATCAATTGGCAATGAAGTATTGAAAATTGTAGAGCTTCTGCTGGCGCATGAAGACGCTGTACTCATCATTCTCACCTTATCTATTACAGTGATTGTATGCCAGTACATTCGTCGTAAAAAGAAAAAAGACGTATAGAACGTGTTCTTTACGTTTCTATCTAATGCAGCCTAATTCTACATTAGCAATATTTAAGTATTGGTAAGTCAATACGCTGACAGCTCGACTCACGGATGAGGTCAAGACCATAACGCTTGAACAATTTGGATATTTGATGTGCCTAGCTGTTGTCGTTGTGGCCGCAATTCCCGTTACTTGCCTTGTGAACACCTGGTTCGAAGACAGGTACTCTATTCAACGATAGATGAGAGTTCGATTCCCCTTTTCAACAGTCCACTCATTTTAGTCAGAGAATTGTGTGTCTTTGAATGGACTTGGTTGCAAATCGTTACGCTGATGTCCATGCTCTTCATCCGCCGAGTGAACACTTT
>Ga0114957_1003982_pt1 | contig 12944 bp, 10 predicted proteins | sample BantaG_FD_87175 | JGI IMG/M metagenome (GOLD analysis project Ga0114957, IMG submission 87175) | Marine algal microbial communities from Bantry Bay, Ireland - BantryBay_4 metaG | ecosystem: Host-associated > Algae > Red algae > Unclassified | place: Bantry Bay, Ireland | collected 2014-11-21 | reverse complement strand
TGACTTGTTATCAATCGACCATAACATTGACGGCAAGTTCAACGGCAGATTCACCTCGTTATCTTTGGAATACAGGCGATACAACGACCATTATTATGGTCGATACGGCGGGTACATATTCGGTTTCGATGACAGATGATTCTAATGCTTGTTCGACCAGTGAAGAGGTTGTCATTATAGCAGATAACAGTCCGCCTACGGTCAGTAATGATACACTTTATACATGCGATTATACTACCGCAATCGGAACATTTAATTTGACAAATGCCTCTATTACAACGGATTCGAGTGTTTTTATCAGCTATCACGTTCAACTGAGCGATGCGATGATGAATGACAACTCTATTTCTTATTTTACAAATTATTCATCTGCCGAAAGTACGGTGTTTGCAAGAGTAGAAAATGACAATAACGGCTGTTTTACTATTGCCGAAATTGCCTTGCGATTATCGGAATTGGAGGTTCCCGATATTCTTTTTGCAGCTCCCGTGGATAGCCTTTGCGCGATGCGTCAAATCACAACCGTACAAATAAAAAATCCACGTCCGGACTACATTTACACATGGAGTATGAATAGCATAGATACGACAAATGTTATTGATGCCGGACATTGTACGGCATTGGAATTGGCTGGAAATGTTGATATGTTGACCTTGACCATTCAATCGGATAATTGCATCACGACTCAAGAATATCCTGTCAATAGAACGACATCGCCTTCCATGTCTGCCGAGATACTCCGACTCGGACCTACGAATATATTGTTTTGTAACAGAAATGATTTTAACACTTACCAATGGGGGCGAGAAAGCAAAACCGATCTTTGTCCGCAAGTCATCGAAGGGGCGATTTATCAAGACTATTTGGTGGAAAATATTGATACTGACAATTACTATTACTGGCTTATCGTGGAAGATGAAGCAGGATGTACACGCAAGATATATTATCAGGAAGACCCCTTTCGGCGAATGGCGCAAAACCCCGATATTGATTATGGAAAGCTCACGATGCAGGTTGCACCCAATCCCAATAAAGGCACATTCGAGATTACCCTGACGGGCAATGAAGACCGCGCTTTGGACTTATATTTATACGACTCATTTGGACGGGAAATCTCTTATCAACAGATGGATAAATTGGATGTAGTAGAACGTATATCGCTGTCATTTCCGTCATTACCTTCGGGTGTTTATTTTATTCAAATGACGAGTAGTAGTGATATTAATATTGTGGAAAAAATTGTTATTTATTAATGATGAAAAAATCGTTGAAATTACTTGATAAAAACCCATTTCAAATGAAAAAAATACAATTATTTATACTGCTATTGCCTATACTAATGATAGGCACGCTTTCCGCACAAGAATTGGCACTGTCGGGTAACACTGCTCGTTCTCTACAAATATCAAAAGATACTATACGCCCACCAAAGACCTCTAAAGCAGAGAAAATCCCCAAGCCTCCTACCGTCAATCGTGAACTTGCCAACAAGCGTGGTTTTCACATAGACATCATAGGCGGCGCAGGTGTGAACACGCCTCATCTCAATGCCATCAATTGGGATTATGGTATCAATCGTGGTATCAGTGACGATGCGATTATCGGTAAGGGCGGTTTGCAATGGGGAGCAGGTGTGGAGTTGAGTTTTTATTTTTCAAGTCAGGTAGGTATCGGCGCAGGTGTACACTACAATCGTGCGAGCGGTAGCTTTGAAGTGCAAAATTTTGAAGCCCGTTACAGGTCGGATTTATACAATGTGGAAGGTGATGATTATTGGGATTATGAAAGAATCGTATCTATTGACCAACTTACTGAAAATTATACAATTACACATTTGTCAATTCCTGTTTTATTAAAATTTAAAACGGATTTTTCTTATCGTTTCGGGATGTTTTTACATGGCGGTGCTGCGTATAATTTACCGCTATCAACGACCGTCGAACTTGGCGAAGGAAGTATTGATTATGAGGCAATTTATTACAGCGATGACGGTTTTAATTATGGTTATGGCGATGGTACAATTAATGAACACAGTCTCCAATTGACGGAAGAATACCTCTTTACACTCTCACAAAATGCCGATGCTGACGAGACTCATCTCAATAATCATTTTAACCTTGATGTACTCAATATCGGACTCAATATTCGACCTCAAAGTATAGATGATTCTGTTGAAATTGACCCGTACATCTCCATTATAGGTAGAATCGGTTTGATGTATAATATTTCTGATAAAACTTCAATTTGGATAGGCGGACAATACGCACATGGGCTACCGACTGATAGTAAAAGCTACAAATTAGCAGACAAAATTGTAGGTGAGGGTAATGGCAAATATGGAGAGTATAGTTCCCTATTAAATGGGGGAGCGAGATACAGTATTTTGAATGGTAATTTGGGGGTGTCTATCAGATTTTGAGTAGTACTTTAAATGTCAATATTTTTCTCTATTTGTAAACCTTTTGTTGAGAGTTTTGCTTGCATCCATTTATCGTGATTGCAAATTGATACTTCTTGATAACCAATATTTAATAATAATTCAGCAGCTTTTCTAAAATTATTTTCCAATTCCGTAAAGTGATGCGCATCCGAACTGATAGTTACGGGAATGTTTTTAGCAAAACACATTTCTAAAATCCATTTTGAAGGATAAAACTCTTCTGTTTTCCCTTGATAAAAACCGCGTGTATTGACTTCTACGATACAACTTGAATTTGAAATCACTTCTATCGTTTCCTTTACAATTTCCTTATACCACGACTGCGTTTCATCAAAAAAACGATTGTCTTTATTGAGTTTTTTAATCAAATCCAAATGCCCGATAATGTCCGGTGGATCGTACCTGACCATCATTTGCACACGCTCATAATACGCCTGTACCATCGCCTGCACATCACCCGCATACACCTCACGCAAGCCTCGCGCCAACTCCTCTGCCGTAAAATCCATGCAAAAATGCTCCCCATCTGCATACTGCCCAATGTAATGCACCGACCCTACTATCACATCTAATTTGTACGCCTCAAAATCGCCCGGACCAATCACATCCGGTATAAAATCGACCTCCAATCCCGTATAAATTTGTACCTGCGGATAAGTCGCCTTCGCGTGTTTGATGTCCTGAAAATATGCCTTCAAGTCCCCCTGTTTTACATGCCAATCCGTCTCAAACAGCACAGGTGCATGACTCGAAAATCCAATCGCAAGCATTTGATTTTCAACGGCTTGTCGGGCATGTTCTTCTACTGTACATTCGCCGTCGCAGTAGAGGGTGTGTGTATGGTAGTTTGTCCAATTCATAGCTGACGTGCTGACGTGCCGAAGTACTGATGTGTTCACGAATTAAACGTCAGCACATCAGTACATCAGCACCTTATATACATTCGCTCTGCAAAAGCAAAAATATTATCAAATGTAATTTTCTGATTATCAATAAAAACATCGCCCGAAATCCGCCCAAACGGACCTTCACAATCTGACGCGCCGAGTGGACCGAGATTGATTTTGACCGCCTTCGGGTAGAGTGCGTGGAAAGTCAGATTGACTCTTCCTTGTTTATCTTTTATCGTCCAAATATCGCCATTTCTATCAAATGTAATCGCAGGTAAACGATGAATTTTTCCACCCAACCAAAGTGCATTTTCATTATATTTTTCGCCGTCGATAGATTGATTTTTTGTCAAATTTAAACCAATCAAACCACGTTCGTCGATAAATGCTGCGGTTATCCAATCCCATTTCAAGCGATAAGGGTAGTAGCCTTTATGATCGTCCAAAATGAAAAAACTCTGCTTCTTCTTGAATTCGTGGTGATCTTCATTTATGCGTAAAAAGCCATGCATCGGGACGATATTTTTGTGGGCATACATGCCATGGTTTTCGCCAAAAGGTACGCTGGCTACGAGGTGTTCACTATTCGTGAAATTGCCGTGTACTTGCCCTTCAATCGCTGGTATCTCCTTGTTTTTCAGGACTTTAAATTTGACCGTAATTCGATTTTCGCGGAGTTTATTTTCTATTCGAATGTCAATTTTTTTATTAGAAAATGAATTGATACTATTCAATACATTATCTGGAATATTCAATTGAGTAGGAATTAACTGCTGCTCGTACACGTAATGTTTTTCTCGTAAAATATCAAACACACGTACCTGTGCGAAAGCAGATAATTTGGCATTAAACAAAGCGATATTATAAAAAAATCGCTCGTTACCGCCTTGAACGGCTTGAAACTCTTTTAGCCGTAGATTGCGCCACCAACGCGGCGTTGGGAAGTTTGGATTGGTCTTAGCATCAATGAGGTTCACCGTTTCAATGGCTTGATGAAAAGTGCCGAATTCGATTTGGCGATTGGTGACGAGTTGTGCTTTGGTTTGCATCTTCAAAGATATTAATTTTTAAATACGTTTTCACACCATTTTCCAAAAAGACTCTTCCGGTTTATTTCGTTTAAATGTCAAAAACCAATCGCAAATAAAATACAACACGACCAAACCAATTATCCAAATGAGATACATCACACCAATCGATGCCCCCGCAGGAAACGGCGCACCCATCAAAGCATACAAATACAAATGAACGATGTAGAAAAACATAGCGGTTTGACCAAAAAGCCGTACAGGACGTAGCCATTTTTGATGTGATAATTTTGAAAAAACAAACAACAAAATCAGATTAATACCGCAAGTAATGAGGATAAAAACCACACTTGGTGGATACTTGATTAGTGTAAAAAATGAAATCCAATCGTGATAACTATTCATTTGAAAATTAGCCAATTCAAAAAAACGAAATACCATAAAAGCTGCTACAAATACCAATCCTGTTACCAACGAATACCCATAAATTTTATGGGGAAATTCACGCATCAATTTCGCCCAAAACATACCGAAAGTCACCAGACCCAACCACGGAATAACCGGATAAAGCGTCATCGCGCCCACCGTAATACCCGGTACAGTAAGGAAAACTGCAAGGGGATTCAGCACATCATCTGCCGACAACTGCCCAACATACCAAGCCGAAAAAACAAAATTCAACACGCTGATTACCAAGAACAACCATTTGGGTAATTTCCATAAAAATGCACCCACAATCATACATACCCCCAAGCCGTACAACACCGTAGTCGGCACAAAAAAACCACCTTCATAAGCTCCCGGAAAAGACATTCCCTCCTCACCAGATGAGCCGCCACTCAACAAACCGCCCAATCCCCAAGCCGGAAATTCGAGGAAAAACATAAACAACAAAATCAGTCCGCCTCGCTTGAAAAAATATCTTCGTATGCGTCCTTCCGACCAGCCCGTTTGCAAACGTTTTTCAGCAAATAAAAACATACTCATTCCCATCAAAAAGAAAAACCCCGGCGCGCACAGGTGACTCATAAATCGCGTCAACCACCACCAAAAATCAGGATAAGCTTTAAAAGTCACACCCCAAATTTCTGTAAAATGCGTCCGCGCCACCATCCCGCTTGCGTGGTCGAGTGCCATCAGCATCATGATAAATCCGCGCAGTAAGTCTATTGGTGCAGTTCGTGACATATTGAATTTTTTTAAGAATTACGTCATACTCACGGTCATTTCTCCGCGCATATTCGTGTTCATCCATTGCTTGACTTCTTCCGGCGAATAGCCTTTGCCGAGCAAGTAGGCTAATTTGGTCAATGCAGCTTCGGGAGTCATATCGTAGCCACTCACCAAGCCCGCCCGCGCCATGCCTGTGCCAGTAGCATAGTCCGCCAATAAGACCGTTCCGACGGTGCATTGGGTGCAATCGACTAAGACCACACCGCGCTCGTTCGCCTCCGCAAGTGCTTGTATAAATGCCTGATTGCTCACCGGACCATTGCCCGATCCGAAAGCCTGAATCACGACACCTTTTATCGGCGGACGGAGGTAATTTTTGACAATCTCGCCCGTGATACCCGGAAACAGCCACAGCACACCCACACGAGTATCCAATTGACTTTGAACCGTCAATCCGTTGGTATCCATCTCCGACCTGAAAACAATATTTCGATTGATTTTAATGTGAATACCTCCGATGCCAAGTGGTGGCAGATTGGGTGATTCAAATGCCCGGAAACCCTCCGCATTTACTTTTTGTGTACGACAACCGCGTAGCAATATATTGTCAAAAAACACACAAACCTCAGGTATCTCATGATTGGCAGCAAAAAGCATTGCACCGATAATATTTTCAGTAGCATCATTGCGCGGCAGCATCATCGGAATTTGCGAACCGGTCAGTATCACAGGCTTCTCCAAACCTTCAAGCATAAATGACAATGCAGAAGCCGTATAAGCCATCGTATCCGTACCGTGCAATACTACAAACCCTTGATAATCAGTATAATGCTGTTCGATTACCTTTGCGATTTTCACCCAATCGTCAGGACTCATATCTGAAGAATCCAATAGTGGCTCAAGTTCGAGAATGTCAAAATCGGGCATAACTTCATTGCGAAATACCCGATTTTCATTCATCAATTCTTTCAAAAAACCACTTGCCGGAATCCACCCATTAGGCGATTTTTTCATACCTATTGTACCACCTGTATATACAATTAAAAGTTTTTTCTTCATTTTTTTGTAAACGCCGTTTATCATTCAAGGGGCATTAAAGCAATAAACGAATAAACCTGTAAACGAGTAAATTAATCTGCAATTTTTACTTAGATTTACGTCAATTATTTGTGTGATACGTGAATGAAAATAATAAAAAATCACGCTATACTTGTTTTTTGCATTTAAATATATTTAAAAAACATTCACACAAAAAACAATTAAGTTTTAATAGTCAATTATTAATAAAATTGTAAAAATGAAATACGAGCCATTACACAACGATTTATTTGTACGAAACCGCAAACGTTTTGCTGCGGAAATGAAACCAAACTCTATTGCGATTTTTAATTCAAATGACATGATGCCTCGCAATGGCGATACGACCTTTCCTTTTCGTCAGAATTCCGAACTCTTTTATTTGTCGGGTATTGATCAGGAAGAATCGGTTTTGGTCATCTATCCCGACTGTGTGAAAGAGGGCTTTCAGGAAGTTTTATTTATTAAAAAAACAAATGAACATATAGCGATTTGGGAGGGTCATAAGTACACGCAAGAAGAGGCAAAAGAAACTTCGGGTATTCAGAAGATATTTTGGTTGGATGAAATGGATAAAGTCTTGAATGAGATGATTTTATTGGCAGATAATGTCTATTTAAATATGAACGAAAATGACCGTTATCGCTCTGATGTGATGACGCGAGATTATCGTTTTGCAAAGTGGATGCGAGACCGTTATCCAGTACATAATTACCTGCGATCGCAGCAAATTATCAAGCGGTTAGCGGTCATCAAATCGGATATGGAAGTTGCTGTTTTGCGTAAATGTTGTGAGATTACAGAAGCGGCATTTCGCAGGGTATTGGACTATACAAAACCGGGTGTTTGGGAGTATGAAGTTGAAGCCGAAATCACACATGAATTTTTGCGTCGTCGCGCTACCGGACACGGCTATACGCCTATCATCGCAAGTGGTAGAAATGCCTGTGTGCTGCATTATATTGATAATAATCAACAATGCCAACCCGGTGATGTAATGCTCATGGATTTTGGCGCGGAGTATGCCAATTATACGGCGGATTTGTCGCGGTCGATTCCGATTAGTGGTACGTTTACAGAGCGACAACGTGCTGTTTATAAGGCGGTTTTGCATGTTAAAAAAGAAGCTACGAGTATGTTGCGTCCCGGTACCAATCTTGAAGAATACCACAAAGAAGTTGGCAAAATTATGGAAAGCCAATTGATACATCTCGGCTTATTAGATAAGCACGATGTTGCCAAACAAGACCCTGACGAACCGCTTTACAAAAAGTATTTTATGCACGGCACGTCGCATCATTTGGGCTTGGATGTGCATGATATTATGGAGCGTTATGCTGACTTTCAGGTGGGTATGGTCTTTACTTGTGAACCGGGCATTTATATACTCGAAGAAGGTTTGGGGATTCGCTTGGAAGACGATATTCACATCACAGAAGACGGTCCGGTTAATTTAATGGCAAATATTCCGGTAGAAGTGGATGAAATTGAAGAATTGATGAACGCGGGCGTGACGGTTTGATGTTGGAGCATAAATCTAAAAACAACTGTTATTCTCGCAGCCTGTTGAATAGCAGCTGTTCTTAGATTTTTACTCTTTTAGTTTTCTTTTACAGTTAATTGAGTTTTTGTGTGCTTGGTGTCCTTCGTGGTTCACTTCTCTTTGCTGTCACAATTATCGCCACCAACAAACTCAAAATAATCAATAACCATTCACCGGGTTCGGGGACGGAGCCGGATCCCTTTATTTTAGCATTTTGTAGGCTATTTTTGGCTTTTTTGATGTCGAAGCGGTCGTAATCGGCTTGTGTTTCCAAAACCACGAGGCTGCTGACGGGCGTAACCACATAAGCCTCTTTTGCTGCATCCACAAATTGCTTTTCCAACTGCTTTTTATCAAAATATCCACGTCCGACTTTTTTCATCAAATCATTATAGACGTACATACGCATCAGGTGGTCGGGGGCTGCGCCGCGTGCGGTGGAGTCGGTGCTTGCGGTCTGCGTTTCCCTTATCATCGTATTGGAATAATGATTGGCAACTGACGTGTCATTTTCGGATTTTTTTGTAAAATGATTTCCTGATAGCATAGCTGTCAAAACCTCGCTATCTCCTTCTGCATAATCGAACACCCGCAACTCTTTCAGCGACTTCAAATAAGGTGATAAATCTTCGTCCAAATTAAATAATTTGACATTTACCGTATTCGCTTTGAGGTAGTCATTTAAATGGATGGCGAAGGTCGATTTTTTCATGTCATCCAATACGGGCGTAAGGCGCGAACCATTTTTTGAAATGACCATCGCATCCGCAGGGTTTTTTATTTTATGAAAAGGAAAAATACTAAAATTGCGTTTTAATAGCTTCTTAAACAGTCGTTTATGATTCGTTTCACTGACTTTTTCTAAATGATTGGTATAAACGTACACCTCGCGGTCGCTGATGTTTTTCCATAAATTAAACAACTCTTTTCGCTTCCAACCGTCATTAATATCCAAATAAATTTCCTGTGCGTTGAAGGCTTGATTTTGCGTCTCCAATGCTGTCATATTATATTGTTTTCCATTAAAAGTAAAATCATGTGTAGAGACGGGAGGCGCGTCAAATCGCAAAGTCCAATCGGATTTGTACCTGCCTTTGTAAGTCCATCCGTTGCCATTTTCGCGGAAAGAAAACGGCGTATCCAATTCACCAATATCGCCCGTTGCGACTACGTTGATACTCTCTTTTGCCCCCTTCCAATGCGGTCCTTGAAAGTCGATGTTTTCATATACGACCTCGCTGCCATCCATGCGTAGGGGAGTGGTAACACCGATTTTGAACTGCCTGTCTTCGCTCGGCGTACAGGGAAATACGCGCACGGTCACGCGGTTGCCTTCTTGCCAATGCAACAGGAGCGGGTCGCGTCGTTCGCGCCCGACGATGCGTGTGTAGGCACTGTCGGCTTTGGATTTGGTGGTGAGGTAAGCATCGCGTTTTTCGCCTTCGACCCAGAGTGCTGCCGATGTGACGACCGAGCCTTCGGGCAGGTAAAAAGTGTACAATGCCTCTTGTTGATTGCGCCAAGTATTGGGGCGCATCCGATTGTGAATTTTAAAGGTTTTTTCGGTATATGCCAAGCGAAATTCGGGGAAAAGTTGCACATTGGTTACGATGTCTGAAGTGGAGAGCATATTGCCACTCCAGAGTTTGCGTTCGGTTTGGTGGCGTTGGTCATAAAGCGAATTGAGTATCGTAATTCTATCGTCAAAAGGCAATTCCAGCTTGCCACAAAGCATAGAAGCGACCACGACAAGCGGGTCGTGTTTTGTACCTTCATTGAGGTTGAGATTAGGTAGAAAATCACCATCCCAAAAGCCCGCAACGGTATAGACCATATCGCTTTTGAGGATGCGTTTGGTGATCCAATCTTTCTGTAAATCCTGACTGACGTGTACCCAATTGGGCAATTCTTTTTCGTTTAAAGGTGTATTTTGACTGTGAAAAGCATCCGTAATTTGACGATTGATACTCATCCATCTTGTAGAAAATAAGCCGACAAAAAGCAAAGGAATGACTATACCGACAATCGCGGTTCGCCAGTAATTGGGAGAGGCTTTGAAGTATTTTCGCAAGACGATTATGGTGGTAATGAAAAACCAAATCGGTACGAAAGCATGTAAAGAAATTCCGAAAAACCAAAATACCGCAGCAGCAAAAGGATAAATCGGCGCAATATAAATTGATTCATACAAATGAAACATCATCGCCGAAGACACGAGCAAAACGATGGCATGATTGAGCCAGTTGGGTTTGTGTTCGTCGCGAAGGACAAAGGCGATAAGGGCAGCATTGGTCAACACCAAATACACGCACAACCAGCCCGTAGAAATATGAAAAACCGGAAGGATACGATTGAGCGCGTACGCGCTAATATTCATCAATTGTAGAAGTATAATGTTGTATTTCAGGTTTTTAAATCGTAGCCTTTTTCCGTATTTGGTGAGATTTGCAGCGATGACTATGAAGAAATAGATAACAAAAATCACCCCGCAAACCATAAAGGAAGCATTGAATAAATCGGTATCCTGCAATTCTCCATTTAAGGTGAATAGAAAATATGTCAAAGAAATTCCAAGTAAACTGAAACCGATACGTAAGACATTTTTTTCCTTCGGCGGATTAGGGTCTAAGGTGGCGATGGTGTTGTCGGACATAGGTTTTACTTTTGATGATAAATGGTTAATTTAAATGAAGTTAAAAGTACTTTGTTTTTCAAAGTTAATTTAAAAACGAGACTTTTGCAAAGGATATTGTTTGAATTATGAAAAAAAATGAAATGTAGTAGGAAAGTGGCAGAATTTAAGGTTGTGATTAATTTGGTTTCCAATAAGTGTCTGTCAATTCTTCGATGGTATCTTTATCTCAAAATTCGAGTGATGAACTTTTTATTTGGAAATAAATCAAAAAAAGCGGATATTGTAGAAAAGTGAACGTTTAATGGTCGCACAAAATAATCATATTCAACAAATTTCGAGTGAAATTACTGCGCTTGTTCGTCAGTCAGAAACGGAACAAGATGTCATTGTCGTGAATGACTATGCTTTGAAAAAGGCGATTTCGGTGGTCGAACAAATCAGTGCGACAGATGAATTTTTGTTGAGTGATTTGGATTATTTTGTGAATGTGCATGGAACAATTTCGCTCGAATTGGAGCATGATTCAGCCGAAAAAAACGCTTATCTGCATATTGAAATCGGCACGACTACCAGCAATTGGCAGTTTCGTATCAATGGAGAACGGACAGATTATACGGAAGGTATTTTACATGAAAATGATGAAGAAATAGCGCGTGGCATCTCGCGCTACAACGACAGTTTATAATGTACATCAAAACCGAAGAAGCCCACTACCTTGACGATGAATTTGGTCAAATTCCTATTGAATATCAAACATAAGAACGCATCGTCCGATTTCTGAAAACCGGAACGGTCAAGAAGGGCAAACTCAATCGCAGGGCATTTTATCCGTACAAATATCCGGCTTCGGGTGAGTGTCGTTTGTCGGTAAACCGCTTGGATTACAGTACGCTTGAGCATACGCGGAAGGTTGCCACACAGATTTTCGGGGAGCATTACAGAGGTATTGCCGTGCTGCAAATCAGACATGCGCTTGCCTTACATTGTGACATTGAGACTTGCCCCGAAAATGGTGTTACCCAACACGCACACATCATCTACCCGAACTACACATACGAACCCGGCACACCTACCAAAACAGAAATCACCGATATTATTGAGGCATTATACCAATATGCAAAAACTCACCAATTGTTTTTCGCAGAAAAAATAAATGACTTGGTGGACATAGAAATTCCTGATGATTTTCCTGAAATCATGGGACGATGTCGGGGAGGTGTTTTAATCCGCTTTCCAATAAGTGCCAGTCAAACGTAAAACGATTTTGCAAATCGTCACTCGAAAATAGACAGGACAATTTGCAAAATCGTTTTACGTTTCTTCACTTCTCATTTAAGATGGAAGTCAGTTCTTGTTTCGATTTTTTCTTCTATCTGATTCAATAATTTTTCACTCATAACTAAAAAGTATCACCTCTACTATTCCTCCAACGAAGCCCGGACGACGGGGGTTTTAAAATTTTGAGCATGTCTTTGTGGAACACTTCTTTGTGTGTTATGTGTTTTTCATCACGCCAAATACACTCAATTTGATTGTCAGGTAGAATTTTTTGTACAATCATTTCATTGCTTCGTGATAATTTAAGACTTACACGAGTCCCAATTTTGAATTCGTCCATTTTATGAATGTTAAAGTTTAATAAAATTGTTTTTGAAAAAAGACATTGAGACGAATATAATTTATATAAATCAAAAATAAACGTATTTGGTTTACTGATTTGTTTGTTTTTTTATGAAATGTACATTTTCCTTTTAGAAGAAATCTCTTTGAAACTACTAATACCAATTATCTTCAAATAATCAAAAATTCCCCAAAAATACATACTTTTACATAATTTTCCACCAAACAAAATTCGCGAAAATCAGTTTAATCCGTTCAATCCGCGTTCTATCGCACAATTTAAATATTTTTCAAAATGATAAAATTAAAACTCACTTTGTCCTTTGCCCTGTCTTTCCTACTACTCTGCGGACTAACAGCGCAAGACAATACCAACACCAACAAATTCCGCCAACTCGGTCAGGAATTGCCGACACCCAACGTCTATCGTGCTGCGTCGGGCGCGCCCGGACACCTGTACTGGCAGCAAAAAGCCGACTATGTGATGAACCTCGAACTCGACGATGACAGGCAAATCATCTACGGCGAAGAAACCATC
>Ga0114957_1003980_pt1 | contig 12947 bp, 6 predicted proteins | sample BantaG_FD_87175 | JGI IMG/M metagenome (GOLD analysis project Ga0114957, IMG submission 87175) | Marine algal microbial communities from Bantry Bay, Ireland - BantryBay_4 metaG | ecosystem: Host-associated > Algae > Red algae > Unclassified | place: Bantry Bay, Ireland | collected 2014-11-21 | reverse complement strand
ACAATCTAAACACACTGAAGATCCAAAACGCTGCATGAGCGGGATTCCTCTAAAGTCGACTACCAGGTCTTGATATCCCATCGTGGTGCCTCTTTCGGTGAGGATTACCTGATTATTTCCTGAGTCAATTACCTTTTGACGAGCAAATTGCATCGCATCTGGATTCAGGAACTGTCCTTTTTTAATATTAACCACTTTACCCGTTTTCGCAGCAGCCACTAGTAGATCGGTTTGCCGACATAAAAAGGCTGGTATTTGCAAAATATCTACGTGTTGCGCAGCTATGGCGGCTTCTGGTACACTATGAATATCAGTCGTTACTGGTATTTTTAGTGTTTTACGAATATCTGAAAGGATAGTCATTGCCTCTTCATCACCAATACCGGTAAAAGAATCTAATCGAGAACGATTGGCCTTGCGATAAGAACCCTTAAAGATAAAAGGTAGTTCCAACTGATCTGTTATCTCTTTCAATCGACTAGCGATGGTAAAGGCCATTTCCCTACCCTCAATGGCACAGGGTCCGGCTATCAGAAAAAACTGATTTTTATCCGTATGTTTTACTTGTGGAATCGCTGATAGTGGCATGATTCAAGTTTTAAAAAAAGTGCAAAAATAATACCTTATTTCCTATATTCCAAAGCCTTTTAGAATATTATTTGGAATAAGGCAAAAAAATGCAGGCTACTGAAATTATATTTTCTTTTCGACGAAAAAAAAAATTATTATTTCAAATTAAAAATGCTTCTATCTTACTAAATACCTGAGGAAATTGCATGAATCGATTCAATACAGGCAGATTATTTGCCAATGTCCTCTTGCCAAAGTGTAGGGTGAGTGGCGATAAAATTTTCCATCAATTCGATGCAGGCTTCGTTTTGGGCAATGGTAAGCGCTACCCCACTCGCTTTTAGCCATTTCTCTGCTCCCAGAAAGGTTTTATTCTCTCCGATAACAACCTTTGGTATACCATATAGCAAGATTGCCCCACTACACATTGAGCAAGGGGAAAGTGTGGTATAAATTGTAGCCTCCCGATACACCGCAGCTGACTGACGTCCTGCATTTTCGAGGGCATCCATTTCGCCATGTAGCACTACACTACCCTGCTGGATACGCCGATTATGTCCCCGACCAATGATTTTGTTTTGGTATACCAATACGCTACCGATGGGTATTCCTCCTTCAGCTAATCCCTTTCGAGCTTCTTCAATGGCTTCATTTAAAAAATATTGATCGCTTGTATTCATTTTGCTTTTTTTTCTTAAAAATAGAAAAATCGCGATAACCTCTGCTGAGTATTATCGCGACTTATAAGTTTTCTATAAAACTTAACTTTATTACAACTTCACTATTTGCAGTAATTTTCCAATTGCCTCATCTTTCAATCGCACATAATAAACACCTGCTGGATACATCAGTATAGAAACCTGTCCGGTATAAACGCCGTCATAACGAGTAATCGTAGATTCGTAAAGGAGTTTTCCTTCCGCATTGTATATTTCTAAAGGTAAAAACACACTCGTTCGCTCCAAACCTGTTACGTTGATTCTAAAAATCCCATTAGTTGGGTTAGGCAAAATTTCGATTAGTTGGCCTGCCAGCTCAGTGGAAGTACTCACGGCTACAGATATAGAAACCAATTGATTTACCTGACATTCGTTTGCGTCGCGAACAACGACTACGTAATCCCCCATCGGTAGATTTTCAAATACCGGACTGTCCTGAAAACTATTACCATTGTCAATCGAATAACTAAAAGGAGCGGCACCTCCACTTTCTAACACAATATTGATACTACCATCCGTTGCTCCTACACTACTTATATGACCTATCTCCGCTAAAATATCAATTTGACAATTATTTATGATCACAGTTTCTTCCGACAGACAATCATTCACATCCATCACTACTACCAGGTACGTTCCAGCACTGAGTCCCTGATAGAGTGTAATATTGCTAAAGGTAGCACCACCATCAATACTGTATTGATATGGAGTGGTTCCACTAGATGCACTAATCAAGATTGCCCCATTGTTCCCTATACCATTTTCATTAGAAGTAATAACACTACTTGACAGTGTACAAGCAAAAGTCGCACAAAAATCGGCCATATCTCCTGCTCCGTATTGACCATTACTATTGGCCATAATGATGCCTTCTGAGTTAAGAATTTCATAATTTCCTTGTCCTTCTGCACAACAAATACCATCTCCATAGGCATCTATGATATTAAAAGTGTAGCATCCATCAGGGTCTAAACACCAGGTTTCAGAAATCAATTCTCCATCAATCATGTACGGTCCTCCAGAAAAAATAATCGCTTCCGATGCATCCAACAATTGCCAAGTCACCTCTTCAGGAAAATCATCTAACAGTAGATTGAGGGTAATCATTTCACCATCTACGATAAAATTTAACGTCTCCGTTCTACCATCATTGGTCATTTCTTCATCTGTTTCTCCGTTAGGGTTGGCGGTAGTAATCTGGATAGCATTACCACCTTCTATAAAGTCAGTTATGGAAATAGCTATTGCTTCACTTTCGGTGATATCCAAGTTTCCTTCCCAATTAATGGTCTCAACCACCGTTCCATTGACGGACACCAGCACATCTACAGTAGTTAGCGGAACGGTACCGAAGTTTGAAATAGTAGCCATAAAATCCAAATTTGTTTCGCAGGTGAAATCACGTAAATCTATTTCTGTAATTCCTGCATCAAACCGAGGCAAGTGACTTACTACTCTTCGTAGGGTATCATTCAAGGGAGCTTGATCGCCCTCCAGTTCTGTAAATATGGTAAAATTATAGCTTCCGATTGCCGACATATCTACGGTGTTAGTAAAGGTATGACGATAACTACTATCTGGGAATAAATCAAAATCTATGTCTTCAGAAATGGCCGTTCCATTTTCAAAAATATAGCCTATTTTAAATACAGATTGAGTATCCAGTCCTAAATTTCTTACTTCGATAGTAACGGGTTCAGTAGCGGTCAATAAGGATTGGCTTTGAGGCGTCAATAGTGCGACCGGCCCAATGTCTATTGTATCCCTTCTTATTTCAAAAGAAATAATTCGAGTGGTCGCATTGCCACCTCCAGCGTATTCTGTAGTGTACCAAAAAGTACGATCATCAACAGGATCAATACTCATGTGGCCATAGTCTCCAAAACGTCCATTAGAGTTGATTCGATTCTCTCCTTCTACAGCGTTAAATTCCTGCACGGTCATTTGACCTAATGGATCGGAGGCTATACGTCCGGTAAATCTTACACCTACAAAACTTTCAGGACTAGTAACATTATATGCAAGTGCAATGTTTCCTGATCCGTCCATTGCGATACCTCCCATAAAGCGATCTAACCCATCATCCGGGGCGAAGGTACCTTCCTGATGAATAGTCCAATCTGTTTCTCCAGGTATGCGTCGTAATTCAACCCAACGAATTCCAGAAAGATTTTGTCCTGCAGTAACATCGGTGATAAAATTAAATACCATCGCTTCATGTGTACCGAAATTACGGTAATGCACCTGATTCATAATTGTTTCAGGAATGCCATCCAATCCAGTTCCATTCATCTGTGGCATACAGGCGAAGCCTGGCCCAGCAGCAGAGCAGGGGTTGGTATCAAAAGGTGACATTTTCAAATTCTGAACTGTTGTAACCGTGTTACCGGGATTATCAAAGTCCACTTCAAAGGAATAAATATCTAGTCCATCATCTGTTGAATTGCCCCATGCATCATCATCCAGACTAAGGACCATAGGATTAGCGCCAGGCTGTGGCGGCGTAAGTCCTGACCAGTCAACGGGTGTATCTACCTGAAAACCAGGCCCACTAGGAGCGCCAGGTAAAGTAAGTCGTTGAATATCTACCGTGGCAGCGCCAGCCAACACATCTGCACGATCAATAAAGTAAGCAGGAGATACTACGGGGCCTTGCTCATTGGTGGTGACTACATAGGCATTATCCCATACGCTGAATTTGGGGTAATCCGGAAAATTAGGCGTAGCAAAATTATACACCGTGTAGCTGCCCATCGGGTCACTGCCCTCAGAGATCGCAAATAATAACTGATTTGAAGGAGGAAATTCTGTGATGATCCATCGACTGGTTTCTTGATCGAACAAAATAATTGGATCACCAGCAGAAGAAAAACCGATAGTATTCCATATAGTATTTGCAGCAAAAGAATTTTGTAATGCTCCGTCTTTATCAAAAACCCCTAGTCGGGTTGCATTTATAGCTTGAAGATAATGATCTGTACCAATATCACCAGAGGGGTCATGAGGGGCAAATCCTGAGGATAATCCCTCGATATTAACCAATGGTTCCACTATTATGATTCCATCCATACGACCAAAACCATATTGTCGAAGCGGATCTGGCCCTTGTGGTTGGGGGTTTTCTACCGTGCTGACATACTTACCACGTCCAGCAAAATTATTGGGTGCTTTACGGCGCTGTTTGGCTCGTTTACGTTTTTCAGCTGACATACTTGGCATAGGTACCAGCGTTCTTATAGGTGGAGTTACTCCAATTAGTTCCGCTTGGGTAACTTCTACCTGCACAGGAATGGTCTGAACATTTTGGGCCGTACTCCAATTAGGTAGGACAAAAACAAGTATCAATAAAGCATTGGAAAGTAAATACTTTAGCATTTGTCTCGAATTGATCATATTAAAAAATAGTTAGTCGAGACAAAACTAATTAGATACCCGAATATTACCTTGTTTTAGGCTGTTATATATCCTTGTTTGTCGTTCACATTTCAAAAAAATTGAAATATGATGCAGCGAAGGGTCATAACGCCTAAAATTGTTCAAAGGTCAAGGAGTGTTGATAAAATAAATTAAGACACTATGCTTCCTCTTTTTCCATCACTCTATTTAATCGCCATTCCTAAGACCCATTTTCTATTATTTACTTAATTTCACTATCCGAAACAGCTTAGCTATTTTTTCATTTTTAAATTTCAGATAATAAATACCTTGCGGCTGAACCGTCAAAGAGACCAACCCTGTGTACGCCCCATCATAATTTGGGATTTTTATCGCTTGTACCAGTTGGCCGGTTGCATTAAATATTTCTAAATCAATATGATTACGGGTTACAGGAAGACCAGATATAGCTACTTTAAAAACTCCTGAGGTTGGGTTAGGGTAAATGCTCACTAGCGCTTCTCCAGGAAAAATATGGGTGCTGGTCAGCATGTTTATGACTACAGTTTCGGTGTAGCTGCATCCGTTTTGATCCATTACGGCAATCGTATAGCTGCCTGCTTCTAGTCCTGTAAAATAATGGTTGTTTTGAAAATGCTCCCCTCCATCAATACTATATTGATACGGAGGCAATCCATTATTCGCTTCCATAAAAATAATTCCGTTATCTAAATTAGGTTGTGCATCACCAGTAGTCACTTCAGCAGATAACATACAGGTAAAGTCCACACAAAAATCAATTGTTTTTTGCACTGCAATCTCTCCATTGCCTTGAACAAGTATTAATTGATCCGGATCAGTGAGCGAATAAGAACCTGATCCTGCACCGCAGCAGAATCCGTCCCCATAGCTATCAAACAAAGTCAACCGATAACACTGACTAGGATCTAAACACCAGGTTTCGGTAACAGAATCAAAGGGCGTACCATAGGGGCCTCCGGAAAACAATATATTATCTTGTACATCAGTCACCTGCCAGGTGGTCTCGTTAGGATATTGATCCAGGGTTAGATGCAGGGTGATATCTATTTCTGCTCCAGATACCATGAATCCCCGGTTGGTGGCATTATTGGTGGTACGTTGATCTGTCATACCACTTGGCGCGTAGGCGACCAGCTCCAGAATATTATTACCCGCCATAAGGTTTTCTACCAAAAGGGGTAAGGTTTTGCTATTGCCTGCCGTAAGTGTGCCTTGCCAATTGATGGTTTCAACAGTGGTATTATTTAAGTTGACATCAATTAAGGCACTGGTTAAATTTTGAGTACCAAAATTAAACAAATCAAAATCCGCCGTAACACTGTCATTACAACTATACAATTCTAATCCACGCAAGTCTGTAATCCCTACATCAAATTGAGGTAATTTAGTAACAACTACATTTAAGGTATCATTGAATCGGGTTTGGTCAATACCATTGGAGGTGAAAAATTTAAAATTATAATCACCTATTGCTGATACATCTACAGTCGTGTTAAATTCGTGTAAATACGTAGCGCCAGGGGTTAAAACAGTATTGACAGATTCTATTACAACAGGTTGATTTTCAAAAATATACCCAATATTAAATCCAGACAAGGATTCTAAACCATAATTTTTCACTCGCACTTTCACCCTTTCATTATTAGTTAATGCAGGACTACTTTGAGGCGCTTCTAGTACAAATGGGCCTATATCAAAAGTGTCCCTTTCAATTTGAAAACTAGCAATTCGGGTCGCCCATCCTGCTTCGGTCATATACTGTCCAGTAAACCAGAAGTTACGATTATCCAGCGGATCTACCCCCAAGTGTGCATAATCTCCATAACGGTTATTGCTAGTGGAACCGGTTCCCTCCACCAAGGTATATTCTTCAATCGTCATCTCTCCCGGCAGATCACTGGCCCGCCGTCCCGTAAATCTTAGTCCAGGATAAATAGCGGAACCGGAAACGGAATAAGCCAAACCAATATTACCTCCTCCATCTATCGCAATAGCGCCCATAAAACGGTGCAAACCATCATCGGGGGCAAAGGTGCCTTCCTGAAAAACCATCCATTCTTCCCCCGGTGTTCGTCGTAGTTCCATCCATCGGATACCTGAACGATTGTTGCCATTGGCATCTGTAATAAAGTTTAATACAATACTTTCATGTGCTTCAAAACTTCGATAATGTGATTGATTCATAATGATCTCCGGCAGACCGTCAATTCCAATTCCTCCCAACTGAGGAATACAGGAAAAACTCGGCCCTTCCATCGTACAGGGACGGGTGTCATACGGTGCTGTAGGAAGTTCCTGAATAGAAATATTAGTGTTATCAGGCGTATCAAAATCAAGGTTAACTGTAATCAATTCGATTTGATCAGCCGCTACTTCCCCCCAGGCATCGTCATTTAATTTTAATAATAAAGGAGCCTGATTATCTACATTTGGAGTCGGGCCATTCCAGTCTACTGGAGTAGCAACCTGAAAGCCGGGTCCTGTCGCTACACCGGGAATAACGAGTCTTTGGATCGCAATTTCATTGGCTCCGTCAAGTAGTGCCTGTCGATCAATGAAGTAGGCGGGAAGTTCACTTCCATTCCCTTCATTCGTCGTAACAACCAGTGCTTCAGGCCAAATACTATATTTAGGATAATCCGGAAAATCAACCGTACCAAAATTATAAACGGACCAACTTCCTAGCGGATCGGCATTTTCGGAAACAGCAATCAGTAGTCGATTTCCTCCCTGAAAATTAGGAAACTCTGTCAGTATCCATCGTCGGGCGTCATGATCGTATAATATGATAGGGTCTCCACCCGAACTAAATCCCAGACTTGCCCAAAGGGTATTCGCTGTAATGGGACTGGCTACTGGGTTTCCTTGTTTATCACAAATTTTTAAGAAGGTAGAATTTACAACCTGCACATAATGATCCTGTCCGATATCACCTACCGGATCGGGTACATTAGCATTGGATATTTCGGTCGTCATTCCCTCAATGTTAATATTTGGGGTAACCAAAATACTATTACTGCGATTTTGTCTGGTAGGCTGCAGGACGGGATCGACTCCTTGAGGTAAAGCATTTGCTACTGTAGAATGATACTGCCCTCTACCCAAGAAATTGGGTACGGTTTTTTTGCTGCGCTTCGCTTGTTTTCGACGTTCTTCTGATGTAGCATTCATGGGGGCTAGGTGCCGAAGAGGGGCAGTGGTACCTACCTTTTCTGCATACGTGACGGAAACCGGAACGGACAGAGGTGCCTGACTATACCCATACGTGCAGAAACCCATTATCAATACAACTATTCTTGCTACTGGGGAAGTAAACATATTTTTTGTTTAAATATTGTAATTTTTTAAGAGTGAACTACTTTTCTATACGAAAATCTTGTTTAGATGTTTTGGGAATGCGTAACAAATTGGAAGGACTAGTTGCTTCCCTCATTTGTAAAATTGTGTTAAAAGAAAACTGATAGCAAAATTCTACTAACTCATATACTCCCAGGCAGATAGATATTTGCCCTTCGTTTCTGCGTATTCAATAAATTTTTCATAAAAAGGATCTGCTCCAATGGTTGCACTATCACCTATTACAACGAGGTGTTTTTTAGCGCGAGTCAGGGCGACATTCATACGACGGTAATCAGATAAGAAGCCAATTTCGGTTTGATCGTTGGAACGTGTCAGAGAGATAAATATCACGTCCCGTTCCTGCCCTTGAAAGGCGTCTACAGAATTGACAGAGATGTGGGCATCGTATGGAAGCAAGTCTGGATCTTCCTGAAAAAGTAAACTAAGGTGGCGGGCTTGTTCGCGGTAGGGAGCGATAATCGCCATGGAAGGGATATCCAGTTCGAGCGTAGTTATTTTGCCAATAAATTGTAAAAAATATTCTCTTAAAATAAATCCTTCTCCTTCATTGAATCGACTTTTGGTTTCGGGGTTGAGTGTTTCACCAAAGCCACAACCAGCCGTATCAATAAAAACCACCGGCGACAAATCTGGGATGCCGACCTTATGGTCCTGCACAGCTGCTGCTGCCTTGAGTTGACCGTCATAAAAAAACTGGTTGGAAAATTCCATAATCGTCGGATGCATCCGATATTGGGTATCCAGAAAACTGGTCGGTTTGTCCTCCTTTACCCATCTTTCCAACAAAGTAATTCCCAGTCCCTCTTTCCTTGCTTCTAGTGATTTTATGACAGGAGGCAATTGGAAAGGATCTCCTGCCAGCACCACTTTTTGAATACGACTAAGGGGAATCCATGTGGCGGGTTCAAGTGCCTGAGCAGCTTCGTCAATGACGACCGTTTTGAATTTGAGTGGTGCAAGAATATGGCTAGTGGTATTGACCAATGTGCAGGCAATGACATCTGCATTGAATAAGATTTCATTTAATAATCTTTCTTCGAGCATCTTGGCGTAGGATTCCAGTTCGCGTGCTTCCTTGTAAGAAGTATTGCGTTGCTGTCTTTGTTTGGAACCAAATCGTTTTTTGAATTTACCAGCTCCCTTTCGCGCATTAGCGGCCTGAACCCGTAAGCGTTTAATGTTTTTATTTTCAGGATGGATAGACAATCGCCCTTCCAGTGTCATAGAAATAAGCTGATCGTTAACCCTTGAAATATTACCAATACGTACCACATTGAGGCCTTTTTGGTCTAGTCGTTCTACCAATAAATCCACTGCGGCATTACTCGAAGCAGTGACTAGAATATGTTTTTCCTTTTCTGCCAATAACTTGATCGCGTGAACCAATGTAGTCGTTTTACCGGTACCGGGTGGGCCGTGTATAACCGCGATATCTTCGGCCGCCAAGATGGATTGAACCGCTTCTTTTTGGGCAGGATTGAGGTAGTCGTGATAGACTATTGGTAGTGGATTCCACTGTGGTTTTTGTGTTCCGTAGATTAGGTTTTTTAGTTCTGCCAAGCGATCATCTTTGGCTTTAAGGACGACGCGCATCGCTTTTTCCATTTCCAGATAAGTGCGTTCATCGAATAGTAATTCAACGGCCAATTGTCCATCGTTTAGCCAGTCGGGTAAGTCTTTATGGTTTAAGATAATTTTCATTTTGTTTTTGTCTACAAAATGAATGATACCACGAACGACCTGTGTACGTTTGGGTTGATCTGTCCCACCATAAAATTCGATAGGTGCTCCGGATCGGAGGCGATGTGGTTTGTTTAGGTGAGCCGTTCGATTAACCGTTACAAAAGCACGATCTCCGACGGTATATCCCGTTTTTAAGACCTGTAATGGATACCAACACAATCCTTTTTCCCGTCGCTCCGCTTGGGACAGCTGAAGCATTTCCGCTCGAAACTTTTCAAAGTCTGCCTCTTTTTCTTTTTGTAATAAGTCACGGACGTGCGTCAGTTTTTCTTGAATGGTCTTCATAGGGCAAAGGAAGGAGAAATCTGGTAGAATTCAAAGAGGGAAGGGTAATATGATCTGAGGTTGGAGCTAAAAAAAGGATTCAGTAATTTACTTACATTTAGTCACAAAAAATATATTTATTGTACTAAAATCCATGCACGATCTTCAATGTTGTCTTTGATGATACGCAATTTTCGGTTGAGATCTTTCTGATCTTCGTAGGCAAATTGGGCACCGACCCGAATGATGTCGCTGTCACCAATACGCTGCTGATAGACGTTGAATCCTTGTGCGACAACCTTGTCCGCCATCTTCTGGATACTTCTTTTAAATTTGTAAGAACCGATGATAATTACGCCTTTTTTACGAGAAGGGCCAAGTATTTTATCTTCAATATCTATTTCTGGATTGGCATCAATTTCTTCTAATGGAAGTGTTTTTTCTTCTTCAGAAATAACAGTGCTGGTGGTCTCTCCATTACCATTACGACTATCAGTGACACTCATGGTGGTGATGTCTTCAAAAGTAGGCTTTTCATTGACCCGTTTATCAGAAACAGGAAGTGTATTATTGCTACTAAAAACTATATTATTAGTATCACTTTTTGATATAATAAAGGTACCTGCCAGTGCCAGAAGTGCAAATCCGACCATCAATGACAAGATCGTTTGTGGTGAATTTACTGTGCTCCAGGCTCTTTTTTTGCTAGTAGTTGGAGTTGATTGAAAAGTATCAGGAAGAGGAGCTTCGCGAGGAGCCGTTTCTTTATTTCGTAAAATAGGATAGTATTGGACGCTCTGTAAACCGTAGGATTCTTTGTTAAAATTGGTATTATCCTGTAAAAATTTGAATCGTCCTTCGTGATCTTTATAGAGGCGGCCTACACCAGGTAGCATAAGAATTTCGCGTTTGACCAATCTTTCATTGGCGATTGCCACAAAATGGTCGATCTGACTACGGGCTTCTTCGCTGGTAAGCTCTGCTTCCTTTTGCAAATGCGCTATCAATACGCCATCATTGACCTGTAAATTTTGGTCAAAACGAACCAACCGTGATGGTGGATGCAGTAGTCCTTGGACATGGTCAATAGATGCAGCGCGATAGCTGGTTATCAACCCACCAAAGCCGGGAATGATAAGCGATTCCCTTTCGTGCAAAATATCAGCAAAGTAGCTCGAAATATTGGTAGTCATAAATAAATCTTGGAATGACAGTTAGTCAAATATACAACTTTTCTAATGAGTAGTGCAATATTAGGAATAATAAAATAATTGGAAGCATTTAATCAACTAAAATAAGGTACGGCCTTAATGATTAACTGTAAGACAATCCAGGCATAAATACCGGCTAGCACATCATCTAACATTACGGAAAGCGGCGTATCCATATCTCTATCTAACTTTTTGATACCCAACGGTTTTAATATATCAAAAAACCTAAACAATACAAAAGCAGCCAATATATATCCCCAATGAAAAGGAATAAATAATAAGGTAATCCAGACTCCAACACTTTCATCCAGCACAATTTTTCCCGGATCATGTCCCCAATCCTCTGCCACGATTTTACAGCACCAAGTACCGATGATGGTGCCCAAAATGCTAAGTCCGATCAGATAATAATTGATAAAAGCAGGTTGAAAATGATAGATAAGGAGGTAGATCAAGACGCCGAAAAGGGTACCGAATGTACCAGGAGCTACGGGTGCATATCCGAAGCCAAAAGAAGTGCCGAAAAGTTTGGCAATAGATTTCATAAGTTTAAAATTAAAAAGCCCGGTAAATCAATGATTTACCGGGCTTACTTTGTAGCGGAGGCAGGACTCGAACCTACGACCTTTGGGTTATGAGCCCAACGAGCTACCAACTGCTCCACTCCGCGCTATTGGACGCCAAAGATACATAAGATTTCCGCTTTTGTCAAGTCTTAAATATTTATATCCTATTTATGTAAGCATTAATTTTTAAGTTAAAAAGGAAATAATTACCTTTAGAGTTTGGAGTGCATTCTGTTGTACTAGATACTCACCTATTTTTAACCATAAATTTTTTTAATTATGAAAATAATTTACACTAAACTTCTTTTTATTTTTATATGTGCCAGCTTCGCTATCCAGCCGATGGTTGCACAAACCTCTGGTGGCCCGGATGACTATGGGTATACCTGGAAAAATTCAGATGACCCTGAAGGTCCTACCTATGAATGGATTGACATCTCCGAATCAGGCACCGAAATTACTGGTCTTGCCGATGACAATTCTGCTCCCTTGGTAGATATGGGTTTTGATTTTCAATATTATTGGTTAGAATTTGATCGTGTAAAAATCGGTTCAAATGGCTGGCTAAGTTTTAGTAATGTAGCGAATGTAGCACATTGCTTCCCAAGAATCCCTACAGCTGGAGGCGGAAATAATTTGGTGTGTCCATTAATGACAGACCTCAACTTTGATGGATCTGGAAACCCAGGACGCGTAGTGTATCAAAATTTAGGAGATGGCAGATTTGTTGTTTCTTATCTTGATGTTCCTTTTTGGATTGCCTCTACTCCACCCGCACCTTCTTTTACGGGTAGCAATACCTTTCAAGTAGTTTTTGATAGCAATGATAATTCTATCACCTTCAATTATATGGCCGTTGAGGATGGTGTTTACGATCCCAATGCAGCTTGTACAGAAGATGTCGTTATTGGTATGGAAAACACTACTGGAACGATTGGACTGGAAATAGCCGTGCAACTTATTCCAAACGACGAAACTTCCATTCGATTCGAATATCCTGATCCAGTTACCTTTAGTATTACTGATATTACCGCAGATTGGAATATTGAATCACATAATGCAGGCGTTTTCTACTTACCAGAAGATGATATTCCATT
>Ga0114957_1003975_pt1 | contig 12966 bp, 6 predicted proteins | sample BantaG_FD_87175 | JGI IMG/M metagenome (GOLD analysis project Ga0114957, IMG submission 87175) | Marine algal microbial communities from Bantry Bay, Ireland - BantryBay_4 metaG | ecosystem: Host-associated > Algae > Red algae > Unclassified | place: Bantry Bay, Ireland | collected 2014-11-21 | reverse complement strand
TGTATGGATTTCCAGCGACTTATTTGCGGAAGGAACAAACTGCAGATTTGAAAATGGTCGCTGATGCGATGTTTGCACAAGGAGTTAATCATCACGTTTATCATGGAATGCCGTATAATCCAAGAGGCGTAGATTCAATGGATTTTTTTGCGACGACTTACTTTGGGCCAGGAGGAAATTTGGAACCTGAGTTACCTGCATTTAATTCGTATATGGAAAAGGTTTCAGGTATTTTGCAAAAAGGAAAAACGTACTCCGATATCGCCGTTTATATTCCTTACGAAGATGGAGTGATGAAAGGTGCTTACCCTCCAGAGCGTCAACGTGTTTGGGTTTGGGGAGAATATGAGTTGCGATATGTTTTCCCTCCAAAAGAAACTGAAGGGTATCATCCTTTGTGGATCAATCGACATTTTTTGGAGCAAGCTAATTTTCAAAATGGAAAATTGGAAGTTGGTGATGCACGATTTTCATCGCTTTATATTGACGTGAAGTATATGGATGTGCGAGCATTGCAGCGAGTGTTGTTTTTGGCAAAAAAAGGATTACCTGTCTGCTTGAAAAATTTTCCAATACAACCTGGGAAAAATAAGTTGGAAAAATATAAAGACTTACTTAATGAATTATCTTCGTTGCCAAATGTCTCCAACGATTTTCAAAAATTAGTGAATCATTCACCTTTAATTCAAGGAGATAATTTGCCAGAATATTGGAGTAGGGTGGCAGCGGATGGAACACATTATTTATTTTTAGCGCAGCTGCCATCGAAGAATTTGAAGTATCCAATTTACTCAGGACAGTCGCTGATGGAACAATCTGACTTCAGAGAATTGACGATTAATGTTTTGGGAAAAACGATGACGCAGGAGTTTGAATTTAAACCTTATCAATCTTTGATGTTGAAAATTTCTCCAAAAGGAAAAATTGATATGATAGATATTTCGTTTGTGCCAAAAGATCCGATGGTGCGAGCGAAGGAGAAACAAAGAATGAATTTTTAGATAGCAAGTAACACGTGGTGGTCTGCTTTAGCTGACCTAAAAAAAAGAGCACAGCGATTTTTTTTTCTAGAAACAATAAGAATAATGTGTATTTGAAAACGTCGCTGTGCTCCTTTTTTAGGTCAGCTAAAGCAGACCACCACGTGCTTCTTCTTTTAGGTCAGCTAAAGCAGACCACCACGTGCTTCTTATATTAAGTGTTATTTCCAAAAAAGATTTTTCTTATGCGAAACATATTTTTCTTTATTTTTCTAATTTTTAGTCAAACGAGTTTGTTTTCCCAAGACTACAACATCCTAGATTTTGGCGCAAAACCCGATGACAAAACCCTCAATACAACTGCCATTCAATCAGCAATAGATGCTGCTACTAAAAATGGAGGAGGTCGAGTAATCATCCCCAAAGGTGAATTCCTGACAGGTGCATTTTTGCTCAAAACAGGAACAGAGTTACATTTGCAAAAAGAAGCGACCCTTCTTGGAAGCACCAATCCTAAACATTATTTTAAACTCAATCGATGGAAAGCATTGGTAATGTCGGATAATCAAAATGATATTTCTATCACCGGTTATGGAGAAATAAATGGACAAGGTCGGGAGTTGGCATTGCATATTGATAGCTTATTTTATGCAGGAAAAATTGATAGTGCGCAATACAATTTTGTAGAAATGCGACCTAAATATTACTTGCGACCGCAGCTCATCGAATTTGTCAGTTGCAAAAAAATAGTCATCAAAAATGTCACACTCCGCAATGCAGCATGCTGGGTGCAGACCTATGACAAATGCGAAAATATCATCATGGATAGTGTGCGAACGGAAAGCGATGCCTATTGGAATAATGATGGAATCGACATTCAAGATTGCAAAAATGTTCGCATCACGAATTGTTTTGTCGATTCGGCTGACGATGGAATTTGTATCAAATCTCAGTACGAAGATTATCTGTGCGATAGCATTTATATTTCAAATTGTACCGTTCGGTCAAGTGCAAGTGCAGTCAAATTTGGGACAGTTTCGCATGGTGGATTTAAGAATGTAGTAATCAAAAATATAAAAATTTACGACACTTTTCGTTCGGCTATTGCGATAGAAGTGGTCGATGGAGCGGTACTTGAAAATATTTTGATTGATAGCATCACAGCAGTCAATACGGGCAATGCAATATTTATCAGACTAAGCGAAAGATCGAAAAAAGAGCAGATGGGAATCTTGAAAAATGTCATTATAAAAAATGTAAAAGTAGAAGTCGCTTTCGAACGACCTGATTACAAATATGAAATACGAGGCCCAGCATTGCCATTTTTTCATAATACATTTCCCTCCTCAATTACAGGTATCCCAGGTTTTCCAGTAGAAAATGTGAGGCTCGAAAATATCGAAATTATTTATCCTGGAAGAGGAAATAATGGATTGGCGAATGCACCACTTTCCAGACTTGATCAAGTACCTGAAAAAATAAAAGCATATCCAGAATTTTCCATGTTTGGAGAATTACCAGCGTGGGGTTTTTATGTGCGACACATGGATGGACTCACGATGAAAAATATTAAGTTGACGATCAAAGAACCAGATTATCGCCCAGCTTTTGTTTTTGATAATGTTGAAAATCTGGAAATTGAAAACTTGAAAATCGAAGGAGACCAAAAGCAAAAAAAAATTATTTTGCATCATACTAAAAATGTCAAAATTGAAAATCAAGAAGTAGTTTTACAATTGAAATAATTTCAAAGAATGCGAAGATTCTCATTTTTTATCCTAATTTTTATGACTGTTTTATTTGCTGACTGTAATCAGTCAACAAATAAAACTGATGCATTAGAGAATTTTAAAATGCAAGGAAAAGGGGTTTTGTTGACGACTAGGTTTAATTCTTTTGAAGCGTTTAAAAAGGAAGTACAGATTGAATATTCGAAGGGTGATAAGTCATGGGTTCAGTTAACACAAATTAGCAATGGACAAAAAATAATGAGTACTTTAAAATCTGGGATTAGTGAATTAGATATTATAGCTGCACGAGATGGTGATTTTTGGGATAAGGTTTCGCTAAGTTTAAAATCTCCTTTTTTTGTTATGAATAGAAAAGATTTATTAGGTGTTTTTGTATTATCGAGAAGGAAGCAGGATCAATTCGGAGAAGGAGATATAGCATTTTATGATCTTGCAAATAATATGGTTCAAAATATTAATGAAGAAGATATTGTATTGACAAGTCTGGAAGATCAATCTGAAAAAGGTTATATTAATACTTTTAATCATGTAAATGCTCAAGCATTAATGACTACTCTTTTTTCAGAAGAATTGGCTGACTTTGTTGCGGATACACATGAACGCCGAAACTTGCCTGAATTAATATCTGGAGAATTTACGGAAGAACAAATAACTGATATTAAGAATGGGCCTGTTGATAATTATGTAGATATAGTTAATAATGAGTGGGGACAGGAAATGGGAAAGATGCTAAAGAGGAAATATAAAATTAATCGAGAAACGATATGGACACCCGAATTGTTAGCTAATTATTTGAATGATTTACAAAGTTTTTATAGTTGGAATTTTCAAATTGGCTTTAAACCATTTAAAGCTTCAGATCAACTTATAAAAAGATTTTCTTATAAAATCAAAAGTATTCTGAAGAGTGTATCTGAATTTGAATAAAATTAATTTTCAATTAATTTTCAATTAATTTCAAATGATAGTTGAAGGGCTTGGCTTTATCTTTAACAATCTTATGTTTTTTCTGTATTTCTTTTGTTCCAATTACTTGCCATTGTTCTAAATCTTTTAGCCAGTTTTGGTCTTTTACAGATGCGTTGGTCAATTCTAATACTCCAGTCAAATCTGCTTCCATTAAATTAGCTTCAGTCAAGATAGCCCATCGTAAACTGGTTTTTCTTAAATTAGCTTTATGTAAGTTGGCTCGTTCTAAATTGGTTCCTAATAAATCCATTCCCTCTAAATTCGCTTCATTCAGAAATGCTCCAATCATTTCACCCCATCTCAATCTAGTATTACTCAAATTCGCTTTTCTTAATTTTGCTGAAGTCAAATTAGCATCATCTAAATCTGCGGAATCTAATCGTGCATGATTCAAATTAGCCCATTGCAAATTAGCTCTTTTTAAATCTGCATTTTTTAAGAAAGCGTTTGATAAATTAGTACCCCATAGATTTATTTCTCTCAAATCTGAATTGTTCAAATTTATTTCTTGTAAAATTGCATTTTCCAAATTACCCTGCCTTAAATCAACTCCACTTAAATCTGCCCCACTCAAATCCGCCCCAATCAGATCTGCTCCAAGAAAAGAAACCTTCGATTTTATTTGATTAAAAGAACTAGAATCAATATTCATTTTTGCTAAAGACAATAAAAGTTGTCCTCGTTCGGGACTCCATTTTTTTTTAGAAAATTTTTCTCCATCAAAATATTGGTAAGGTTTAAATGAATAATTCAACGTGGCAATTCGCTCAACCATTTCATCACTCAACATTCGTTTTGGATTATTTTTTAGCTCTTCCTCGATTTTATCAAAAAGATTATTCATCAAAATTAGTGCATTGCTTTTGCGAGTTGTGGCTTCCAGTTCGAATTGTTCTGCCAGTTTTTTATGTTGCTGATTCGCTTTGATTTTGGAAAACTTATTTTGTTGAAAAAATAAAAAACTACTTGCGAATCCTCCCACAAGAATCAGCGATAAAGTCAATATGGAACGGGATGAGTTTTTTTGAAAAAAAATTGAAGTGGAAGGTTTTTCTCTCCAAATAGAAATGCTGATCCATCCAATTAAAACGAGAGAAAGGCAAGCAATAAATCCTAGAAAAAAAGAATAATTTTTTTCTAAATAGGGCAAACGAAGGAAGCCCAATATCCAACCTAAAATACCGCTAAGGATAATACCAATAAGAAAATTCCTTTTTTCTTTCATGGCGAAAAGTTAGTTAAATTAAGACATTATAAAAAATAATGTGAGGAGTTTGAATTTTCGAAGAAGTAATAAAACCTCATTCGTACCAATGCTCCAGCATTGGTGTGTAGTAGTCAGTTCGTTAATTTTTTGGAGATACTCTAAGACACTTATTAAATTTTGGTATAGATATTGCCTTCTAACTAATCTATATATTTAAAATGCCCTCTTCATGTTTTAATAATATGTCATATCTTCTCTTAATCTTCAACAACATAACCATAGAATAATATCTAAACGAAACGATATTATAACAATGTATTTTCATTGAAAGAATCTTTCGTCTAACCTCCCATTTGTTATTTTCTCTTAATCTTCAACAACATATCAATAGTATAATATCTGACATAAATGATATTATAACAATCTATTTACATTAAAAGACATCGTTCTTTAACAAATCCCGTGGTCAGACCAAAGTTGGAAATAATAACGACCGAAGGAAGTGTTATTTTCAATTTTTGTTTGATTTAAAACACGGGATTTGTCAAAGAACCAAAGACTTTGCTGTCTTTTACATTGTTAATCTATTAATTTAAATGAAGTAGTGAAAATAAAATACACATCCATCTTCCTTTTTCTAGTAATAGTTTCAGGAACCGCACAAGTTTACGATGACCATTTTGGTGCTGGAAATACTATCGGTATTCAAGTATCTAGTTCCGATAACCAATCCATCGACACCAGTACCTATTCAATTTCAGGCACTCAATTAAAACCAGATTTGGTTGGAGCTTCTAGGTTTTTAGCTCAAGCTACATTGGGCGCATCCTATGAAGATATGGAGTATGTGCGTACCGTTGGTATTGATAAGTGGCTGGTGGAACAATTCAATTTACCTTCTCATTCTTATGCTGCGAGATACGACCAGATTTATGATGAAATCCAACAAATCATTTCCAATGATTTTCATGCAGACGATTATATGTCTTATGTTTTTTATGACCATTTGATTCATCATCCCGATGTACTCAGGCAGAAAGTAGCATTTGCATTATCTCAGATTTTTGTTATTTCTCCCTATGGCACTAGTCTTAGTTCTAAAAATCAAAGTAATCTTATTTACTACGATTTTCTTTACGAAGGTGCTTTTAGCAATTATAAAGATATGCTTAGTAATGTAACCATGAGTATTACGATGGGAGATTACTTGAGTCATTTTCAAAACCAAAAGGCAGACATCATCCAAAAGACTTATCCTGATGAAAATTATGCTCGGGAAATTATGCAGCTATTTTCTATTGGATTACATCAGTTAGAATTGGATGGAACTCCTGTGAAAAATATTGATGGAAATAATATTCCCACTTACGATATTGATAATATTGCCGAAATGGCAAAAATATTTACTGGCTTAGGCGCAGCGCAAAAAAATGATGGAACACCTAATGATGACTTTAATAGAGATTGGTCGATCAATAGAAAAATTCCAATGAAAATGTTTGATTATTATCACGCTAAAGGGGAAAAAAATATTTTGCCAGGAGTGACTATTCCAGCGGGACAAGATGGTATGGCAGACATTCAACAAACTTTGGATGTTCTTTTCAATCATCAGAATGTCGCTCCGTTTTTGAGTACTAGATTGATTCAACATTTAGTAAAATCTAATCCTTCTCCTGCCTACGTCAAAAGAGTCGCTATGGTTTTTAATAATAATGGAAGTGGGGAAAGAGGTGATTTAAAAGCAGTCATCACAGCAATTTTATTAGATCCAGAAGCTAGGAATTGTGATTGGATCGACAACCCAACCAATGGTAAATTGATTCAACCTATCGAACGATTTACAACTTTATTCAAAGCATTTGATTTGACAACTCCTTCTGGAAAAATTTGGTTTCGAGATGAGAACGAACTATTAGATGAAATTGGGCAATCTTTTTTAGCTGCTCCTTCTGTCTTTAATTTCTTTTCTCCTTTTTATGCGGAAGACAAATTTGTCGCTCCCCTTGATTTGGTTTCTCCTGAATTTCAAATTTTAAATAGTGTTACTGCTATTGCATACATCAATGAGATGGAAGATGCGATTAGGAAAAAACCATTTGAGAATAGAACAGCGCCTAATTCTACAGGACAATGGTTGATAGGAAATAATAATGATCAACCCGTTCTGAATTTCTCAGATGAATTAGCCTTGTATAATTCTGAAGGTATTGATGCCTTACTCGATCGATTAGATTTGATTCTTTGTAGAGGTCAACTTTCCGATGCGACTAAAACAATTATTGCCAATTCGATTCAACAAAATATAGATAATGTAAATGGCTACAATAGTCAAGATGTATTGCATGATGCATTGTATTATATCATGATGTCACCTAATTATGTTATTCAAAAATAGGGTTTTAGAGGAAATACGTTTACTAAACTTTTAAAGTTTTAGTAAACGTGGGGAATTTTATCGCTAAAAAAAAATAAAATATATGTTTAGTAAAAAACAAAGTAGGAGAGCGTTTTTGGAAAAATTAGGAGTAGGATGTGCGCACGTTGGAGCAACTACTTTACTCTCTGGAATTGCTAATATGGGTTTGTTAAATGCTTCCGCAGCAGCTAACAAAAGTTGGGTCAATCCTGCCAACAATTCTTACAAAGCCTTAGTTTGTATTTTATTGTCAGGAGGAAATGATAGTTTCAATATGCTAGTTCCGAGAAGCCAAGATGCTTATAATGACTATGCAACTGCACGAACAAATATTGCGCTGCCAAAAGAATCTTTACTTCCGATCAATCCACTTAATCCTGATGGGAAACAATATGGCTTGCATCCTAATCTTACCAATGTTCAGCAACTTTTTGAATCTGAAAAATTGGCCTTCGTTGCGAATTGTGGCGTACTCGTTCAACCTACTTCTATGAATGATTATAACTCAGCTTTAAAATTGCCATTTGGTTTGTTTTCACATTCCGATCAAGCTAGACATTGGCAAACGTCTGTTCCTCAAGATAGAAATTCAGTTGGATGGGGAGGAAGACTTGCTGATATTTTGCATACCAATAATTCCAATCAAAATGTCTCGATGAGTGTTTCTCTTAGCGGAACTAACCTTTACCAAAGAGGAAATACGATTCAGCCTTTTAGTGCGGGTTACAATAACAATGGTAGTACATTAATTAATGGTTCTTCCAGTACTAGTTTTTACAATACACTAAAGCGACAAACTTTGGATGATATTTTAGAACAGAATTATCAAAATACTTTGGAGAAAGCCTATGCAAATACGATTGTAGGTTCAAAGAATAGTTCCCTTGAATTTGATGCTGCCGTTGCCAATGGTACGCCTATTACAACTGCTTTTGAAACAGATGAATTTTCTAAAAGGATGAAAATGACTGCTCGAATAATTGCAGCTCAAAGTAATCTTAATGTAACTAATCAAACTTTTTTTATTCAAATGTCAGGTTACGATAATCATGATTCTAATTTGGCAGACCATGCTAATTTGATGACCAGATTAGATGCTGCACTCAGTAGTTTTAATCAAGCGATGGAAGAACTTGGAATGGAAGATAATGTGACCACTTTTACGATTTCAGATTTTGGAAGAAAATTAGTTTCCAATGGAGATGGTACCGATCATGCCTGGGGCGGTCATGTCATGGTGATGGGTGGTGCTGTTCAAGGAAAAAATATATATGGTGAATATCCTGATTTATATTTAGGTTCACCTTTAGATACTGGTGGTGGTCGATTTATTCCTACCACTTCAACAGACGAATACTTTGCAGAATTGGCCACATGGTTTGGAGCTTCCCCGTCCGACCTTTCTTATATATTCCCCAACCTTCCCAATTTTTGGTCCCCCGATCAAGGAACATCTCCACTAGGATTTTTTAATTAGAAAAAAATCCAAAAGAGAATTTATTCAAGGGTAAAAGTCAACTAACAGATTTTATTTTAAAATGCTAAATGTTTCCAGAACATAAAATTCTGTTAGCCTTCCCTTCCTATTTTTTTTAGAATAAAGTTTGTGACTATTCAGCATACCTCATCCTCTTTCCTTCCCCAATAGGAGAAGGAACGAGTATGAGGAGGTCTTAAAACTTAATCAAATTACCCACAATTAACTTTTTCAAAATCTTCAAATTATGATGAATTTTTGTCTAAGCCATAAATGTAAAAGCATTGTTATTTTATTTATTTCTATTTTTGCTATAAATAATCTTTACAGTCAATGTATTGATAATAGTAACTATTGGGAGGAGAGTTGGGTCTCTTGCAATGCGAGTCCTAGTCCTAATTCTGCCAGAGGAAATTCTCATTGGTTGCTTTACGAATTCACAGAACCACAAGATATTTATTCTTCAAAAATTTGGAATGCCAATCGTACAGGAGAGAGTGGGAGAGGAGCAAAAGAAGTGTATGTTGATGTTTCAATTGATGGAGAAACTTGGATCCAATTGGGAACGGAAGCTTTTACTTTTTCACAAGCAACAGAAGCGATTGATTATGATGGCTTTGAAGGCCCAAGTTTTTCAGACTTTGATTTTATAGAAAAAATATTATTTACAGTTGTCAGTAATCATGATAACTCCAATTGTGTATCCATTGCAGAAGTACAATTTAATATCGACCAAGATGCTTGTTATGGAATAGAGGATGAATGTCAAGTTTGCGATGGCCCAGGTTTAATTACTTGGTACGAAGATGCGGATGGTGATGGATTAGGAAATCCAAATTCGGCTACAGAAAATTGTGAAGCACCAATTGGATATGTAGAAAATGACGAAGACCCATGTGATAATGGACTTTATGGTTGGGCAGATATGCAATTACTTTTTGAGGAAAATGGATGCACAGGTTGTCACGGAACTTCTGGAGCAAGTGGTCTTGACCTTACGACTTACGAAGGAATTACTGCGGGAGGAGATATTTGTGGGACAAATATTCTTTCGGGAAATACACTTACAAGTATCATTACGGTAGATAATTACGATGCTTGTACTTCGCCAATTTCATTTCCCAGTATGAACCAAAGAGTAGGGGATGCGATGGACGATAATGAAATTACAATGATTCAAGAATGGATTGACGCAGGTGCTCCTAACGATTGTAACTGTCCTGACGGATCTCCTGATTCAGACAATGACGGAATTTGTGATGCGTCAGATGATTGTCCCAACTTTGATAATAGTTTGATTGGAACGCCATGTGATGATGGAATCGCATGTACATTTAATGATACCTATATCTCTACTTGCGAATGTGAGGGTCAAGAAATTGTAGATTCTGATTTGGATGGAGTTTGTGATAGTCTCGATTTAGCTCCGCTGAATCCTTGTACCGCCGATGGAATCATTGATGGGGCGGAACCAGCAGGTTGGGTAATTTCTCCTACCAATGATTGTGATGAAGATGGAGTTTTAGTGTCGGACAATGACTTTGATGATTTTGACTCTTGTATCAATAATCAAGGTATTTCTCTTGCGCCAGAATGTTCCTGTCCAGATGATGCTATTCAAGCTGGAGGAAAATTCCATGCCTCGCTAGGTGTTTGGGAAACGACCGCTTACTATGCAGAAGGATTACCTGACGGAAAATTAACAGAAGCATTTGGATGGGAAAATTATATAGAACTTTCTTTTCCGTATATGGAAATCGGACAAGAGATTTGTTTTGATATTGGATTTGGAACTGCTGATGGTGGCATTCAATTTGAAGTCAATGAGTTAGGGAAATATAAGTTTTATAATTCCGAGCCTGCTAAAACTAATTATGAAATTCAACAATTTTGTTTTGATGTATTTGTAGCTGGAGAGCAATTGATTAGAGTGACTAGTCTAGTTTCGGGTTCGATAAAAATAGATGGTTCTATTTATCAAACGTGTAATAATACAGTTGATTCTAATGCTATTTTTGCGATGGGTGATTTTTCCAATACTCCTTTCCAAACTCCAGTAGTTGGCGATGTTTCTACTAATGATTGGGGTAGCCGAATAGGCGATGCTCAAACATTTACTTTAGTCAATGAAATGCCAGCCGTTGAAGGAACTTTGATTTTTAATATAGATGGTACTTATAACTTTACCCCAAATAATACTTTTAGTGGAGAAACGTCATTTGTATATGAAATGTGTAGCGATGGTATTCTGTTAGCATGTGATACTGCAAAAGTTTTTATTGAAGTACTACCAAAAGTTAGTTCAGAAGGAAATCCAGTCATTGCCAATTTTGATGCAAACATGGTCAAAGTAGGATATACAGCAATTGGAAATGTACTCGCCAATGATTATGATTCAGATGAAGAATTTTTGGCAGTTACAACTTCACTTAATGGAGCGACAGTTTCGGGAAAAGATAAGGACGGAAATATTGTTGCTGATGCAGGGGTCTTGACTTTATTACCAAATGGTGATTATACTTTTATTCCCACAGGAATATTTACAGGGAAAGTTATTCAAGCATATACCATCTCAACTGCCTCTGCACCCGCTAAAACAGATAATGCTATACTTGAGATCACGGTAATCAACGATACAGATAATACCACCTTCGCACATGATGATGCTACCATCACAGACAAAGGCATTCAAGTGAGTGACAATCTAATGCAAAATGATGAAGACGTGGAAGGAAACCTTCAACAAGTGATTTCATTTAAATTCGATTCCGATGGAGATGGTGATACCGAAACGGTGGGAATTATTGAAAATACAACGACCATCGGAGGAACAAATAGTTTAGGAGTTTATGTTCCAAATGCAGGTAATTTGACGGTAAGTTCTGATGGAGCATACCTCTTTAATCCAGCGGCAGATTTTATTGGTAACATTATTCTTACCTATACGATATGTGATGATGCTTCTCCTATCGTAGCTTGTGATGAAGCGACACTTGACATTACGATATTGAATGCACTTAGAGATTATGGAAATATTTCTACGCTTTATCCATCAGCTTGGCATCGAGCTTTGACCGATAATAATGACGATGGTTTCTTAGATGGTACTTCTGATGTATGGCTAGGAAATAGCACTACGGTAGAAACGGATATGGAATTCGACAACAATGATGATGCAATGACCTTTGGAAATGAGTCAGGTGATTTTCCCATTTCACCAATGCCGAATACGGAATACGATATTGATATAATGGTAAATTCGACTGGCCCTGATTTCGTTTTTTATGGACTTTGGATTGATTGGGATGGAGATGGAATTTATGATGATTTTTATTCAGGTTCTCAAGTTACGGCGAGTCCAGCAACCGCTACAAAAACTATCACGACTCCTGAATTAGTTGGTTCGGAGTACAATATTCGGCTACGAGCAGATGATGATCCATTAATAGCATCTGATTATCAAGGTGGAAAAACTAATGGAGAAGTGGAAGATTATCAACGGGGAGCAGTCCTTCCTGTGGAGTTAGTTTCCTTTGAAGGAATGGTAAAAGAATGTATGGCTACTTTGAATTGGAAGGTGGCTAGTGAAGAAAGTTTTAGTCATTATGAAATCGAACGAAGTGAGGATGGAACTAATTTTTCTACCATTAAAAAAATCGAAGGAACGAATACTAACAGCACGAAGTATTATAGATTTGAGGATAAGGCGATTCAAGCTGAAAATTATTATCGCTTAAAAATGATTGACTTAGATGGAAGTTATGAATATTCCAATGTCATCTCTTTAACTTCAGATTGTAATGAAAGTAATTTAAATCTATTTCCGAATCCAGCTTCTATTAGTGATGGAAAGTTATATGTGAATGTTCAAGCAAATAAAGAAAAACTGGATTTTCGAGTGATAGATGTTTTGGGTAGAACGGTAAAAACTTTTTCAACTGATGTCGAGGTGGGGATTATGAATACGATTACTTTGGATATATCGGGTCTTGCGGAAGGGAGTTATTTTTTGACGGAAGGAAATGGGCGGCGGTCTAAAATATTTATTTTGATGGAGTAAAATTTTGTGGCAAAGTTGAATGGAATTTTATAACAATAAAAATACAAAAAGCTGTTATTCGAAAGGGTGGCAGCTTTTTGTTTGAGGTTTATTCTTACTTTCC
>Ga0114957_1003973_pt1 | contig 12969 bp, 11 predicted proteins | sample BantaG_FD_87175 | JGI IMG/M metagenome (GOLD analysis project Ga0114957, IMG submission 87175) | Marine algal microbial communities from Bantry Bay, Ireland - BantryBay_4 metaG | ecosystem: Host-associated > Algae > Red algae > Unclassified | place: Bantry Bay, Ireland | collected 2014-11-21 | reverse complement strand
TGTAACCATAAAGTAAAATATTAAAATACAAGTGCCGACAATGGTTCCTGAACTTGTTCAGGTCAGCTCCTTTTGGAGCTGTAGCGGTAAGGACCATGGGCTTGCCCGTGGGAATCTACTTGATTTTGGGCTTAAGAAATATCCGCAAGTGGTAACGGGCACTTTTTAGCAACTTCTAATATAATTTAGTATTAAAAGCTGATAGTCATAGATTCAATAGTATTTATTTGGTAGTTACCAAGAGATAGTGCATTTGTCATCCCAGTAAGAAGCTCGTTTTCAGCTGCAAAACCGGCAGTTGAACAATCACTTGCTCCACCACCTGAAGGCACATAAGTGGCAGCATTGAAGTCTACACAATGACCATCTACAGATGCGTTAAGGGGATCTAAACTATCTGAGTTACTCAAAGAGGTTTCATCTAAAATATGAACGTCAGCTAATTTTAAAGATTTGCTACCGTGAATGGACATTCTCTTTGCTTCGTCAGTTATATCATCAACGATTCTAGTTCCTATCATCTTATACTCATTGCCATCTGCCGTATGCATAGCAAGGGCTAAGTTAGTTTTTGTAGCACACTCATCAGCATCAGTGCACTCCATACGAAGCTCCATACTTACTTTGTCAGTTGAATCATCGTGCTGAGCATAGAGTTCAACCCTTCTGTCAACCTCATCAAATGCATCAAAGTTATATTTTAAATAAACATTTGGCTTTGCAGTGTCACAATCAAATTGAATTTCAAAAAAGTTTGTTCCTGAATAAGTGCCAACAACTTTTTTAGAGTAATTAGTTCCAGAATTTGCCCACATACTTCCTGCCGGCACGGATTTATCACCCGTAGAATAACTTATTGTTAAACCAGGTAGAGTAGAGTATGGAGTTGAACCACTAGTTGGTATTGCCGCACATGTTGGGTATCCAACAAGAGTCATTGTGTCTGAAAAGCCAATAAGCATTTGTCTAACCCAACCATAGACATAATCACTTTCACTGTCACCAGGGGCTCCTGCAACAAACTCCCATAGGCCACGAGCCCACTCAGCCGCATCAGTAACAGTTGTGGCTGCCATTGATTGCTCAAAATCTAGAGCAAACTTCATTTTAACCATGAAAGGAGCTCTTTTATTTGGCGTATCAAACCCTTGAGTGCCCGCGAAAAATACAAAACTTAATATTAATATTGATGATAATACTTTTAACATAATTGTCTCCTTGTTACATGCAGCTATCTGAGCCACAACCTAATTGAAAATCACCAAACATATGACTCTGTTCGCCATCGCTTGGTAAAGAAGTTCCACCATCACATGCCGTGAGGCCAAGACAACCAAATACCATTAGTATTATAAAAATTTTTTTGAACATACGTACCACCTTTTTTATTTTTACGTTCTACACAAGATGCATCGGACTAAAGTCTGGTTAACTTGAGGGGAGGTCTTACTTTAATACAAAGTTCGAAGTTCATTTAAGTTGAGGTCATTGAAAATAGACTACATATTTTGGACTGTGAGCCAGCTATATCCGAAATTGTCTGTTTTTGTCGGACATTGACAGAAAGTGAGTCATGGTTAAGTATTAGTTATTGTTAGTTTATTTGCGGAAATCGAGGGTTTCACTTTCGAGCGCCAGGCCTTGTTTCCGGACGCACCTAGTAACGAAGTCCCCACTAACGCCAAACACCAGTAATCTTTATTTTTGCAAACCTTCAAAGTTAAATGGTGAGATCAAAAACAATATTACAATCAGAGTACCATTATAATATATCTGCCCGATGTATTAATAAGGATTAGTTTAATCTACCTAAGGAAATGGTGTGGTCAATTTTTAACGAAGAGCTATATTTGGCAAACAAAATGTATCAACTAAAAATTCATAGCTTTGTACTAATGAGTAATCTTATCATTTGATAGCGACAACGCCACAGGCGAATATTAGCGACTGTATGCGACCATTTATGTCAAATACAAGCCGTCGTTTAACTCGGGCTGGTAATCGCATAAACCAAACTTTCGGTGGCAGGTATTTCAAAACGATTTTACATAAACATAATTATTTTTTAAATGCATACAAATACAATTATATGAACCCCAAAGCTGCAGGCATAGTGGGCCGAGTTGAAGATTATAAATTTAGTACACTTTATGGTTTGCTAGGTAATGGCTCCCTATTGATACCTATAGAAGAAGACTTTACTTTATTTTCTGATATAGATGGCACTTTAACATGGTTAAACACCAAGGCTGATGAATTGAAAAAAGAAGCCGTTCGCTACACACTTAAAAGACCTTATTATAAGGTTAAAAAGAGCCGCAATAATAACAAGCCTATATTAAAAGACTGTGACTTGCTGTGATAAGAAACGAGGACTGGCGTTATTTAGTCAATCTGTAACCTCAATCGTCGAACTCCATCTAAAAGTGTCTCCGGCCCAGAGTAAGGGGATTCATCAGTTATCTCGAAGCCGAAAGATTGGTGAACTTTTAAGGAGCGATCATTTTTATAAGAAACATCGCACTCAATAGTTTTGAGATTATTTTCATTGGCTAGTTGCTCCCCACAGCTAACTAAAGAGGAGAAAACTCCTGGCAGTCGATACTTAGGGTCCACAAAACCATTTGCAATGTAAATAGCTTTTCGACTTGGGCTTTTGAATAGACGGGCAGTGGTCATAGACCTCTTAATTATTGTAATAAATTTTTTAAATCCAAAAAAACGTAAGCTTGATATGGTTGTAGCTAATGTTAAAAAAGCATACTTACTCCCACAGTAAGCTGTAAGGCATGCAATAACCTCACTTTCATATTCTGAAACAAATAAATTTTTATATCCAAAAATCCCATTACCTCTTTTAAAGTCATACTCTATGAACTCTTCAATAGAGCTGTCTTCAAAATTAAAAATATAACTTAATAAGTCGGGAGCTGCCTGATAGATCATCCGAGCAACTTTATCATCTTTATTTGCTCGTCTAAATAGCATTTTAAGTAACCCTTTTATCTTTTTCGACTAATTCAATAAGCCCTACATGGTTCCCCCAAAGAAACACAACACTTTTGTTATCAAATGCGATTGCAGGTACAATATCAGAAATCACCATCAAATTTTGAGAAATAAATAAATTAATTTGTTTTTCAAGGTCATCACATTCATAGCAAGTGTGATAAGGGCCGGCAGTTACCCTATCTATCCATTTATGTGCTGGGCTATCCTCTGATGTGGGGGATATCAACTCTACCATAGGGCCGTTTTTATTTTTTAGTAAAACTATGTTTGCAAGCTGAATTTCGTCTACAACACTAAGAGCTTCTGTGTAGTTTAGCTGTTTATAAATTTCAATTGTTTTTTGTAGTTCAGAAGTGACTACACCTATATGATGAAACTTTATCATTTTTTACTCTCAATAATATCTAAAAGGTCTCCAACTTTAAATATAGATCTCATTTCTTTGATGGTAAACTTAATGCTAAACTCTTCTTCAATAGCTGCGAGAAGACTAATATGATTTAATGAGTCCCAATTATCTATATCCATGGCGCTAGTTGAGTCTTCAATAGTAACGCCTGTTTTAAACACTTTAATAAAAATTTCCTGTAATTTTAAAATAATATCTTTACGGCTCATAACATCACCCTTGCTCATTAACTTTGATGTAAAAATTTTCCTCTATAAATTCTGATGTTTTCTTGTGCCAGAGTTCCTGTGTCTCGTTTTCATTATTTATTTTATTAAATTTAAAATTTTTATAAAAATCTTTAACTAAATTATTTTTTTTATTCGGGGAGTACTTTCCTATTATAGTTTCAAGGCTTTTTGTTTTAGCGAAATTAAAAATATGGTTCATCATCATACTCTCAACTCCTCGCGATAGAGCTCGACAGCTCATAAGCCACTGCTCAATAAGTAGTTTATTTTCTTTAGTCTTTAAAACAATAGTTGAAATTATTCCGTAATCTCCAAACTTATCTTTTAAAGACACTGTAAATGTCTTTAGTGTGCTGTCTGCTATTATACTTAAGATTTCCTCAGAATTATACCGATTTGTTGTTAAATTAAACTGGTTACTTTTTTGCGTTAACTGAACAATCCTGTTCATATTTTTTTGCTGAAAGCTATCTATTGTAGCTTCCATCTCCAAAGACCTAAGGAACTCATCAATATTAGTAAACTGTTTACTCGCCTCAGTTCTTTTTATTTGCTCTATATACATCTTTCCTCGTGAGCGATCTTCATCTGAAAAAGACACAGTTTCAAATAAATTATACTTTGATATTTCACATAAATAATTAGCCGGGTTTCTAGGGAGGTCTGGCACAGTCACTTCTGGTAAAAATTGAGTGACCAATGCGCGCTCTACAGGGTTGTCATCTAGGAATACCATGGAGTCGAAACCAATATTTAACGTTTCTTTTATCATTTGAATATTATCAGCTTTATTATGCCAGTTGATAGCAAACACTGAGATATCACTTTCTTTAAGGACCATATAAGGATGGTTACGGAAGGCATCAATTGCTATGTCGTGGTTGTTCTTGCTGGCGACAGCAAGAATGATCCCTCGTTGCTTAAGTGAGAGTAAATACGATTGAAAGGCCATGAAAGCGGCGCCCTCGCCCTCTGGCGATAAGTCAATTCCTTCAATTCCATCGTCACCAATAACCCCACCCCAAATCGTATTATCAAGATCTAAAACCACACATTTTGTTGTCTTAATGTAGGCTGCAGTACAAATGTCACTTATAGATTTAGCCACTTGTGGGAGGTACTTTAAAGAGCAGTACATTTTGCTATCATGCCACCCAGTTTCATCAAGCCAATTTTCACGACCATAATAAGAAGAAAGAGAGTTAACATCAAAAAATAAAATATTATCTTCAGAGCGCAATTTTTCTCCAATTTTATAATTAATAGATTTTACTATACTTGTAAGTGCCCATGGAATCTTGGCATCAAAGTTTCCAAAAGGTCTATTTAAGGGCTCAACAAAATTCCCTTGAATAATACGTGCATTAGAGTTGAGTCTAACCCCTTCCCAAAGTGCAAATGTTTTTTCTAATATATGTTGCTCATAACCAAATTTATCAGTTTTTCTATTGTAGTACTCAAAGCTCAAAGTTTGTACAGACTGCAATATGACGACCATATCGGGTTCATGTTTATACATTTTTGAGTCCGGGTTTATAACCTCAGTCTCAATTAGTCCAAATGTGGGGCAATATATCTGGGCATCAATTTTATTGAGGTTAAGTAGTACTTCAAGAAGTGTCTTTAAATGAGCGGAGGCAAAGTTTGTAACTAGTGCAATTTTAATTTTTTTTTCACAATGTTCTGTGGATAAGCTTTTGGCAGCATTGATTAACTCAATAAAATTTGTAACTGAAGGCTCTTTAATAAAATTATTCTCAATCATTTTGTTACTTTCCCATATGAACCTTTAGGTTTTACGGCCATTTCAGTTACATATATATCGCCAAAGAAGTTTATAATGAAACTGAAAAACATCAAAATTCCTAATTGCCGCGGAGGTACAAATTGGGAGAATAAAAAAACTGGGGTACAGGACAGAATTGCTAGGGTAGATACTTGGCTCGCATATTTTTTCTCTGAAATGCCATAATTAATATTTTTCTTTTTACTTTTAAATAAAAAATGGATCAAATTGTCTCCTGAGAGGCCAACAATAATTGAGATAAAAATTGAGCTCACAAAATTGATTTTAAAATTAAAAATGCTAAATAAACCAAGAGCAGTAAATGGCCCCCAAAAAGAGGTCATTATTAATGAAGCTACCTGGTGTTGTTTACCTAATAAAAAACATAATAAAATTAAATAGAAGCCGACAAGCACAACACTGCCGATTAAACTTCTAATTAAGCTGGATGATAATTTTTTAGCTAATTCTACTAATGGTAAAATTTCACCTGTAAAAAAGCACTTTGTCCCTTTACAGGTATGGGTCACCTCATCTTGGAGGATATCAATTGTGTTTAAATTTAAACCCTTCACTAATATTAAGCTTTGCCTATAATTTTTAGAGGTGGGCAGGTACTTATCTGTTAGGTAATTGACTTCATCATCCAAGCGCTGAAACCCAACTTCATCAGTTTCTTTAAACAGTTGGTTTTTTATATTACCTCTATCATAAACGACGTGCACTATAGGGTTAGATCTAATTTTATCTAAAATTTTTAAATGTAAAGAATTACTTTTCTCATAAACGAAGGTGGTCTGCAGAGACCAGCCATACTTCTTCTCAAATTCAACCACATTTTGCTTGAATTTGTGACCATCGGGGAAGATCGCCAAAAGGTCAGACTCACTATCCATAAAAGTGAATGATATTATTGCTATAATTGGCAGTAAATATAAAACTTTAAATTTAGGTCCCAGGTTTACTTTTTTAAAGAGTTTGTTTTTTATATTTACTCTATTACCAGATAATTTTTGTAGGGGCCGCATTGACTTAATCACTGAAGGCAATACTAAGAAAGTAATCATCCATTGAAGGATGGCACCGATTGCGCACCAAAAGCCCACTTTTTGAACTATTGGTAGGGGAGCTAAGCACAGCGAAATAAAACCCAAAAATGTTGTTAAACTTGTATAAAAGGATGGCAGTAGTGTTTGTCGAAAAGCATATCTCCAGTTCTTTGATTTCGCATAGCCCACATATACAAACACTATATCTTGTACAGATGTAATAACTATAAATAAAAACATCCCGCCACTGATCATGTCTAAGTCTTCGCCTAAATAGCTCATTAAGCCATAAATGAAAACTTTTAGGCTAATTACAATAAAGAGGACTGAAAATATTACTGAGAATGATCTAAAGAATAGGAAAAGCAATAATAATAGAGGCACTATAACTAAATTATTAATAAGCTCATCTTTCATAATAGATTGCTTTATTTGCATAAATGCAGCTTTTGAGCCGAGTATTTTATAATCGAACTTTTTTAAAACCTTTGCTGAAAAGGTATTATTTATTTTTTCAATATCACCAATGAGTTCGTTAATGTTCCCATGCTTGGCCGTTTGAACCCCAAACAGTAATTCACTTTTATTAGTACTTATAAATAAGTTTTCGAAAACCATGCCATTGCTGATTTCATTTTTGTTTAACTGCCCAGTTGATGAACCGCAGTTTAATGGTATAAATTTTTTAGTTTTAATTTGGTTGTTTGCGTATAAATATTGTTTAACATCAAATGGTGAAATCAAATAGCTATAATTTTTTATTTTATCTTCAAAGCTTGCTTGCCATTTCGCTAAATCACACAAGTCTTTTTGGTCCAACATTTTACTGTCTTTTCGGCCCCATGTAATTGCAAGAGCCTCTGTTTGACTAAAAATGTTTACGTATTTTTTCCAGTTTTCTTTACTTTCTGATTTACTAGTAAAAAAATTAGATGAATCGATGGAGTATCGAACTTGGCTAAAATGATGGCCTAAGAAAGAAAATAAAATTAGATATATGGCTATTGTAATTTTAGAATTTTTTAAAAATAAGCGGTGTGTTTGATAGAGAGAAATATTTAATTTCTTAAAAATCTTCGCAATAGACAATTTAGCTCACTTTATAGTAATAAAGTTAAACTCTTATTGATTTTAACTTATTTGAGTAGACGATACTATAAGAGTGCCTATAAATCTAGTTGCCATGACGGGACAATATTAAATAACTTAAAGCAGTATAAGCCTGTTTAAATTTCTTTTATATACTTAGCAAGGTTTACCACAGTTGGTTTTTTTACTAGGCTAAGGAGATCAATATTTATTTTGAACTCAAGATCAAGTAAGGCGGCCATCTCAATACTCGTTAGTGAGTCACCACCTAAATCAAAAAAATTATGATCTTGGCTTATGCTCCCTTCAGGAACTTTTAAAACACGAGCCCAAATTTTTTTAATTTTGGACTCTATTTCTGTGGTGCCCTCGCTTGTGTTATCACTTATATTTAGCGAAGAGTCTAATTTAGGAATAGGTAACTTTTTAATATCGACTTTGCCATTTATTGTGACGGGCACTTCATCAATAACTAAGATCTCAGCAGGAATCATATACTGCGGTAAGGCTTTATTGAGCTCATATTTTAATTCAATTAAATTAAAGTTTTTATTAATTATTACATAAGTATAAAGCCTTTTCCTACCAGAAAGGTCTTTTGCTATTGTAATAGACCTTTGAACCTCAGTGTTTTTTTCAATGGTTTTATCTATTTCTTCTAATTCAACTCTGTGTCCTCGAATTTTAATTTGATCATCTACTCTTCCTTTAAATTCATATAAGTAGTCATCACGCAAAAAAGCGAGGTCGCCTGTGTGGTATAAAACCTGGCCATTTTTATCTTGTACAAATTTTTCTTTAGTCAGCTCTGGCTTATTGCGATAGCCTTTTGCTAGCCCATCACCTGCGATATATAGTTCACCAACATCACCGGGTTCAACGTCATTCAGATTTTTATCCAATAAATATATTCTCGTATTTGGGGCGGGAGTTCCTATGGGGAGTGCCGATGAATGGTAATCCTTACCTGGAATAAATTCATGAGTAATACAGCCAATTGTAGCTTCTGTCGGACCATATTCATTAAACAAGCGACTGCCTTTTGCAAAAGTGTTTAACCCTAACTTAGCAAGGGATAGCTTTAATTGCTCTCCCCCCACGATTAAGTTTTTTTGTGTGGCCTTTTTGTTTGTAACTTTAGTAAATAGATCTAAATGGGTTGGTGTTAATTTTAAAAAGTTAATTAATGGGTTTTCTAATATCTGCTCAATCATAATGTGGTCTAAATTATTTGAGAATAGATGTATTGATCCTCCACTCAAAAGCGGTAGAAATAACGAAGTCATTGTTAAATCAAAAGACAGAGAGGTAAATAAAGCAAAGTTAAAAGATGAATCTGGTCCATAATAGTTTTTTGCCCAAGTGACATAGTTTATTATATTTCTGTGCTGAACCTCAACACCTTTTGGGGAGCCTGTCGAGCCTGAGGTATAAATTATATAACAGAGGTCTTCTGATGAAACCGTATTTAAACAGCTAGAGTTTCCTTTTCTCCTTATGATCGCATCAATAGGAATAAAAAGACTATCAATTTGCTCAGAACTTGAAGTTAGGCAGAACTTCGTATTTGAGTCTTCAAGAATAAAGCGAACCCGGTCATTTGGAAGAGAGGGGTCTAAGGGTAGGTAGGCACCACCAACTTTTAAAACACTAAATATGGCAGCCACAGTTTTAATCGATCGATTAGACTGTATACCAATAACATCTCCCTTTTTAATACCTTTATCTAAAAGTCCTGTAGCCATCTTATTTATAAGCTGGTTTAGCTCTTGGTAAGTGAAAGATTGTTCAGACTCATAAAGTGCCACTTTGTTAGGGTATTTAGTTGAGTTCTCCAAGAAAAGTTCATAAATATTTTTATTTTTTGGATAGGTTAACTTTCTTGAGTTGAGCTCATTCACTCGCACTTGATCAAAATATCTATTTAGATTTTTATTATGATTAAGTTCTGCTTCAATTGCACTGGCCATCTTTTCCAGCTTTTCCTTCTCTGCGCGCGGGCCAGAAAAAAGTACTTCAGTGTGTTTAGGGTTCTCAACGATGATTAAAGTTATTGGGACCATTGAAATAGGTATGGGGATGGAATAAACGCTTTTTGCTTTAAATGTAGTGTGACTAAAGTTACCTAGATTTACTTTGCCTAAATTAGAAATAATGGCAGAAACTAAATTTTTCTTTCTCCAGTTGTTGTATTTGTTGAGTAAGCTAACCCCAAAGCCCAGTATAGTTAAAGGTATTCTTTTTATTTTTATTTCATTCTTATCAACACATAGTTCTTTATTTAATGTTAATAGATTTAAAAGTTTCGATTGAAGACTTTGCCAAGAGCTACCGTTTTCAACGGTAAGAAAAAGTGGGTAGCTAAAATTTGCCGTAGTTTTAATTGAAAGGTCGTGTCTTCTGAGGTCTACAGGTACCATAAAGGTTGCCGTTGAGTTTGAATATTTATAAGATTCACGCCCAAGCACTTGTGCGATTTTTGCAACTAAAGAGTGCCCGGTGTCTGGAATCGTTAGGCGCTTATAGTGAGTATCTAAATTTTTAGTTGAAAGATTACCAACTGGTGAAGGGGCATTAAATGTTAAAGGGCTCCTGTAAACACGGGGAGTTTTTTGAGTTACAAACTCATAGTCGGTGAGTTTGCTGTTAGTGCCAATAGGGGTTTCTTTATTTAGGCACCGAAAAATATCTTGAGCCCAGTGTAGGACTCCTTTTGCATCCATCACTCCATGAAAAGATTGAAAAATAATTTTTTGATTTGGGCCATCTATCAAATAAATTATACTTGTACTTTCTGTATAAGGGCTAAAGCTTTTTTGTAAAAGCCGATGCTCCTCTAAAGGTGTGTTTTTTAATTCATCAGATGGCACTTTTATCACGGAAGGGGTTTTGCCTGAGTCCTTCCACTTCAATCCTTTTTTATCTTTAGAAAGAATGAGCCTGCTTCCAGGGTTAGCGTCGCCGGCAACTTTAGCAGCTTGTTGTAAGGTAGGTAGTGATAATTGACCTTTTCCTTCAATTACAATGCGAATGGAAAAAGGCGGTTTCTCTTTTTCACCAATTATGTAAAGGAGCTCATTTGGAGAAACCGGACGTTCGTAATTTTTTTTATTATTTCCCACAAATATTTACCTAATTCACATTTAGTTTTGTCTTTAAACTATATGATCAACCAATAATGAAGGGTAGGAATTATAATCAATATATTGGTGCGACAAAAGTATAGGTTCTGAAGTTAATTTTTATGCTTAGTTTTGGCATTATACCCTCAGGATACTAAAAAATGGGAGAATTACTCTATTTGAGTTTTGAAGTAAGTTGGCTCAAATAGCTTAGGTGTGGACACCTTTAAAAAATTGAGCATATTGCGTCGCACAATAGAGCATTTAGGTTAGAGTCGTTAGTTAAGTTAGGTTAACATTTCATTATTGGTAAATAAAATTTAAATATTAAAGCTATTTAATGGAGAGGTTTCATGAAAATTTTAATTTCAGCCTTAGTATCTTGTGTACTGGTTGTGTCTTGTACAAAAAATAAAAATGAAAAATTAGAGCAGTCTTCCGTAATTAAAACAGATCGTGCGCCTACACAGATTAGTGAAGCCAGCTTAAAGGCGGCTATAGATAAAAGTGGTGCTGCTGCTGATTTAAAAGCGCTTTATGATCTGGAGTGGAGCTCAGGGTCAGAAGCTAAATATAGCAGTGCAGTTTACAAGTTAATTGTTGATCATGGCCAGGCCTTTAATAAGTCTATTGATAAAAATGATTATGAAAAAGCTTATTTGGATTTACAAATATTAAGTTTACAACCCCTTGGTGGTTTTCTTTATAAAATGTCAGACATTGTTGAAAACCTAGGTAATAGACAAATGCATAATGCCGCCTTGTCCATGATTAACAGTACATTTGCAGCTGCTGACCTTAATTTAAATGCCGGTACTGCTGTAGATTTTAATAACTACTTACTAGACTACATAGCTCTACCTCATACAGCCAGCGGAGTTGTTAAATTTACCTCAGCCAAAGACTTCTTTAACTTTGTATGTCCAACAACGGAAGATACTATGAGTGGCAAAAAAATATGTTCTACTGACAATACGTCTCTATACTGTAAAATGGGTAGAAACCATGTGCGTTTAAAATATCTTTATGACAAATTTACAAAATCTGGAAAAAACTTTATTGCTTGGGATAATAGAGTGGCAAGTGCCGCCAATAACTTTTCTGAAGGTGGTAATAATTCTCGCTACCTTGCAGTTACTGAATCTGTTTTGCTGGGGCAATTAGCTGCAAATAAATCTACCCTTAATAATATGGCTACAACTTGTGCCTATAACTTTGAGGGAACACTTACTTTATTAGATAACATATCTAAGGCATTTGTATCGGGTACACTTTTCCCGGGGTTTATAAGGCATGATGGTGTTCCCGCAAATCAACGAAAACAAGTGTTAACAAAACATAGAGAAAAAAATGAAAAATTTGGAATGCTGAGAGGTGGAGATCAAGCTGTTAACTTAAGTACTGGTAAACGCTTAATGGCTGAGGCTTTAACTCATTTAGAAGAGGGGATTCAATTTAGTCTTGATGCCGAAAAAGTTTTTTCTAATGAGTATCAAGCTAATGCAGATACTGTAAACAAGGTATTGTTTGGAGGGAATGACTCTTCTAAAAAGTTGATGTTAAATAAAATTAAAGGAATATTAGAAAATGGTACTTATTCTATTACCAGCCTTAATACAGGCAAGACAGTTACCATAAAAGTGAAAGATGTGTATACAAACCCTCCAAAAGACCTTATGGCATTCACTCCGCAGTCTTTTAATACAGGTGTATCTAAAGTTATGAAGCTTGAGAATAGCCGTATATCATTGCGTAACTATCGCTACGGAAGTGCTAAAACATGGTCTAAAAGCTCATTTGATACTTATGTAACTGGGCTAGAATCAGGCGACTCTGCATTTATACCAAGCTTGATAAGAACTGCTTCAACAAGCTTTGGTGGTGGCTTAATTTTAGGCCCACTGGCATTTGTACAATAAGGTCTAATTTATGATTCGTCCCTGCCAACTCACTTCTTCAGGCAAATATATACCAAAAAATAAGGTCTCAGCTGAAGATGTAGACACCCTTATGGGTAATACAGCTGGAACTGCTTTTGCCAGTAGTAATATCCAAACTAGATACTACGCAGATAACAAGGATGAAACCTGTATAAGCATGGGTGCCTTTGCACTAAAGGAAGCTTTAGAAAAGGCCAATTTAGAACTCAATGATCTCGATGCTGTTATTTGTGCTAGCGGGACGTCATACCAAGAAATACCATTTAATGCTTCACTGATATTAAAGTTTTATGAAACACATTACTCCTATACTTGTAAAAATATAACTAGCT
>Ga0114957_1003966_pt1 | contig 12989 bp, 9 predicted proteins | sample BantaG_FD_87175 | JGI IMG/M metagenome (GOLD analysis project Ga0114957, IMG submission 87175) | Marine algal microbial communities from Bantry Bay, Ireland - BantryBay_4 metaG | ecosystem: Host-associated > Algae > Red algae > Unclassified | place: Bantry Bay, Ireland | collected 2014-11-21 | reverse complement strand
TTTTCTTAGCCTCTTCCGCCGCCAATCTCAGCAGTTGCATCGTGCTTTTATTCTCAATATGTTTTTCTAGTTTCAAGCTACTGATCCAGTGATCCTGTATCGCTCTATCAAAATCATCCCCACCGAGAAAAGTATCTCCATTGGTAGAGAGCACCTCAAAGACACCTTCTTGAATGTGTAATATAGAAATATCAAATGTACCTCCTCCAAGATCATAGACTGCGATCAATGCATTATCAGTAGATTCCAATCCATAGGCTAGTGCAGCGGCGGTTGGTTCATTCAAGATACGCAAAACATTTAAGCCTGCTAATTTACCAGCATCTCTGGTGGCTTGTCTTTGGGCGTCATTAAAATAAGCAGGCACGGTTATCACCGCTCTGACTGCAGGCTCACCCAATTCTTGTTCTACGTTTTCTTTGAGTTGCTTTAGTATCTGAGCAGACAATTCGATAGGAGAGTAGAATTTATTTTGGATTTGAATCTTGACCAGTTTTTCTGTGTCTTCATCAATGACCTTATAGCTGAAGTACTTTTCGAAATCAGATACATCTTTGAACGATTTTCCCATCAGGCGCTTGATACTATATATGGTGTTGGCTGGATCGGTCTCCATCTTGAGCAAGGCTTCATCCCCTATCTTGGTTGTACCATCTTGATCGAAGTAGATCACACTAGGTACCAAGGTTCTCTTTCCACTCGCATCTTTGATAGCGATGGGCACATTATCTTTGGTGTAGGCCGCTATACTATTGGTCGTACCTAGATCAATACCAATGATCACCTCTGATGGTTTATCCCCAGCTTCTCCCGTCTTCAAATCTATTGGTATCCTTGCCATGTTCTGTATTTTACCGCAAATATAGCGATGATGTATGTATACAGAGTAACCTTTCAAAAAAGAAATGGTTTTATGGTTTGTCGAGACTGTCGAGTTTTCCCTTTTTTTGGTGTCCATATAGAATCTACGGTAGAAGAGTAGAAATATTTGGGGCCATCACGGTCCCGATAGATGGCGCAGGGAAAAGCGCCACCGATCGGGACGTGAGCGCGTCATCCGCTGTATCCCTTTTTTCGCAAAGCGAAACAAAGGGATGCCGCTTCTACCGCTTGTACCTAGCGCACTCCGTTTGCAGGGCTTAGGTCTAAAGACCACGCCGCCGATTCTTCATCATTTCAACTAGTAAACAGGGTCGCGATCATTATAAAAATAGGGTTGTATTCTAATGAGATATTAAAATTTCTTATATTGGAACTAATTGTAATGAATTTTTATTCAATCCATTGGATTTCTTTTTGTTATTATTTTTCACCTAACTTAGGAATACTCTCCAAAATCCATGTTAAATTTTTTGCATGAGTTCATCAAAAATTGGGGTATTGAACTAATATTTATTTCTAATAAAATTTTAAATAAAAATTATTTTTTAATCACAAAACAAAAGCATGAAAAATTTAATATATGTATTAATTTTATTTTTGATCTTATTGATTTCAGGAAAACTTTATGGGCAGTACATTCCCCTGAAAACTCAATATAAAATAGAAAATTCGACTTTAATTGTTGAAGGAAAAGTTACCGCTCAAAGATCATATGTAGATGAAAACAATGAAATTTTCACAGAAAATATTATTGATATTAGCAAAATCCATAAGGGTGAGTTTGTGGAACAAAAACTATCGATCATTACTTTTGGTGGAACTTTTGAAGAACGATCTCAAGTATGGTCACATGTTTTGAACTTAAACCTAAATGAATATGGCGTTTTTTTATTAGCACCATCTAGTAGACCGAAACCCTAGCATAGTAGTTATTCAATGTATGATGTATATGGTGGTAGTCAAGGTTTTTATCATTTTCAAAAGCTAGACAATGGGAGCTTTCGAGCATCTGCTGTTTTGGATACATATAATTCAATTAATGAGTTTTACCAGGCTATTGGAGCGGTAGATTTAAATAATAATCCATTCATTTCCCAATTCGGTAACGAAAATAATTGTCTCCTTTATAAAATAGAACCAAATTCAGGAAACTCATTTAATCTACCATCATCTAACTCGATTACTTCTAATACCGAATTTTGGTTCGATGTGTTTGTAAAAATCGAAGATGGTGAATATAAGTTAAATAAATCAGAAATAATTTTAGAGTATAGCACAGAATGGTTTTACCCAAACATGGTAGCGGATGAATATATCTTATATAATCAAGGAGAATACAATATGCCCGAATATAGTCTAACTATAACCGATGTAGATACTAATATTATTAGACTGACAACTGATGCGAATACAGAAAATTATGGTTCTTTAGAAACTGTAAACCAACAATGGAAATTACTTGCGTCTATTGGGGTTATTTTAAAGAACGTATCTAATGAAAATCCAATTGAGCAGCAATTAGATTTAAATTATAGTATCGAAAACAACTATAGGACTAATGATGGATATATTGAAGATTTTGAATGCGTAAGATTGAAAAATGGGGCCACCTGTGGTATGGAAATTACTTCGTTGACTGAAACGGCCGCTGCAGGTGTAGGATTAGTATCCGAAAACGGAATACCTGGAGTTGTAGAAATTATTGGGGATAACTTTTTAGGTGATGAGCCTTTTATTGGTAGTTGTATTAAGCCTGATGAGCATCACGTCAAATTTAGAACAATCGACAATGATTGGATAGCTCCATTAGAAGGTGATTACTTAGAATATACAAATACTAGAATTGTTGTGAAAGTACCTACGGTAGGGTATAAAAATAATAGTCAGGAAATGTATGCAATACCTGGTGATTTAAATGACGCTGTTGCTTGTACTGGGGAAGTTAGAGTATGTAGGAGAGGATTAGCCTTAGCTTGTGGATGTCAGACAACAAGCGATACGGACGTTTATATACCTTTTGCTGTAAGAAATTCTTTCCAAACAAATTCAATCGGATGTAAAGAAAGCGTGCGTACTTTGCTTCGAAATCTAAATGAGAATGGAGGCTATACGATAAGATTCCTTCCAAATTTTAAAGCTTTAGTAGGTGCTGTGGATGCATTTAAAAGAGCTACAACTACATGGAGATGTGCAACGCGAGTAAATTTTGAAATTGATGAAATCGGAAATCCAACCACTACCCCTGGCAATTGTATAGTAAGGATGAGATCCTTAGGTGCAGGAGTTCGGGGTGCGACTTTCTATGAAGTTGAGAATTGTGGAATTGAACCAAATGTAGAATTTTCTTCAAGTAATGAAAGTTTTGCGATTTCTTTTAATGATGCGATTAATTGGCATACTGATACTAGCATGCCGTCGCTAAACTGGAATGATCCCTATGCTGGGCAGTTAGAAGGAGACATGGAGAGTACGGCATTACATGAAATAGGTCATGCTCATTTACTCCTACATACGTGCAATGATGCAAATGTTATGTTTCGCCCTGGTCCAGGAGGGTCAAGTACAAATGAGTATAGACGCCTATTACCGGACGACGATGAAAATGGGGGGGTGCATGTATCAATGCTTAGTAGTTCACAAACTGCATCTTCGTGCGATGGGCTTAGCATGCTTTTAATTAATATAGCAAACTGTAATATTACTTCCATTGTTGAAATAAATGGAATTAGATATGAATTTTTGGTTTTTCCTAATCCTACATCATCATTTTTAAACATTAAACTGGTAGACAACCTTCGAACATTAAGTGGAGTTCTTTCTATTTACAATAGTCAAGGTAGTTTAGTAAAGCATGACCATCTATATGGAAGAGAGTCAATTATAGATACTAAATTACTTCCTCCAGGTCTATATTATATTCAGTTTACGTCGGAGTCTAATAATAGTTTTCTTATATCTAAATTTTTAAAAAATTAGATATGAATAAATTACAATTAATATCTGTCGCAGTATTATTAATGCTTGGATGTTCAATTTTACCTAAAGACTATATTCAGATAGATCATAACTTTCAAATTGGAAATAATAGCAAAGTATGTAAAAGTCTATATGATGACATTGCCAAAAAATGGGGACACCATGGAGAATTTAAATCTTGCTATTACTACAATGAAAAATTGATCACCACAATAACACAAAATAAAGATTGTTTTGTTGGTCTAAATGAAAATGAAGTTGAACGGTTATTTGGTGAACAAAGTAGGATTAGAAAAAACAAAATTTCCTACACGATGTCTAGAGAGTGTTCTGAAATTGATATATTATTTGCTTCTATGACACTTAAATTTTGGATGTTAGATGATAAAGTTCGAGATGTGGAATTATCTGAAGCCGATGTTCATTATTAGTATGATTCTTAATTAGAACAACTTTGATTTTACATTTTGATTGTTCACCCGATAAAAATTTGTTGCTATTCATAGAAATGCACTTTATAAAGATTAGGAACAGAAGCTACCCGCGAAATCAAGTTAGCTTCCTTCAAGAGGAGGTCAATTCAATTTTGCGAAAACAGGTCGCTACGCTGTAGCTAACTCATCTTGACTGTAATCTATTCTACCAACAGGCTCGCTGCACTGCAGCTAGGTGACTCCTAACCAGTTTGCATGTTAATAGAGTGACTTTTTTGTTAGCCTTAGCTCCAGCGGAGCGTACTGTTGGTAGTAAATGGGATGTTGATAATTTTAGAGCTACAGCGTAGCGACCTAGAGTTGAATTAGTTTATGCTATATATAAACCTCAAAAAAAACGAGATATAAAAATACAGTTGATGCTTATGAGTGATGCTATTTTGTTGATCCTAGTTAGAGTCCACAATAATTCCAATTTAAGTTGGCACTTATAACTTTTATGAATTGCTATAAACAGGTCACCTCAATTACTCAGCTGGGCAAATACTCCTTGGCTATTAGTTTTTTTATCTATTTTGCTTCCGGACAAGCGCTGAGAAGTAGTGGAGAGCTTTGCTCGACAGACCCCGCTTAGCATAGTCGGGCTGGCTGCGGGCCGAGCGCATAGCGAGCTACGTATCATAGCGACCCGACTTCGTTTTTTCAACGAAGGCGGGATGGCCCCAAATTGTTTTACATATAATGGCAAACCAGTCTCTCCTCAAAAATGATAATTATACCTTAGACTTATGAGTAGGGCAAACAGTATCTCTGGGGTACTTCCGAAGCTTTATTCCATAGGACTTGGCCATATAAATTCTGAACATAGGCAAATTTTAACGACGAAAAAAATGGCGCTCAGAAATTGTAGATATAGCGAATCTTTTGGGTTGGAGTCCTTTACTCTTATCAGGAATTACTATACATTTGGTCATTCATAAAAACAACTAATATAAATGAACAACGTAATTAATATTATCACTGTCAATATTATTATAGTCATCGAGACATAATGAGAGCGTGGTATATAATTATAGAAAATATATAAGAGCCATTCTCAAATGAATGGCTCTTTTTTTTATTGCATAAACCAAATAATGGAATTAAATAAATATAGTAAACATGTGACCTCTGATCCAACGCAGCCTGCTGCACAAGCGATGCTACATGCGATCGGATTGAGTCCTACGGATCTAAAAATGCCTCAAGTAGGTATCGTCAGTACAGGCTGGGAGGGCAATCCATGTAATATGCATCTCAATGATCTGGCAAAGTCGATCAAAGGGAGTATCAATAAACAGAAATTGATCGGCTTGATCTTTCACACGATAGGTGTCAGTGATGGGATCTCTATGGGTACTACAGGAATGAATTATTCACTGGTGTCTCGTGATATCATAGCGGATAGCATCGAGACGGTGATGTCAGCACAGTGGTATGATAGTATGGTCGCCGTAGTGGGCTGCGATAAAAATATGCCTGGTGCGATCATGGCAATGGGACGTCTCAATCGTCCTGCGATCATGGTCTACGGGGGTACCATCAGCCCAGGCTGTATAGCCAATAAAAAATTGGATATCGTCTCCGCTTTTGAGGCCTTAGGGCAAAAAGTAGCGGGGGAGATCACAGAGAAAGAATTCAAAGCAGTAGTGCGTAACGCCTGCCCAGGTCCAGGTGCCTGCGGTGGGATGTACACGGCGAATACGATGGCCTCTGCGATCGAAGCTCTCGGAATGAGTCTACCCTATAGTTCTTCCAATCCAGCCACAAGTCAAGATAAGCAAGCCGAAATGCATGACCTCGGTAAGGCTATGATGAACTTGATGAAGAAGGATATTAAGCCACGAGATATCATGACCAAAAAGGCATTTGAAAATGCAATACGCTTGATCATCCTACTCGGTGGCTCTACCAATGGGGTGATGCACCTGATCGCTATGGCGGATTCGGTGGGAGTAAAATTGAGATTGAAAGACTTCACGAGATTGGGCAAGAAGACTCCATTTATAGCGGATCTCAAACCATCAGGAAAATATGTGATGGAAGATCTACACAAGGTAGGAGGCATCCCTGCGGTCATGAAAATGATGTTGAAAGAAGGACTACTGCACGGCAACTGCATGACGGTGACTGGCAAGACGGTGGCAGAGAATCTGAAAAAAGTGAAGGTGCTGAAGAAGGGGCAAGATGTCATCCATCCTATTTCTGAACCGATCAAGAAAACAAGTCATCTCAATATCCTATACGGCAATATCGCGCCCGAGGGCTCTGTAGCAAAAATCACAGGAAAAGAAGGCACCTTCTTTGAAGGTAAAGCTAAGGTATATAATTCTGAGGCGGATGCGAATACGGCTATCCAAGCTAAAAAAGTGAAGAAAGGAGAGGTGATTGTGATCCGATATGTAGGACCCAAGGGAGGCCCTGGGATGCCAGAAATGTTGAAACCTACATCTTTGGTAATAGGCGTAGGACTAGGTAAGGAGGTAGCTTTGATTACCGACGGAAGATTCTCTGGAGGCACGCATGGATTCGTAGTGGGGCATATCACGCCTGAGGCCTATGAGGGAGGTCTTTTAGCGATTATCAAGAACGGGGATATCATCACGATCGATGCTAAGAAAAACAAACTCGACGTGCGAATTAGTGCACAAGAAATAAAGGCAAGAATGAAAAAGCTAAAGCACCCAAAGAAAAAGGTGACTGGTATTTTAAAAAAGTATAGACACACTGTAGCATCTGCTAGTAAAGGATGTGTAACTGATAAGTTTTAAGCTAAAGTATGAATGTAAATTTAAGGAGCAATAGTCTGGAGAAAAAGAAAGCATCTAGCACAAGAGTAAAGAAAAAACCAGCTCAAGTTTCTGGAGCAGAAGCGGTATTAAAGTGTCTAATAAAGGAGAAAGTCAACTTGATTTTTGGATATCCAGGGGGCGCCATCATGCCGATCTATGATGCCCTCTATGACTACGAAAAGAAACTGACACACATCTTAACCAGACATGAACAAGGTGCCATTCATGCTGCTGAAGGCTATGCGCGGGCGACCCGAAAGACGGGTGTGTGTTTTGCTACTTCAGGACCTGGGGCGACCAACTTGTTTACTGGGCTCGGGGATGCTTTGATGGATTCGACTCCACTGGTTTGTATCACAGGACAGGTCTTCAGTCATCTGTTAGGCTCTGACGCATTTCAAGAAGTGGACGTGATAGGATGTACCAATTCTATCACCAAGTGGAATTATCAAATAACTAAGGCGGAGGAAATTCCTGAGATTTTAGCCAAGGCATTCTATATCGCTAACTCTGGCAGACCAGGTCCTGTCCTGGTCGATATTACCAAGGATGCACAGTTTGCTATGCTTGACTTCAAGTATAAAAAAACGAAGAGTATTCGATCCTATTTGCCCAAGCCCGACTTGGAGAATAAATCTATATCCGAGGCAGCAGAGCTGATTAATAAGGCTAAACGTCCACTCATCTTGGCTGGACATGGCATACAGATCGCTGAGGCGCACGAGGATTTTAAAAAATTTATTAATAAGACAGGGATTCCGGTGGCGAGTACCATCCATGGTCTGTCGACTATCGATAATAGCCATCCGCTCTTCGTAGGGATGTTGGGTATGCATGGGAACTATGGCCCCAATATGATGACCAATAAATGTGATCTACTGATAGCTATCGGTATGCGATTTGATGACCGCGTTACTGGCAATCTGAAGAAGTATGCGAAGCAAGCCAAAAAGATTCACATCGAAATAGATCCTTCGGAGATCAACAAAATTGTACACGTTGAGGTGCCCATCCATGCAGATGCAAAAGATGCCATCCTTGCGCTACATAAAAAAGTAAAGAAGAAATCATATCCTATTTGGTTAAAGAAATTTAGTGCCTGCGATAAGCAAGAACATCAGAAAGTAATCTCTAAAGATCTAGCGCCATTGAAAAATGGGCCGATCAAAATGTCTCAAGCGATCAAGGAGGCCTCAGATCAGACAAAAGGTAAAGCGATCGTCGTGACCGATGTAGGACAACATCAGATGTTGGCTGCGAGATACTATGATTATAGTGATCGCAATCTTTGGATCTCTTCTGGTGGTGCAGGGACGATGGGCTTTGGTCTACCCGCCGCTATAGGGGCTAAAATGGGTAGACCAGAAAAAGAAGTGATTTGCGTAGTCGGCGATGGTGGATTTCAGATGACCCTACAGGAGATGGGCGTTTGTAGTCAGTACGGAGTGGATGTAAAAATCTTACTTCTAGATAATAATTACTTAGGTATGGTGCGACAGTGGCAAGAATTATTTTTTGAAAGAAGATACTCTTCGGTCGCATTAGAAAATCCAGATTTTGTAAAAATAGGAGAGGGCTTTGGCGTAGCAGGATATACGGTGTCTGATGCTTCAGAATTGTCCGCAAGCATCAAGAAAATGCTCAAGCATAAAGGGCCCTATTTATTGCACGTCGAGTGTGTCAAAGAAGAGAATGTGTTCCCGATGATCTCTTCTGGAAAGGCAGTTGATGAAATCGTATTAGAGTAAAAATTTATTAAAGTAATAACGTAGTAAAATCATGGAGAAGAATTTCACCCTTACTATATTTTCAGAAAATAAAACGGGTGTACTCAGTAGAGTAGTCGGTATTATCACCCGTAGACATATCAATATCATGAGCTTGTCGACTTCACCTTCTGCGACGGCAGGTATCCACAAGATGATCGTGGTCATTAATGTCACAGAGGAGCTTGTCAAGCGTGTAGTGGCTAATATTGACAAGCAAATAGATGTGCTCAAAGCCTTCTATTATGACGATAAGGATTTGGTTTTTCAAGAGATTGCCTTGTACAAGATACCGACCAAGGTGTTTTACGAAGGTGACCGAGTGGAGTCTATTATCCGTAAGTTTGACGCACGCATTCTACGTATCGAGAAGGAATATATCGTGATCGAAAAGTCTGGACATCAAATCGACACAGAAGCTTTACTTATAGAACTCCAAACCATTGGTATCTATGAGTTTGTCCGCTCAGGTCGAGTAGCTATTGTAAAGCCGATGGAACGACTTAATAATTATTTAAAAAGTAAGAAAGCAACCATACACCAGTAAAAATAATTGAGTCCACTCTGTAAACTGACGAATTGCATAAAATGAAAAATATCGCCAAAAGAAACATTTTTGGTTTTGTGAGTTTTCGGAGTGGACTCATAATTCAATCCAATAAAGGCAATCAATTTTAAAATATATAATTATGGCAAAAATAAATTTTGGAGGCGTTGAAGAAAACGTAGTTACACGAGAGGAATTTTCCCTTGAGAAAGCAAGAGAAACATTAGCTCATGAGACAATAGCGATTATAGGCTACGGTGTGCAAGGTCCAGGTCAGGCGCTCAATTTGAGGGACAATGGATTCAAAGTGATCGTTGGACAGCGATCTCCTTCGGCTTCTTATGATAAGGCTATTGCTGATGGCTTCGTCCCTGGGGAGTCTCTATTTTCTATAGAGGAGGCCTGTGAAAAGGCGACGATTATTCAGTATCTACTTTCTGATGCGGCACAAATTGCAGTTTGGCCAAATATCAAACCTTATTTGACGGCTGGCAAAGCTTTATATTTTTCTCATGGTTTTGGGATCACTTATAAGGATCGTACGGGCATCATTCCGCCAGCAGATATCGATGTAGTTTTAGCTGCGCCAAAGGGTTCAGGTACGAGTCTTCGTAGATTATTTTTAGCAGGCAAAGGCTTGAATTCCAGCTTCGCAATTTTTCAAGACGCGACTGGAAATGCCAAGGATAGAGTTGTGGCATTAGGTATAGGTATTGGTTCTGGTTATCTTTTTGAAACGACTTTCCAGCGTGAAGTATATTCTGATTTGACGGGTGAGCGTGGTACACTGATGGGAGCGATTCAAGGGCTTTTTGCAGCGCAATATGACTTACTTCGTGCACGTGGTCATTCTCCTTCAGAGGCATTCAATGAGACGGTAGAGGAGGCTACGGAGTCGCTATATCCACTCATCGCCGAGAATGGAATGGACTGGATGTATGCCAATTGTTCGACCACTGCGCAGCGCGGTGCCTTGGATTGGTGGAAGAAATTTCGTGATGCATCAGCACCTGTTTTTGCGGAGTTGTACGATAGTGTGAAGAGTGGTAATGAAGCGCAGCTTTCGATCGACAGTAACAGCCAAGACGATTACCGTGTCAAGCTAGAAGCCGAGTTGGATGAACTGAAAAATTCTGAGATGTGGCAGGCGGGTAGAGCCGTGCGTAAGCTGCGTCCCAAGAATGATAATGCGTCCACTTATTCTGCGACCATTGGTGGTAATACGGAGTCGAAGGTTTAAGAATAATGATTTGGGGCCATCACGATCCCGATGGGAGGCGCAAGAAAAAGCGCCTCCCATCAGAACGTGACCACGCCATCCGCTGTATCCCTTTTTTCGCAAAGCGAAACAAAGGGATGCCGCTACTACCGCTTGTCTCTGGCGCACTCTGTTTGCAGGGCTTAGCCCCTGTGGGACACGCCGCCGATTATGCTGGTATAAGATAAATACATGAATTACAAATTATGATTCCAATTGCAAAAATTCAAGAAGCTAGAGCAAATCTGGCCGGGGTGGTAATCAAGTCACCCTTTACACGCAATATCAATCTCTCCGAAAAATATGGCTGTAACATTTTCCTCAAGCGAGAAGACATGCAATTAGTACGGTCTTTTAAAATCAGAGGAGCCTATAATAAGATCAATAACATCAGACTTGCAGATAGACCAAGAGGTATCGTCTGCGCGAGTGCTGGCAATCATGCACAAGGCGTCGCTTATACCTGTGCCCACTTAGGCATCAAGGGCAAGATCTTTATGCCTCATCCAACACCCAATCAAAAAATTAATAAAGTCAAATTATTCGGAAAAGAGTTTGTAGAAGTAGTCTTGGTAGGTGATACCTATGATGATGCTTATATAGCAGCTTTAGAAGATGAGAAGAAGACTGGATCTACTTTCATTCACCCCTTCAATGATGTAGAGGTAATCGCTGGGCAGGGCACTATAGCAGCCGAGATTTTAGATCAGACTAATGTACCACTAGATTATATTTTGGTAGCTGTTGGAGGAGGTGGATTGATTTCAGGGATCAGTTCTTATTTTAAAGCCCTTAGTCCACACACCAAGATCATCGCTGTTGAGGCGGAAGGTGCTCCTGCGATGAAAACTTCTGTGGATGCGAACAAAATACAAAGGCTAGATAAAATCGAAACTTTTGCAGACGGTATTGCGGTGAAGCAAGTAGGGGATCTCACTTTCAATATTTGTAAAGAATTGGTGGATGAATATATCCTAGTCCCTGAGGGCCAAATCTGCTCTACTATCCTCACTCTTTACAATGATGAAGCTATAGTTGTGGAGCCTGCAGGCGCTATCTCTATTTCGGCACTGGATCAATTGGCTGATCAAATCAAAGGAAAGCAAGTCGCCATCGTGGTTTGTGGAGGTAACAACGACATTCAAAGGACTTCAGAAATCCACGAACGAGCCCTATTGCACGAAGGCAGGAAGCATTACTTTATCATCAAATTTCCACAGCGAGCAGGTGCCTTACGAGATTTTCTTAGTGTATTAGGTCCAGACGATGATATCTCTCACTTCCAATATACCAAGAAGAATAACCGAAACAATGGCCCAGCTTTAGTTGGTCTAGAACTCAAGGATACCAACGACTTTAAGTCTTTACTAGAAAGGATGGAAGCACAGGGTATTAACTATCAGCATATCAATAATAATCCGATGTTGTTTGAGATGTTTGTTTAGAGTTAGTTAGTTAGTTAGTTAGTTAGTTAGTTTTGTGAAAGGTTCTTTTCCTGTAACATCACATATTCATTGCAGAAGTAAAGTGTGATTATTTTTGCTGCAATTCGGTTTTTAAAGATTTCAAATTTTGACTAGCTTAATCATTAGTGTAGTACTGTACTAATTTGTCCTTGTTTAAACACTACTGTCTTTGTGCTTGAAGAGCTTGAAGAGGATTGTATTATGCAAATACAAAATTCTTGTGCTATTCTAGAAATAAAAGATATAGACAAGAATGAATTAGAAGCACTACATTGGAATCGGGGTTTTACTTTTACAGATAAATCAATTTTATTTTTAGCTCAACAACACCGAATGCTTGTATTTTTAGGAGAGAAAAAGATGAAGAAGTGGTGTCAAAAATACAATATAGAAAGCCATGGCATACTTTATATTCTAAAAAAATTTATTGATGAAGGACTATTTGAGAAATCTATAAAGATCGCAAAATTGCAAGGGTTAATGGATATTAATCAATGGTTGCCTACGGAAATATGCTTGAGCTTACTTGATAAATAGGATGATTAAGAGTTGATAGTTTATTTGAGTTTAATTTAGATCAGCAATATTTTCCATAAAAATTTCTCTTTTACCCACTAGGCATTACTTTTACCCTATGCCTTCTACCTCCAACACCAATGTACTTAAAAACAAAAGCACCCGCCTATTCATCATTTTAGCTGGGTTTTTCATCACCAATGCGATTATCGCAGAATTCATCGGCATCAAGATATTCTCTTTAGAGAAGACCGTCGGTATCGAACCTTTCAATTGGAATATTTTCGGTCAGAGTGGTTCACTGATGCTATCT
>Ga0114957_1003965_pt1 | contig 12991 bp, 8 predicted proteins | sample BantaG_FD_87175 | JGI IMG/M metagenome (GOLD analysis project Ga0114957, IMG submission 87175) | Marine algal microbial communities from Bantry Bay, Ireland - BantryBay_4 metaG | ecosystem: Host-associated > Algae > Red algae > Unclassified | place: Bantry Bay, Ireland | collected 2014-11-21 | reverse complement strand
ATAAACTTTTCATAGATTATAGCCAATGTTGCTGCATCAGCCTTCCTATGTTTTCCACTCGCACCTGTCGCCAAGTTTGAGTATTTATCCAATGCCCTGATGTTTCCAAAGAAACTACGTTGCAATTGATCGGCACCTTAGACGTGGCCTGTATAGCAGCTCAATGTCCGCTCTTTACAGTTACAAGGGTTGGCTCCCTCACCATTAACAGTCGTCCCGTTCTTCACGGGCGGACTGATCGAATGTATACCATGTATGTGAACCTTGCGGGAACGCATACCCCATATTTTCCAATGGGTTTAGGCATCTACTACATTGCAACGCCCGAGACTTTCGCTTTCTATTTAAAGACAGGAATCGAACCTGCAACACCCAGTTTTGAGACTAGTGCTCTACCAATTGAGCTACTTTTGCTTTTGACATTTAGAAGAAGTGTCTCGGGACAGGCTCCGTAGATTTTCGCCTACAGAATACCATAACTCCTTCTTGCAAACCTCTCGGTCCACGGCATTTTAAGATATCGACTCGTTACCAAACGGATATCTTTTATACTGAATCACGCTATTTGAAAATGGATAATTTCCAAATAACAATAATCCTACAACTTTTCCTATTGATGTCACCATCTCAACTTTGTTGTCATTCACAAAGTATGCCTATCCCTTTTCCTCAGCGGTCGCCCCTAGATATTGGATAAAACATGTTAGTTGCTTGCTTACTCAAATTCCTCCGAAAAGGAATCTCCAATGCTGTTACTTCAACACCAGATTTATACTGATTACTCAGTTTATTTATAGACAGTAAGCTGCCTTATTAATGAATAATTAAGAATGAACAATTAATAATTTACTTAACCGTGTCTCAAAATATTGAGCACAATTATTAATTATTCATTTTTAATTCTTCATTACAAAGTTCCGAAGGATGGATTCGAACCATCAACCTTCCGCGTATCAGGCGACTGCGCTGACCGTTGCGCTACATCGGAATTTTATTGTTATAATTTTGAGCCAATAACCGGAATCGAACCGATAATCTCCTGTTTACAAGACAGGTGCAATACCGTTATGCTATATTGGCCTTTGTAATGAATAATTAAGAATGAACAATTAATAATTTCTTCAATCGTGTTTTCGCCATATTCAAAATATCATTAATTCTTCATTTTTAATTATTCATTATATCGCTGCTCCAGTAGGATTCGAACCTACAACCTGTGCTTTAACAGAACACGGCTCTACCGTTGAGCTATAGAGCAATTTTAGTAGCGATGGAAAGACTCGAACTTTCGACCTGCCCCATGTAAAAGGGTTGCGCTTGCCGCTGCGCCACACCGCTATTTAATGAATAGTGAATAATTTCCTAAAGCGTGTTTCAAAATATTGAGAATAATTATTGACTATTCATTTTTAATTATTCATTACATAGAGTGCATGGTGAGATTCGAACTCACATATTCCAGATTTGCAGTCTGGTTCCTAGCCATTTAGATACATGCACTTGTTGCGGAAAAGGTGGGAGTCGAACCCACACGAGTCGTTAGCTCCTAACTGTTTTCAAGACAGCGACCACCGCCCTTTGGCTTGCTCTTCCGTAAGTAAATTTTGAATGAATAATTTTGAATTTTGAATACGTCAAAATCATTTGTACCCATTCAAAATTCATTCATTCAAAATTCAAAATTATTTCAATAGCGGAGAACAAAGGGATCGAACCTTCGTCTCAAATTGCTTCGAGATTTCGCTTAGCAGGCGAACGCAACAAACCAACATTTGCCTATTCTCCGTTTTTTAAAAATCTATCTTTTTAGATTTTTTATTGAAAAATTTAGAGCGAACAGTCGGACTCGAACCGACATACCCTGATTGGAAGCCAGGAACTTTGGCCTTTAAGCTATGCTCGCAGTTTTAATGAAAAATGAATAATTAACGCTTCGCTAATGAATAATTTCCTAAAGCGTGTTTCTACGTACTGGGTGTATTATTAATTATTAATTCAACATTATTAACTATTCATTACACAGTACCTCAGGAGAGACTCGAACTCTCACTACCGTGTTTCTAAGACACGTGCCTCTGCCGATTGGGCTACTGAGGTATTTTGTAAATATATTGTGGGAAAGGTAGGACTTGAACCTACAAGCTTAATCAAAAGACTGGTTTTACAGACCAGCACGCTACCAATTACGTATCTACTTTCCCATTTCAATGAACAACTTCTTAAATCATATTTTCACCAAAAAACGGATATTATTAATTATTCATTAGCGAAGCGTTAATTACTAAGCAGCCCCGCAGGGAGTCGAACCCCGATCTGAAGATTCGTAATCTACTATCCTTCCGATTAGACGACACGGCTGTTTTTTATTTTATTAAAAAATGTTCTTTTACATTTTTACTTGTAGTCATGCAGGGATTCGAACCCCAATTAGAAGAGTAGAAATCTCCCGTCTTTCCAATTAAACGACACGACTATTTAATGAAGAATTAACGCTTCGCTAATGAATAATCTCCTAAATCGTGTTTCTAAATATTGAATGAATTATTAATTATTCGCTTTTAATTATTCACTACTTTGGTATCCTTGATGAGATTCGAACTCATACTGAACAGGGTTTAAGTCTGATGCCTCTTCCGGTTGGGCTACAAGGATTTTTCATAGCTTTATATTATTTCAAAAAAATAGTCCAGGCAGTAGGATTTGAACCTACACCCCCTGCATCCCAAATGCAGTGCTCTGCATTAAGCTACACCTAGATACATAATGAATAGTGAATAATTTTCTAAATCGTGTTTCTACGTATTGAGTATATTATTAATTCTTCATTATTAACTATTCATTACAAAGTGGAAGCAATGGGAATCGAACCCAACTCACAATGGTTGCAAACCGTCATCGCCTTGCCTTGGTACATGTGCCCCCGTTTTTAATGAAGAATGAATAATTAACAATGAATAATATTCTAAATCGTGTTTCTAAATATTGAGAATAATTCTTCATTAGCGAAGCGTTAATTTTTCACTATTTATTACTAAGCGGTGAAAACGGGATTCGAACCCGCAACTTGAGGATAGACAATCCCCTGCTCTACCGTTGAACTACTTCACCGTTTTATCGAATATCGAACAAGGAATTCTGAGCTTCGAAGTTTGTCAGATACTTTTGATTCAAACTCACAAATTTTTCGTCAAAATTCGAAATTCAAAATTCCTTGTTCGATATTCGATATTCGATATTTCCCATACCTCTCCCAGTTATCGACATGACATTTCATGTAAATAGATTGTTGGAAAGGAAGTGGGAACTCAAAATTTCGTTTCCACTTTTTTTATAAAAAGTTTAAATAAATTTCTTTTAGTCATGTGAGCATTTGATGAATAAAATTATTCACCAGTTTGCTCCACATGCAATTTTAATGTTATGCTGTGATGTCTTTCACAGACATGTATAGTAAATTAAAATCAATCTCATTGTTATTTAACAACTGTCATTGAAATTAAAATCTTTAATTCCTTTTTTCCAAAATTGGAAAATGCAGAACGAATAAACTTATTTATTGAAAAATTAAAAGTTGGTTCGTAACTGCTTTCTAACAGTTACAAACTCCTTTGAGAAGGACTGTTAGAATAGTCGGACGCTAAATCTCCCGAGGCAATCTATGGCAGCAAATTCAATAATGCCTGACCATTCCTGACTCGGATAGCTCGTCCGTTTGGAGGATAAATTAGATATGATATGTAAGTTAAATTGTAACATTTTTTGAAAATAAAATTGTTTTGTTATTAATTACAAACTGATAAACCAAAGGAGGGGGTGATTTAGTTCCCAAGGATTTTATTTTTTTTCTAATTTTTTAAAACTAAAACATAAGTCATTGATAATCAATCAATTATGATTTTTATTTTTTTTGAAAAAAATGTAAAAAAGATGAAGCTGTCGAAACTGTAGAGGCGAATTCATTCGACCTGTACGGATAAAAAAAAGTTGTAAATTACCATATCAATAGTCCTGCAGAAAATATATATATACCAAATTTAATAAGAGGTGTCATACATATTGATTTACATTTTGCAGATACTCTTCCCTGCGTTGTTAAAAAGCATTTAAAACAAAAAAAGCGCATCAAGAAATTCTCGATGCGCTTTTTTATTTCCCCTTTCAGGAGCAGGATTTAAACCGATTTCTCCGATCCTAAAACCGACCCTACATAACTTCTATTCATCATTGCAATATTAGCAATTGAAATTTCTTTTGGACACTCCGCTTCACAAGCACCTGTATTCGAGCACATTCCAAAACCTTCCAAATCCATTTGCTTCACCATTGATTGCACTCTCAAAGTATGCTCTACTTCTCCTTGCGGCATCGTACCCAAGTGAGCAACTTTAGCAGCAGTAAATAACATTGCACTTGCATTTGGACAAGCTGCGACACAAGCACCACATCCGATACATTCCGCAGCATCCATTGCACGAGCTGATCTATCTTTCTCAATCGCAATGGCATTACCATCTTGCGCTTGACCAGTATTTACAGAAATATATCCACCTGACTGTATAATACGATCAAACGAAGAACGATCAACGACCAAGTCTTTGATAACAGGAAATGCTTTTGCTCTCCAAGGCTCCACTACAATCGTATCACCATCTTTAAATGAACGCATGTGCAACTGACAAGTCGTCGTACCAGATTGAGGACCATGAGGTTGACCATTGATAACCATATTGCAAGACCCACAAATACCTTCTCTACAATCATGTTCAAATGCAACAGGAACTTTCTTTTCAGAAACTAAAGTCTCGTTCAAGACATCGAACATTTCCAAAAACGACATATGCTCATCTGCCTCAACTGTATGATCTTCTAAATAACCTTTCGAATCGTTATCTCTTTGTCTCCAAACTTTTAAATGAATTTTCATATCAAATTTATTTTAAAACAAAATGTAACTACATTGTTGTGAGTTTTCATTTTGTAAGTTTTTTAATAAAAATCAAATACGGTAGAAGATATTAATCATTCACCGTTAATCATTAATCATTACTTATAAGATCGAGTCTTTAATTCAATGTCTTTGAATTCTAATTGTTCCTTATGTACGATTGGTTCAGTTTCATCCCATTCCCAAGCAGCAACATAAGCGAAATCTTCATCATTTCTTTTCGCCTCACCTTCAGGAGTTGAATACTCTTCACGGAAGTGACCGCCACAACTTTCAGCTCTGTCCAAAGCATCCATCATCATGACTTCACCCAATTCTAAAAAGTCAGCTACTCGACCTGCTTTTTCCAATTCAGGATTAAACTCTCCAACTTCACCTGGAACAAAAACATCATTGTAAAACTCTGCTCTCAAATCACGAATCATTTGACGACCTTTTTTCAAGCCTTCAGCATTTCGAGACATACCGCAGTATTCCCACATGATTTTTCCAAGACGACGGTGGAAACTTTCAACAGATTGATTTCCTTTGATATTGATTAATCGATCCAAGCTTGCTTGAGTCGCTTTTTCTGCTTCCATAAATTCAGGAGCATCAGGATCAATCTTTGGAGTTCTAATTTCTTTTGATAAAAATGTACCAATAGTATATGGAATCACAAAGTAACCATCAGCCAATCCTTGCATCAATGCCGAAGCACCTAATCGGTTGGCACCGTGATCTGAGAAGTTAGCTTCTCCCAAACAGAATAAACCAGGAACATTTGTTTCCAAATGATAATCAACCCACATACCGCCCATTGTGTAATGAACCGCAGGGTAAATTTTCATTGGAGTTTTATATGGATCGTCGGCAGTAATTTTTTCATACATTTGGAAAAGGTTACCATATTTTTCTTTGACAACTGCTTCTCCTAATTCGATAATCTTATCCGCACTTGGATTTTGAATACCTTTTGAGATGGCAGAAGATTTTCCATAACGTTGAATCGCTGCTGCGAAATCTAAGAATACTGCAAGACCAGTTTTACTCACTCCTTTACCTTCATCGCAAGCTACCTTCGCAGCACGTGAAGCAACATCACGAGGAACTAAATTACCAAAAGCGGGGTAACGTCTTTCCAAGTAATAATCTCTATCCTCTTCTGGAATATCCAGCGCCGTTTTTTCACCACGTTGAATCGCTTGTGCATCTTCTACTTTATTGGGCACCCAAACACGACCATCATTTCTCAATGACTCTGACATCAATGTCAATTTCGATTGGTATTCACCAGATACTGGAATACAAGTTGGGTGAATTTGAGTATAGCAAGGATTTGCCATCAAGGCACCTTTTTTTACAGCTCTCCAAGCAGCAGTTACATTGGAACCCATTGCATTGGTAGAAAGATAAAATACATTTCCATAACCTCCCGTTGCAAGTACAACAGAGTGTGCAGCAAATCTTTCTAACTTTCCATTCAACAAATTACGTGCGATAATTCCTCTTGCTTTGCCATCTATTTTTACCAAATCCAACATCTCGTGTCGGTTGTACATTTCGACATTTCCCAAAGAAATCTGACGAGACAATGCTTGGTAAGCACCCAACAATAATTGTTGTCCTGTTTGACCTCTTGCATAAAATGTTCTCGATACTTGAACACCTCCAAATGAACGGTTGGCCAAAAGCCCTCCGTACTCTCTTGCAAAAGGAACACCTTGTGCGACACATTGGTCAATGATATTTCGACTCACTTCTGCGAGACGGTGAACGTTTGCTTCTCGACTTCGATAGTCACCACCTTTTACCGTATCATAAAATAATCGGTAAACAGAGTCACCATCATTTTGATAATTCTTAGCAGCATTGATACCACCTTGTGCAGCAATACTGTGTGCCCGTCTTGGGCTATCGTGAAAAGTAAAACATTTTACTTTATAACCTAATTCACCCATCGTTGCCGCTGCCGCCGCTCCCGCTAGTCCTGTTCCAACTACGATGACTTCAATACGCCTTTTGTTATTAGGTGCAACAAGTTCCATCGTACCACGGTACTTTTCCCATTTCGTTGCTATCGGCCCTTCAGGTATAAATGATTTAAGATCCATAATTTTTAATTAATTTTTTATTAAAACTTGCAGTATAGCAATGGTTTTGTAACAATTAAATTACATATTCATAAAATAAAATGCAATTGGAATAATAGCAAAACCAAAAGGAATCAAAATAGAATATCCTGTTCCTAATCCTTTGATGATTGGCGTATATTTTTTATGGTTCAATCCTAAACTTTGGAATGCACTTTGGAAACCGTGGTTTAAGTGAAGCCCAATAACGATCATTGAAATGACATAAAAAATGACAAATCCAATATTGCTAAAAGTAGCAGCTACCAATGTGTAAAGATCTCTTACTTCAACACCATCATAAGTAACCAATTTGGTAGAGTCAAAAAGATCTGGAGCTTTCATTTGTAAAAAGAACTGATACAAGTGAATCAAAATGAAAACCAAAATGATAATTCCAAACCAAGCCATGTTACGACTTGCAAATGATGTGTTAGCAGTAGTTTCTACTGCGTAGCGAGAACCTCTTGCAGCTTTATTATTTAGCCAAAGAAAAATTCCCATAACAGCGTGCAACAAAATGAAGAAAAAATTCCCTTTTGAGATAATTTGAATCAAAGGATTGTGTCCCATTAAATCAGCGTACAAATTAAACTTCTCACCACCATCACCAGCTAGTAATTGTAAATTACCAATCAAATGCACCGTTAAAAAAAGAATAAGAAAAATTCCAGTCAGACTCATGATGATTTTCCGTCCGATGGAAGAAAAGAGGAAATTGGTTAACCAACTCATATATTAAATTTTTGCCTCCATTTTTAACAAATAAATTAGTTGGAGGAGTGTAAAAATTAGATTTTTCGTTTGCTATTTTCGCATAAAGAAATTAAATAATGTTGAAATATACGAAAACTCGACAAATCTATTTATTTAAAGGGATTTTCCCAACTGATGTTCGGTCTGGACGGAGATGTTTGGGTTATTTAGAATTTGTCAAAATTAGGTTGGAGGACTTGGATTTTAGGATGATTCTGAGATTTGAGGATGAAAATAAATATTTTAAAATATTCATAAGTATTGAAGGGTTAATGTATTTTTGCAATGAGAAACATTTAAAACATACTAGCGAAAACCAAAATTTACAATGAACGACTCTAATCGCTTTATCTCATTGATGTCTGACTATGGCTTTAAGATTGTTTTTGCCGATGAATCAGACACTTTATTTTTAAGAAAATCTTTACAGGCATTAATTCAAAGTCCTTATTTAATTAAAGAGGTTGAGTTTCTTCGACATGAATTTTCAGGAATAACATCGAAAGGAAGAGGTGGAATTTATGACTTGTTCTGTAAAGATGAAAAGGGGAATCATTTTATAGTTGAAATGCAACTAGGGCACTATAAAAATTATGTGCAACGCTCTAAATTTTATGCCTTCCAAAAATTCAATACTATTGTAAAGAAAGGGAAAGGAAAGTTTACGGAATTACCTAAAATTTATTGTATCGGGTTATTAGCGCATAACATTTTTCCAAAATCAGAACTTTATTATCATTTTTCTACGTTAAAGAATCAGATAGGAGAGGAAATTGATAACCAAACGGTTCATATTTTTGTAGAAATTCGTAAATTTAAGAAACAAGAAAAAGAAATTAATTCTGATTTAGATAAACTCATTTTTATTATGAAAAATTTAGAAGACATAGAAGGTATCAAAAAGAAGCCTCTTTTTATGAATGAAGAATGGATTGATAAAGCATTGAGGAAATTAGATATATCTAAAATGACTCCCGATCAAAGAATGTTTTATGAAATCGCTTTGGCAAAAAATGCGTCTGTAAAGGAAATGCAAGAAGAACGTGAGCAAAAGGTCAGAAAAGAAGGAAAAATAGAAGGAAAAAAAGAAGGAAAAAAAGAGGAGAGAGAAAAAATGACAAAAGAAACAGCAAAGAAATTAAAAGCAAAAGGATGGTCATTAGAAGAAATTGCTGAATTTACTGGTCTTGAAAAAAGTGAAATTGAAAAATTATAATTACTGAAAAAATACATGAAAAAAACGCCCACATTAACCTTTACCGATTTTATAGAAATCTTTCCTGAAGTTGAACTTCCCATTATTCTTACCGAAGATGCTCAAGCGGTTTTTAGCAAAGAAAATACACCACTTCCAACACAAATGATTGAACAATTTATCATTCCGATAGATAATGGAATAGATGAATATACAGAGTACATCGCATGTTTTAGAATTCCTAAAACATATGATTTCCATGCTATCGTTTTTTGGAAAGGAGGTTTGATGAACTACCAATTTTTCCTAACGACTTTTGATAAAAAAGGAAATTTAATTCAAAAAGAACCGATTGCGGGAACTCAAGTGAAGGCAGATTCGTTATTGCGTACAGTTGCCACAATAGAAGAAGATTGGAAGATTGCAAGTGTAGTAGGTGTGGCCTCCGCAAAAGATAGCCTCGCTTACGATCCCGCCACGACTCTCGATTCCACTCTTGAACTTCTTCCTGACGGTAAAATTATTATTCTGACTTAATTTAAAATTTAAGATAAAATACAAATGAGTATCTTATTAATTATTATTCATTTAATTGGAGCTATTTTAATCGGTGGATTTATTTATATTAGATCAGGAGAATTCAAAATATTGAGTGAAGCTTCGATGACGGGATTGAATAAAAGTCTTTCGAAAAAAAAAGTTAAAGTAAATAAAGATGATGCTAGATCACTTGCTAGTTCAGGTTTTACTTTATTTATAATAATAGGATTTTTTACATGGTCTTATATAGGGGTAACTGTAGGGCGAATCACCTTCATGATGACAGATCATTTCATACTGAAGTGGATAAATTATATTGTTATGTTTCTTTTATTTTTGATTATACCAAAAATGAAAATGGAAGAAAGAATAGAAAAAAGATATCCGATTAAAAAATTTCTAGAGAAGAAATTGTTTTTCTGGGTTATGCTTGTTTTTTATCTTTTAGCCATCTTTTGTTATGAAGATATACCCTTGACATTTAATTGGTATTTGGGATATTTAGAGTGAAAAAAATCCACATTCATCATCCTCGTTATTATTATTAGGATGACATCAGTTAGTAAAAAAAAAATTAAACATAAGTCTTTGTACTTATACACGAAACAATTATGAGTAAGAAAAAAAAGAAATTTAAAAAAATAAACATGGGGCAAAAGATGCCTGCAAAAGAACTCAAACAGGAAATATTTAAACTCCTCAAAACCAACCCAAAGAAAAGATTTAATTCAAAGCAAATTATAAAGAAATTAGGTTTAACTAATTCTACGGATTCTGTTTACGATGCGATGCAGAAGTTGGCAGAAGATGGAAAACTATATGAAGTTGAACCGGGAAGATTTCGATTAGATCGATTTGCAAAATCGGGTAATGGAAAAATCAAAGCAAAAAGAAAATTACATATTGGAAAAGTAGACTTGACTCGAAGTGGTGCTGCATATGTGATGATCGAAGAACTAGAGGATGATGTTTACGTCGCTCCAAGACATACGAATAATGCGATGCAAGGAGATAAAGTACAAGTCTCTGTTCACAAACCTCGTGGTCGTAGAAAAGCAGAAGGAGAGATTTTAAAAATCGTTGAACGAGCTACAGAGCACTTTTTAGGAGTGATTAAAATATATTCTAAGTTTGCGATTTTGACACCGAGTATGTATCAGTTAGAACATCTTGAAATTCAAGTTGGACTAGATGATTTGAAAGGTGCAGAAGATGGGCATATCGCAGTTGTAAAAGTTGTGGATTGGGGGAAAAGCCAAAACCATAAACCGATTGGAGTAGTCACGAGTAACCTTGGTGAAGAAGGCGGAAGTGAGTTAGCGATGAAATCTATTTTAATCAATAAAGGATTTGAATTAGAATTTTCTGATGCGGTGATGCGGGAGTCAGAAGCATTAAATGCTGACCTACCTGAAGCAGAAATTGCACGACGGAGAGACATGCGAGACATCACAACTTTCACGATTGATCCTGATACTGCAAAAGATTTTGATGATGCGATTTCCTATCGAATATTAGAAGATGGGCGAAAAGAAATTGGCGTTCACATTGCAGATGTTACGCACTATGTTCAACCTGGAACTGCTTTGGATAAAGAAGCATTGAATCGGAGTACTTCAGTTTATTTGGTAGATCGAGTGTTGCCGATGTTACCTGAGAAAATTTCAAATGAACTTTGTTCACTTCGTCCTCATGAAGATAAACGTACGTTTAGTGCAGTTTTTATTTTTAATGAAAAAGGAAAAGTAGAGGAACGCTGGTTTGGGAAAACTTTGATTCATTCTGATCGAAGATTCACTTACATGGAAGCGCAGGAAGTTTTGGAAACAGGAGAAGGTGATTTTGCAAATGAATTGTTAGACTTAAATAAAATCGCAAAGAAACTTCGAAAACGTAAGTTTAAAAACGGTGCCATCAATTTTGAATCTCCTGAAGTGAAATTCAAATTGGATGATGAAGGAACGCCAATTGATGTGTATGTAAAAGTTCGAAAAGATGCACACATGTTGATTGAAGAATACATGTTGTTAGCCAATAAAGAAGTCGCAACATTTATTGTCAATAAAGGAAAAGAAGGTGGTGGAGAAATTCCATTTGTCTATCGAGTTCACGATGAACCTGACCAAGATAAGATTGGAGAGTTTGCACGGTTTGCATTGGAGCTAGGTTTTAAAATGGAATTCCAAACGCCTCGACAAATAGCAAATAGCTTTATGGAATTAGGAAAAGCAGCAGAAGAAAATGAGGCCTTACGAATGTTGCAGCCAATTGCAATTCGTTCGATGGCAAAAGCAGTTTACACAAGTGATAATATTGGACACTATGGATTAGCGTTTGACAATTATTCACATTTTACTTCTCCGATTCGACGATACTCTGATGTTTTAGCACATCGACTTTTAGAAAAAAATCTTTCCGAAAAAGCATACCGAGAAGATAAAGGAGATTTGGAAGCGAAGTGTAAATACATTTCAGGTCAGGAGAAAAAAGCTGCCGAAGCGGAAAGAGAATCTGTTAAATACAAACAAGTTGAATATACTTCTAATCATATTGGAGAAGTTTTCGATGCACATATTTCAGGAATGATTGACCGTGGAATTTTTGTCCAAATCGATCATAGTCATGCGGAAGGTTTGATTGGTTTTGAAAGATTTGATGAATCATTTGATTTAGCAAATGGAAGATTGAAAGCCGTAGGAACTCGTAGCGGACGAACTTTTAAAATGGGACAAAAGGTGCGTGCAAGAATTTTATCAACTGATTTAGAAAAGAAAACAATTGAATTAGATTTAGTGGAGTCTGATGAAGAATAGTCTAGGCTAATTTAATCATCTAAAATCAATATTCATAATTGGAATAACAAAACATTTGCAATTATGAAAAAGACCGCATTAATTACAGGAACAGGAAAAATATTATTATAGTTTTTCATAGTTCTATTTTTAGCTTTAACAAATAGAAAAGAGAAGTCTCGAATTAAGTTTCGATACTTCTCTTTTTGTTTTATTCATGTTGAAAAATAAAAAATATAACTCCAAAGGGAATCTTTTATCTAAAAAATGAATTAAACCCTTGATATAATTTTTTAAGGAAGTTATTTACATCTATTTTGTGATAATATGAAATTAGCTCAATTTATATTGAATTTATTTGAATACGGAGACGTTACGGTCGAAGATAAAGTAGAAGCTTTTTCAGAAAAGGATTTGCAAGACACAGTACGTGGGTTAGAGTTTTTTTATAAAAAAGATATTCTAAACATTCCCAATACCGTTCCTACATTTCATTCTAAAGCTGCACTTTGGGGGGCACAATATATTTATCGAGCGGTACAAATGATTGTACTTCGGGAACTGGGAGAGGAAGAAGTAAAAAAGCATTTGACGAATTGTCCTTTTGAAAAAACACCTGAAGTCATTTATTCTATTGACTTAACGATGAGGT
>Ga0114957_1003960_pt1 | contig 13009 bp, 12 predicted proteins | sample BantaG_FD_87175 | JGI IMG/M metagenome (GOLD analysis project Ga0114957, IMG submission 87175) | Marine algal microbial communities from Bantry Bay, Ireland - BantryBay_4 metaG | ecosystem: Host-associated > Algae > Red algae > Unclassified | place: Bantry Bay, Ireland | collected 2014-11-21 | reverse complement strand
TATTGACAAAAGAAACCAATACTTCTATATATCACGGTGACAAAAAGAAACGTCCGTTTCTCTATATCAGCTCAGAAATCATCTGTTTCTCGCTGGTAAAAAGCCTACCGTGTATTTACGGACGAATCTCGCTGGTACCCATGTCACGTCGAAACGTTCTGCACACTCGGTACAAGTGAATGTATACGTCTGTGTGCGTCTCATCTGGCGCTGCCTTACCCGGTGCGCTGCATTCCTACAGTTAACATTACACTACATTTTATTTGGATTGTCATTACCAAACCATGTGTCGCAATGGTGGCAGATCCCCGATCCTCTCACATATCCCATGGTATTCTCTCCGCTCTATGTGCTAATGTGAGTGAGACAAAGCTTCTCTAATTGATAGAGAAGAAAGGAAGCGTTAAAATTGTCTCATCAAGTTGATAGTCGAACCGGAGTTCAATCAAACGAAATACCGAGTAGCGAAGTGAAAATGAAAGCCGAACGGCGGCGATTTACAAAAGCATACAAGTTGAAAATTCTGGCAGAAGCCGACCGCTGCAAAGAACAGGGCGAAGTAGGAGCACTGCTACGGAGCGAAGGTCTCTATGACTCGCATCTATCGAGATGGAGAAAAGCACAACGAGAAGGCCGATTAGGTAAAAGCGAGAAGCAAGCCAAAGGCCAAGCATCAACGAAAGCGCTGGAGCGAAAAGTAGCCGAACTAGCGGCCAAGAACGCGCAGCTGGAAAAAGCACTAGGGCAGGCTGAGTTGGTAATTGATGTGCAAAAAAAGCTCTCGATGTTGCTTGGTCTGGAAATGACCAAGGGAAACGGTCAGTCATGATGGAAATGACAAGCAACCTTAGTGAGTCAATTGGTGTCTTCCCAGCATGTCAATGGTTAGGCGTTCCTCGTAGTAGTTGGTATCGCTGGTCACAACCGACCATCGACCGTGCGCCTAGGCCCTCGCCATCGCGCAGCATGAGCGATGCGGAACGAAGCGAAATCCGCAGCATCCTCAACAGCGAACGATTTCGAAATGAGACCCCGCGGCAGGTCTACGCCACCCTCTTGGATGAAGGGAAACATTACTGTCACTGGCGAACAATGTACCGAATTCTGGCTGAAGAGAACGAAGTACGAGAGCGACGCAATCAGCGCAGCCATCCAACTTATAGCAAACCCGAACTCTTAGCCACTGCGCCAAACCAGCTTTGGAGTTGGGATATCACCAAATTAAAGAGTGAAATTCGCCTCACCTACTATTATTTATACGTGATTCTTGATGTCTACAGCCGCTATGTTGTTGGCTGGATGCTAGCGGAGTGCGAATCCGAGCACTTGGCTAAGAAGCTGATCACCGAAACCTATACCAGACAACAGATCCCACATGGGCAGTTAACGTTACATGCTGACCGTGGGCCATCGATGACCGCCAAATCAGTTAAACAATTGCTCATCGATTTGGAGGTAGTCAAAAGTCATTCTCGACCATACACGCCGAATGACAATCCATTCTCGGAGTCCCACTTCAAAACGCTGAAGTATCGACCGGACTATCCTGACCGCTTTGCTTCATCGGACGTGGCAACTCAATGGTGTCAAGAACTCTTTGTCTGGTACAACGAGCATCATTATCACTCGGCTCTCAATCTTATGACACCTTTTGCTGTTCACTATGGACACGAACCAGAAATTCGGGCACAACGACAAGCCGTTCTTGAGCAGGCTTATCATGACCATCCCGGACGCTTTGTGAATGGCAAACCGGCACTTCAACCTTTACCTGATGCCGTCTGGATCAATCCACCTGCTGATGCTGCGCAGGTACATAGATTGCAACTGCCGGATGATGGGGTGGCTTCGCTCTTAGCCCCTCCCTTTCCGGATTCTTGAGTCTGAGCCACACCATTTCCACTAACCCGATGGACTAGCGAACGGGTTGACATTCGGGCTGCCGTGCTAAACTTGAGAGCGACGAGGCGAGACGTTCGTCTCTCTTTCCCTCATCCCTCGCCGTCGCCGCTTTCTGCTTGCACGGCTGGGTGCCCGATTGTCATACCCTGAGCGGGTCGCTTTTCCGTCACATTGTTCTCTCTGGGGCTTCTTTACTCCTCTATTTTTCTCTATTTTTGTGTCTCACTTTTATTGACACATTCCGCCGGAGCTGGGCCGCGTGTCACAACTTAAGCATTACGTTTCGCCGGGGCTTGTACCTCTTCATATGAGCCTTTGATTTTTTATTAGCATCGCCTAGCATACTCTTCATTACGGGGATAAAAACAAACCATGCAACCCCTATAAAAACAATCCAGCCAAACAAGCCATCTATGTACTGATAGCCAAACCACGCTGCTATCGCTAATATAATCCACTTCATAAAACCTCCATTCCCCTCAACTCCTAATCTCCTTATACCGCCCCTGACACTGCTGGCAGACTTTTGCTTCCCTAGGCAGCGCATAGCTTACCCTCATTTTCTTCGTGTTCCGCCTACAGAACGTGTAACTTTGATTCTGATGGCTAAAGTGCATCACTGAGCTCCGGGGACTAGAGTAGTAAACAAGATACCCACCTTGCTCCTGTAATTCGTCAACCGTCAGAGCCTTGGCCTCTGGTGCCATCTTCACGGCTTGTGACTTCAGCGGCTCAGCCACTTTCTCTAGCTCCATCTGCAATTTCTGGCGTTGCGCCATATCCATATTATCTATTGCATTCATAGCCTGATCCCAAAGCGTAACGAATTTAGCGTTATGTTTTGGTGGAGCGTGCCTTCGCCTATATGCCTTCTGCCGGCACGCAACCGAACAGTAGAGCGCCGGGCGCTTCGCTTTAGGGTTGATGGGAATAGATTTATCGCAGTCAGAGATGGAACAAGTCGTAGGCCGGGTGCTGGTTGCCATTAGAATGCCTTGAGTCGGTTAAAATAAAATAACGAAATTTCGTTATTTTATTTTAACAAGACATCGGAAAATCAACAATATTCCAGAATTGTTGTTGAAGTCTGTATTGAATGGGCAAATATTATTACAAATGGGTTGCTATACTTGGGCTGTGAAAGCAAAAGAGCATTTTGGCTCATTGCCGAAACGCTCTTCTTCAAAATCTTTTGCTTTTATCATGCCAGTCTATTGCATCCACACCTCGCCTACTCCGCAACCATTTTCAACATCTTCAGCCGCAGATCCTCAATGGCCAGGCACGTACCAGCTGCGAACCCACTCTCTTCAACAAATCTTTAATGATTAATCTGTGTGAGGTTGCATCCTCTTTCATCCAATATTACTCAATTAGTTGAATTGTTAAATCCCTTTCTGTAGAATCTCGTCAACACTCGCACATTACATATCTAATACACAACTAAAGCACAACCTACAACCAACAAGACCCTTGCCCACTGGCTTGGGTCTTTTTCTATTGGTCTACAAAAGGAGTAACCAATGAAAGATAGTCCGAAAATGAAAGAAGTCATAGAGAGGCTAGCAGCAAAGCATGAAGTTGACCTCACAAAAATCGAGGCCAATTTTCGTCTGAACCTGCCAGGCTTCGATCGTCTCATTGTCGAAAACACGGGCCGTTCACGAATCGTAGTAGCTCATTACTTCGAAGTCAATGGTGATTTGGTGCCAGAGCCTGATGTTGTTTTCTTCACTGGTGTTGAAGGGAGATGGCTCCCAATCAATATCACGCAGTCGCTTGGTGGATTCTCTGAGTACGTTCACGTCGGCGAAGATCTTCAGCCCGTCCTGGTCAATGAACCCGGGCAGGCTGACTTAGCCAGCTTTACAGAACAATGGGCGCAGAATATCCAAGATCAAGGTTGGCTTGATCAAGCAACCAAGCATGTCTATAGCTGGGAGGTTAATCAAAAAGATGAACCAGCTGAAGCAGCTCAAATGCTTTTGATAGCAGAAAGATCAAGCTGGCCCGAGCCAACGGTCGAAGCACCAGCTGAAAATGAGTTGGCAGAATGGGTCACAGAAAGCCTTTGTGAAGCAACCGACGGATGCACAGTCGAACCAGATGGTTCATGCGAACATGGGCACCCATCTTGGTTACTTTACTTTGGCTATATCTAAGGAGTTGGTGATCCAAATGGCCTGGCATGTTTATTAATCATAAGCAGTACGCCATCTACCACCTGGGCATTAGCGGAGGGAAAGATAGTACAGCTGTATTACTGTGGCTCATTTATGAGAGCGGTTGGGACTTAGGCAGAGTCAAAATCACATTTTCAGATACGGGGAATGAAGATCCTTTGACCTACGCTTTTATCAAGATGCTATCGGAGCAGATTCACCAAATAGAGGTGATCAAGCCCGAGTTAGGCTTCTATGAACTAGCGCAAAAGAAGGGTCGATTTCCATCGTTGAAGGTTAGATTTTGTACCCAGATGCTTAAGCTTCACCCGGCACGTGATCACATCAGGCAACTGATGATTCAACATGAACATGTGCTATTGCTAAATGGTGTCCGAAGGGATGAAGGTCATGCTAACAACAATAGGGGAGAGGTACCAGAATTTGGATGGGATGACAGTTTTGCTTGCAACATCTATCGACCAGTTTTGCACTGGTCAATTGAAGATGTGTGGGCAATGCACAAAAAACATCTGGAACTGGATGCTGTTCTTTCTATTGTTGATGCAGATCTGAACTTAGCAGACGCTCATAAAGACCAAATAATAAGAACCATGAAGCAACATGGAATCCCTCGCAATCCGCTCTACGACATGGGCGCAGTCCGGGTCGGGTGTTATCCATGCATCTTCTCGCGCAAGAAAGAAATTCGAGCAATGGCCAAGTATCGGCCTGAACGAATCGATTTCATCGAGGAGCAAGAGAATTTGGTGCACCCGGAACGGGCAAGTTTCTTTTTTAGAAATACAGTCCCCGAGCGGCATCGGTCGAAGCCCATCATCACAAACGAGGGTGAAGAGCTTTACATCTGTACGATTCGAGATGTAGTCAGGTGGTCAAAGACGGCCTACGGTGGCAAACAGTATGAGTTTGATTTAGACCTCGATACACCGGCAACAGCCTGTGATATCACTGGAATGTGTGAATAGATATACGTGTGAGTGTAAGGCTCGCATCAAGAAATCTCAACACGAGACTTGATGCGGGTCTATTTTCAATATCAAGCACATTAAAACAACAACAACACAGGCGTGAAACGCCTTTTTGATACAAGGAACAATCAATGGCATACACAGAAGCTTTTCAAGAAGCAAAAGTTCATGAGTACATGGCTTGTCTCATTCTAAAGAATGTTACTGGTATTGGGATGGAGCAGGCACAAAAGATAATCGATCAAGCAGGAGGATTGCACAATCTAGCTCAGTTCAAACTCTCTCAGTTGCAGAACATGGAGGGTATAGGCCCAATACGAGCTGAGAAAATCTTGGCGCTAACACAGTGGGCAATACTACTCCAATCAGCTAACGCAAGAGAGGGTTTCAGAATCACTTCGTCAGTAGAAGTAGCGAGTCTATTTCAGCTAGAGATGGGATTGTTGGAACATGAAGAATTGAGGGTTATATCACTTGATACGAGAAGCAAAGTACGCAGCATCGATACGCTTTATCGCGGATCAGTCAACCAGGCACTAGTTAGGCCAGCCGAGATATTTAGAATTCCAATAATTCTAAACTGCTGCCAAATCATACTGGTACACAACCATCCAAGTGGCGATCCGCGGCCAAGCTCAGAGGATGTGAACCTAACTAGAGCACTGAAAGATGTAAGCAGAACTCTTGATATAGACTTGCTTGATCATCTGGTCATCGGCCGCAATCGTTACATTAGCATGAAGGAGACCGGGTTAGGGTTTTAGTTGTTGTAGTGTGTGAGGTTAAAGCCCACATCAAAATTTTAATTAAAATTTCGGTGTGGGTTTATTCATTAAAATTGCTTTTTAACTCAATTCAATAGGAAAGACTTACATAAAAGCTCTATGTTCAGATATTTCCATCTTTAGACACAAAACCCTTACTAACTTAATAAAAATTCAATACAGAGCTTCTGACAAGGCCAATTATTAACAAATTTGGAAGAAATTAAAAAGAGAGCGTGTTGTTGTTTGCGAAGTAACGTAGTTCTAGCTGAGAGCTATATAAGAATAATACTCTATGAGAATCCATCGTTTACAAAAATCGCTGCATCATCCCTCGATCACAAAGAGTATGACATAATTCCTTTTATGTCATACTCTTGCTATACTTTATATATGACCACATCACTTGTCCAACTAAACCAAAATCAGCAAAGCCTGGCTTCAACTGCCAATGGCATCCCGATGCTTTTCAAAAATGCAGGTGAAAAAGCTCAATATCGGTTCGTTGAGTTCTTTGCTGCTCAAATTCGAAATGCTAACACCCGGGCCGCTTACTTCAATGCTGTGAAAAAATTCTGTGCATGGTGTGAGCAGAATCAGGTTGAACTTGAACAAGTGACCCCGATACATGTTGCTTTGTATATTGAGCAGTTGGGAGCAGAGAAAAGCATCCCAACAGTTAAACAGCACTTGTCGGCAATTTCTCGACTTTTTGATTATTTGGTAACAGGGCATATTATAGAAGTCAATCCTGCCAAGTCGGTTACGGCCCCAAAGTATCATGTAAGCCAGGGCAAGACTCCAGTGCTGAGTTCTGAGGATACACGTCTACTCATAGAAAGCATCGATGTCTCAAAAGTTGTAGGGCTCCGGGATCGAGCAATCATCGCCCTGATGGTATATAGCTTTGCTCGGGTAAGCGCAGTGTTGGCAATGAATGTCGGCGATTATTTTATGAAGGGAAAGCGATCCTGGATACGCCTGCACGAGAAAGGTAGCAAGTATCACGAAATGCCGCTCCACCACAAAGCAGAGCAGTATCTGGATGAATATATAAAGTTGGCGGGTATTGGTACAGAGAAGAAAAAGCCGCTCCTCAGATCACTCAGTCCACAAAATGAGTTAACAGAAAAACGTCTTGATAGACGCAATTGTTGGGATATGATAAAACGAAGAGCCAAACAAGCAGGTATTCAAGAAGACATCTGTAACCATACTTTTAGAGGTACAGGGATCACTGTATTTCTTGAAAATGGTGGAAAGCTAGAGGATGCCCAACGCATGGCCAACCATGCTTCTAGCAAAACAACCAAACTCTACGACCGACGAAGTGACGAGGTCAGTGTAGAGATGGTTGAGCTTGTGAGGATATAAAAATAATTTGAACCTGTCATGATTCCATTTATCATCGAGCTAGGTTTGCCAACATATTCACCATGTCCCAAAGACTAATTGCCTCTACCCCTTCTATTATTGGGTACCGCTCTTTTCCAGCGTACACAACAAAACATTTTTTTGGTTTCAGATCCTCTCGGGCGTGATGAAAACCTTTCTCCAAACGGGGCGCTAATCCTCGTTTGATTTCGACTCCCCATAGTTCCTTACTAGGGAACTCAAGTAGCAGATCGATTTCGGCCCCAGCAGAGGTACGGTAAAAAGTAGCTCTAGTTTGATCTGGAGCTGCGGAGATTATATTTTCAATAACAAACCCTTCCCAGCTCATACCAACAATAGGGTTCCCGGATAATGCATTATGATCTGGAATCCCTAAAAGCGCATGAACTAAACCGCTGTCACGAACATAGGTCTTGGGTGACTTTACTAATCTTTTACCTATATTTGCATGGTGAGGTTGTAGACGACGAACTAGTAGTAAATCTACAAGAAGATCAATATATCGGGTAACGGATTGAGCACTAATTGAGAGTGCGGCTGCTAACTTTGAAGCATTTAAGAGTGAACCTTGATTATGGGCAAGCATCGTCCAGAGCCGCCCCATCGTTTCTGCAGGAATACGGGGGCCAAATTCCGGTATCTCCCGCTCTAAGTATGTTCGAATAAAGTCTGTACGCCACTTTAAGCTTTGTCGCTCATCTAGAGCTAGATAACTATCAGGAAAGCCGCCACGTACCCAAAGTTTATCTAAAGAAGATGGCTTAACGTCTACCTCTTGGATATCTAGAGGCCCCATATCCACATACGCGATTCTTCCAGCCAAACTCTCACCAGATTGTTTTAATAGATCTAATGATGCGGAACCAAGAATCAGAAATCGTCCTGTACGGTTTCCATTACGCCGGCCTTCATCAATTAATCCTCGTAGACTTTGGAATAGTTCGGGTACTCGGTGAATTTCATCAAGTATAACAAGTTTATTTTCATAGGCACGGAGAAAAAGCTGAGGACTCACCAACTTATCTCGATCTTCTTGTGCTTCAAGATCAAGGTAGAGAGAATCAACGTCTGCTGCGATCTCTAATGCTAGTGTGGTTTTTCCTATCTGACGTGGGCCAATAAGTGCTACAGCGGCTTGCCGCTGTAGTGCATTACGTACAGTTGAGAGGTACTTTCTTTCGATCATCCTAGTATTTTATCCAAACTATGGACAATTTGCAAGGATTATTTTGATTTTCCATAAAATATTATATTCCTCATCAGAAAATCTTAGAAAATAAACGCTATTTTAGATTTACATAGAATCTACTACTACGACAAACGCAAACCCCATCTTTAATAACAAAGCATTCAATCCAATGTTTACCAGAGTATGCAGTTTGTTCCCAATGCTCCCTTTTATCTAATGAAGGCTCCCCATTTAGTAAAGAAGATGAGACAAATCCTCCACGTAGGCCGTCCTCACGATGTGCATGTTCACCAGTGTTAACAATTCGCCACTGTATATCGTCAAAGCGTTTTACATTAGTCCATGCCAAATACTTTATATCAAATCCCGGGTAAATTGCTCTACGGTTTGAATTATAGCCGCCTTTTTGATACCTATTGTAATATAGATATGCATTAATTCTTACCTTATATTTCGACTGGCTAGCCATCGGCCAGCGCAGTTCCTGTTTATGGCTAGTATCCCCCAAACGTATGATGGACAAAGCCTTCGTTTCGGCAACCGCTTCTTCCCCTCCGTACAACGGAAATTCTTCACCGAAGATCTCTCGCCACATCTCGGAGCTTTTGAGTTTATCCTCTTCATACCGGGCCGTGCGCGCCAAGTCTAAACTTATAGATGCAATATTTAAAAAGATTCGAAACTCACCCATTGTCATATTGGTTTTGATGGTTTCATCTTGTAGCCCTGGATCGGGTAGCTCTGGGGGGTCTTCGACATCGGCATACGCGTCAACAATACCTTCTAGAACCGCTATGAAATGATCTGCCCAATCTGTCTTAGCTTTATCAAAATGGATTCCTGTTAAGCATTCAACCCAGAAACCCTTGGGTTTGGGCCGCTCTACGTCAGGCTGGTGTAGTTCACATTGGTACTTCCACCACCATTTTATCATTTTTACAAGCGGTACATATTTCCCTTTCCCGTGGTCATCAGAGTTGAGATAGGTTGTATAGCCTAGATGCCCACGAGGGTGAGACCATATCCATTCTTTTTGTATTTTATCCGGAACAAGTAGTGGCTCATAGTTACCGTTGACTGCAACGGCGGGGATGACATCTAAGGTTAATTCAGCATCATCTTCATCTGGAAGCGGATCGTCAACGCGAATCGAGCGGCGTTGATACTCTAAGAAGTCAGGTGTATCATAGCAACGAGCAAGGGCCGCTTTAAGTCGACGGAGAACAAAGTTAGGAGTATGTTCAGGGTTAGATGGATCAAATTTTGTTAAAACGACGATATCAACATCTTTGATACCGCCAACTGCAGTGTGTCTTTTATAAGATCCGTACAAGAATGTATCATCGAAAAACTCGGCAAATTCTTCATCTTGTTCTAAACAATTTCGAACTCGGGTATGTGCGTCAACAGCGTACTCTACAGCCTTGATATCTGGTTCGATATTCGACTTGAAAGCATTAAACTCTTTGTTCAATTTTGTCATAAGATTATGTGTTACGATCAATTGTACCAGCTATCCTGTAGTCACTGGGTTTTTGGGCCAAGTAGTAGAATGAAATTGGGCAGACAGAATTTAGATTATGAGCAATGAGGGTTGCAAGTGCAGCTGGCATAACAGCAAAAAGATGAAGGCGTTCAATCCTCCACTCATCTGAAAGAGCCTTAATCTTAATGGCAATTTCTTCAGCAATAGAAAGTGCGTGCGCGCTACTCTGCACCGCACCATCTAAACGGTAGCCAAGTATAATTTGTGGCTGACTAAGCCAAGAATCGACATAGTCTACTACGCTAGCATTAATGTTTCTTGTAATATTTAAAATCAAGACAGCTTCACTGCTATTGGGATTGATAAAAGAGGGCTTAGTTTCGACAAGCCCCGATCGAACGTGCGGTAACCCCTGTGTTGACCACACAGATTCTCGGTGTAATAAGGTTAGCTTGAATGCTGTTACACGCCGGAATGTCCAACCAAGCAAGAATGCCACCGATAACCTTGCTTGCAGATGAATGGTTAAATTTTTATCTATGTCGTATGAAGAGAGGGTTTGTTTCAAGCTAGCAAGGCGTTGAGCACATTCTTGAAAATTTGATTCTACGATTGACTTATCAGAAAACAGATCGGCTAAGGGAAGATTAGCGTTAGTTTTTTGTTGAAATGAGACATCATCAAATGTAGAGACCCCTAAGACAATTCGAAAAGGATCTACCCTATCTATTTGCTGAAGAGCTTGTTCAGTATAGGTTTGTAAATCGTGAGAAGAGAAAGGCCAATCGAGCGTGGATTGAAAACGAACAACATTCGTAGGATATGCAATATCTACAAACTCATTGACTGGAAAATATTGTGTAAAGTGCTTATATGTAAGATCTTTATACTCAGATAGCCAATTAACAATATCTTCCCAAAACTTAATTCCAACAGGGAATTTACCAGCTTTTTCTCGTTCTGCAGAAAGACTTAGGACATAGGCATGTGTCTCTGTGTCTCTTTTAGCGCTTGTTGCAATAACAAATTCTGCTAGAGGTGGGGAGAAGCTTTCTGCTTTCACTATTTCAGCATCAATTTCACTGATTTTTATTTTGGTTTCAGGATGATTTTTGCACTGAATACCGATAAGTTCTTTACCAACAAAACCGACAACGTCAACCCCATATTGCTTTTGACCAGAACGTCCATAACGCTGAAGGTTCTGGCATTGATATTTTCTGGCAAAAACATCAGCAACGATATCTTCAAATAGCTCTGAATCTCTTGGTTTAGGGAAGACAAAATGCACGCTCATATGCCAAAATTATGGCATACTATTAATCGTTAGACAAAAACAAACAGAACATATTTTCTTTTTTGTAAACAAAAAGAGGTGGTCAAACAAAACCCTTCCAATAGCTCTTTTTGCAACACGTCACTACATCGAACCCAAATGATAAGCCAACAGCTCATTCCTATTGCACTACAAACAAGGCTAATCAGCGATAAGTTGATCGAGAGAATGCTGATTAACCAGCGCCTGATCAAATATATGTACCCTGTAACAGACAACGAGCTACATGGGGAAGCCCACCCTTCATATCGAGAAGATCTACCATATCAAGACATTTTAGTAGATACAAACAAGATTGTAGCAATTCCCTTCAAAGAGCAATTATATGGCTCTCAGCGAAGCAAGATTCTAAGCTATATCAAAGCCATCCGATCCGGAAAACTGCTATTAGAACATGTCAGGCCAGAGCTGTGCTATTACGGTGGCTTGTTTGTCGTTCAGGATGGTAGAAAACGAATTACAGCCGCGAAAGCATTAGGGTACCAAAGGTTACCAGTAAGAGTTTTCTACACTGAGCCAGGGGCCTTATATCCAGAGAACGAAACTGCATATCAGCGCTTTCTGCATATGATAGATAATGGATTGTTCACAGCACAAAGCATAGAAAAGCCATGGGTGCGAGGTGTCTTCGGTGCCTATGCAAAAATTGAAATCAAGACGCATATACATACATCTATATTTTGTATCGGTTATGAAAAGCAAATCGAGAATCTGTATAATTCAAGAGGCGCATCAGGCAAGTCTGCTATAGAAGAATTTCTAAATATGTAAATACATTAATAGCAAGTAGAATAACCAGAGTTACTCTTAACTCAACCTTCATATCTTCCAACATGAAAGTTGAAAGTTTCATCTTAATTCAGGTCTTCTTTTCATCTCCAGTTGGTGAAGAGATTAAGGCCTAGCAGTAAGCTAAAAAGGATTTCGTTTGTGAAAGTCGACGTATCAAAATTGTCAGCTGGTTTGCTTGCCTTTGTGGGCATTGCATTTTTTTTAATCACCCCGATAGATTGGTGGAACAACACACCGGATGGAATGTTCCATGTCCATCGAACCCGTGCGCTGACAGAGGCAATGCAGGCTGGGGTTTGGTATCCGCGCTGGTTTCCCAATTTTTCATTTGGCTATGGCTATCCGGTGTTAAACTTTTATGCCCCGCTCTTCTATTATCCAGCCGCCCTGCTGCACTACGTTGGGCTACCCTTACTCGACAGTATGGATATTAGCCTTGCGATATGGTTTGGGCTTTCAGGCGCAGCTTGCTACATCATGCTGCGTAACTGGTATTCTTGGTGGGCGGCTACCATTGGAGCAATTCTTTACTTGGCCTTCCCTTATCATTTATATGATCTGGCGGTTCGTGGTGCGCTGCCAGAGTTTGCCTCGTTTCTTTGGCCCCCGCTAATTATTGGTTTTACGTATCGTCTACTGCTTCACCCAACGCAGATAGGGAAAGATATCTGGCAAAACAGAGCGTTCTATCTTTGTAGCATTAGCTGGCTCGGCTTGATCCTCACCCATAATTTGACAGCCTTCATTCTATTAGTTCTATACATAGCGCTAAGCCCGGTTATCCTATTCCCCTCCATTGGCCAACCACGCGTAGCTGCTTCTGTTGTGCGCAAATTAGCCATGCTATTTCTACCTGTGGGAATGGCGGGGTTGCTCGGTGCGTGGTATATTGTTCCAGTTTTGCTCGAATCGCGTTGGGTGGGTATTGGCGCAGCGAGCAGCCAAGGATACATCAATCATCTAGCAAGCTGGGAGACACTATTTGATTCTA
>Ga0114957_1003959_pt1 | contig 13011 bp, 11 predicted proteins | sample BantaG_FD_87175 | JGI IMG/M metagenome (GOLD analysis project Ga0114957, IMG submission 87175) | Marine algal microbial communities from Bantry Bay, Ireland - BantryBay_4 metaG | ecosystem: Host-associated > Algae > Red algae > Unclassified | place: Bantry Bay, Ireland | collected 2014-11-21 | reverse complement strand
GGGAAGTGGGAAGTGGGAAGTGGGAAGTGGGAAGTGGGAAGTGGGAAGTGGGAAGTGGGAAGTGGAAAGTGGGAAGTGGGAAGTGGGAAGTGGAAAGTGGAAAGTGGAAAGTGGGAAGTGGGAAGTGGAAAGTGGGAAGTGGAAAGTGGGAAGCTCACAGAAACGTGGGCCCACGATCGAGTGAGCTTCCCACTTCCAACTTCCCACTTCCCACGCTGAATTCAGGAATAAAAAAAGCCCGCTAGTAATGCTAGCAGGCTTTTTTTATTCCTGAATTCAGCTTATCGTACTACAATCTTCTGAGTCATCACACCATTAGCAGACTGAACAGAAACGATGTACATTCCCGTGTTAAGTTCGCTAGTGTTTACTTCTAAAGTAGAAGCTCCCTGAGGGAATTCGTTATAGGCAGCGCTCAACAACTGACCTGTCAAAGAGTAAACTTTAACTTCAGCATCAAAGGCTTCATTTGAATTCATTTCAATAACGATATTAGCGTTTTTCGCAACTGGGTTTGGACGAACCAACCAGTTTTTAACAGACGCGATTTCAGTGGTACTTACCGGACTATCATCCGTGTGGAATTCGTACACCTGAGAAAAACCAGTACACGTTTTCAAAGGAGAAAATGGACGCACTCTCCAGTAGTACGTTCTATCCAATTCAAGATTGGTCAGGGTTTTCCCCGGATCAGTCGTGATGAAATATTGTGGTTCAAAACCAAAACCTGAAAGTCGGTCAATCTCGAACAGGTAGTGTGTTGCACCTGCTGATTCACTCCAATTGAACGAAACAGAAGTATATCCTACTGTACTTAAATCCGAAGGATAGTTCAGAGAAGGAACTGAAGTTACATCGTCAAGGTTTGGAGTAGTTCCGGGGTTCACGTAGTTTCTCCCGCTGCTTCCAAGACTTGCATAGATCGCATCTACCTGGTCTGACGTAAAATCATAAGAACTACAGCTAGAGAAATAGCTCATCATGTTGTTTTCCATCGGGTCAACGACATCTCCATTAAAATCCATTACGTTTCCATTAAAATTACCACAACCATTTTGAGTGAATCCAAAAAGGTAATCAGGTGGTGTATCACAGATACCGTCAGCAGCGATTGTACAATTGGATTGATCCATTCTATCGTTCTGAATCGTACCAGGTACAGCGGTACTAGGTGCAAAGTTTCCTACTGGGTTGCCCCACTCAGCTTCGTTCCACGGATTATCTTCCCATCCATAAAAAGGGTGACTCAAACTAAAAAAATGGCCGATTTCGTGTGGCAATACATTTTCACCATAAACATTACCAGAAGTGATAACGATCCAGTCAGCTTGTCCGATTGGAGGTTGGTAATAGGCTAATGTAGTTCCACCACCGCCACCGCCACCGATGGTAAGGTTCACAAAAACATTGATTGCATTGTTCACCTTTTGAGCACTCATTTTGATATAAGCGGCACTGGAAGAGGGATTAGAATGTAAATTGGTATGGTCGATATAGTTGAAACCATCTTTGATATAAAATTGGATCTCATGCACTAAGTATGCTTCATTCAAAATACACATCATATCAAGTACAGAGCGTTCTGTTGCACGACCCTCACCATCGCCATCTGCAACCAGGTGAAGTTTAATGGGCACATAGGTAATGGCACCTCTTTGATGAACGAAGTCGCGCATTTCCTCTCTATTCTGCATCATTTGTTCCTTAACCATTGCAGCGTCAGCTCCTCTCAAACCACAAACATGAGCTCCGTCAAAATGTTGAGCCATGGCTGTGAAAGTCATAAAAGTAAAGGCCATAACGCCAATTAAAAAAAGAATTTTTTTCATAATCTACTAAATTTTTATTGAAGCTGTTTAAGGTTTTGTAGCGAGATTGATTGTAAGTGCTTGATTTTCAAGTCGAAGCTCATTTTTTTTTCGTAGCCAAAGCTACGGGAAACATAAATAGCTGAAGGATTGGAAATCAATGACTTGCAAGCGACCCGCTAGAATAACCTAAAACAACTTCATTGTCTTAAATTGTTGTGCTAAGATGTGAGCTTTTCAAACAAGAAATAAGAAACACCAGATTTCTGTTTAAAGTTTACTTGAATATTTGTCAAAGTTAAGAAAATTTGACTTAAGTCAATGTCTCCCAAAAGCCAATCTTTCTTCTTTTGAGGGTAAATCGATCAAAAAATTACCTACTTTTGCAGCAAAATTATCTAACCAATTCATTAACGTTAATAATATGAGTAAAGTAACTGTAGTAGGTGCCGGTAATGTCGGCGCTACTGTTGCCAACGTTTTGGCTCACAAAGACATTGTAAAAGAAGTAGTTTTATTGGACATTAAAGGAGATTTTGCAAAAGGTAAGGCCTTGGACACCTGGCAGCAAGCTCCTATTGACTATTATAGTACTACTGTAACCGGAACCAGCGATTACCGCAAAACCCGTAATTCTGACATCGTTGTTATCACGGCTGGTATTCCCCGCCGCCCAGGGATGAGCCGCGATGATTTGATTTCTACGAATGCTAAAATAGTATCAAGTGTGACTACTTCTATCATAAAGTACTCCAAAAATCCGATTATCATTATCGTTTCTAATCCGTTGGACGTAATGACTTATGCCGCATTCAAAGCTTCCAAATTAAAGGACACAAGGGTATTTGGAATGGCTGGTATTCTGGATACTGCCCGCTACAGAGCTTTTCTTGCTACTGAACTGAATGTATCTCCAAAAGATATTCAGGCGGTATTAATGGGTGGACATGGAGACACTATGGTACCGCTACCTCGCTATACTACAGTCGGTGGTATTCCGGTAACGGAAATGATTGAAAAAGATAAGCTTAAAGCCATCGTTGAAAGAACAAAGAAAGGAGGTGGAGAATTGGTGAAATTAATGGGTACTTCAGCCTGGTATGCTCCCGGAGCCGCTGCTGCTCAGATGGTGGAGTCTATTGTTAAAGATGAGAACCGAATTTTTCCTTGTTGTGTTAGACTGAATGGCCAGTACAAACTAAAGGACATGTTTCTTGGTGCTCCGGTGAAGCTGGGAAAGAATGGTATCACTGAAGTTATTGAGCTGAAGCTAAACAAGTCTGAGATGAAATTGCTTCACAATTCTGCGAAAGCAGTTAAGGGAGTCATGAAGGTATTTAATAAGATGAAATTGAAGTAATTCATTCTTTGAATGAAAATGAAAATGAAAATGAAAATGAAAATGAAAATGAAAAATATTCGAGCGTATTGCTAGACAACATGCTTTTCATTTAAATTTTAATTTTAATTTTAATTTTAATTAAATAAGACTCAAAGAGGTCATTTCTTACAAAAGAAGTGGCCTCTTGTCTTTTTATTCAATTTGCTTGTGTAAATTTCCGTTGGTAAAAGGGAACAAGCTGTAAAACGTGGTGAACAATCCAAAAGATTAATTGTTTGGAATTATTCAACGTTTGCCTAATAAGTTGCCTTAAAAAACATAACTATGATAGCACAAGTTGATAAAAATATACTGCAGATGATGCAGACCAACAAAGGGGAAGATATACATTCGATTTCTCAAAGTCAACCCGTTTTGCTGGTATTTTTGCGGCACTTTGGATGTGTTTTTTGTAAAGAGGCGCTTGATGATCTTTCTAAAATGGTGGATAAGTTTGACTTAAAGAAAGTAAAACTGGTGTTGGTACACATGGCGGAACCAGCTCTGGCCGATCAGTATTTTAAAAATTACAAACTTTCGAATGCCTCCCGGGTTAGTGATCCTGATCTGAATTTTTACACAAGGTTTGGATTATTAAAGGCTAACTTTTCACAACTATATGGACTGAGTAGCTGGATGCGTGGTTTTTCGCTTCAGCAAAAAGGTTTCAAATCTGAGTTGGCCAAGCAACTGGGAGACCATACACAAATGCCCGGTATCTTTACGATTCGCAATGGTGTAGTGGTGGATGCTTATATTCATAAAAAAGCGTCTGAGCAACCGGATTATGACTCGTTGCTGGATCGGTGTTTTAAGTAGTCAAAATCGAAGTCAAAGTCAAAGTGATACACGATCGCGGGAGCACTTTGACTTGAGTTTATAACCTATTAGGTGTGACTCCTTATTTTATTTGTTCACTACGAACGACACCTAAGCCGTTAGGCACTCCTTTGACTTTGACTTTTGAAAAAATTTAACTCTATGATTGGCTGGAAATTTTCTAAATACATACCGGATCTCGAAGGAGGTTCTACCTTTGACAAACTTTTAAAGTTGTTTAAGGAACTGCTGATTCATACCTCGGGGGATGTATCGGAGGCTTTATCGTGGCTCACGGAGTTAGATAAAGAATATAAGCTGACCACTAAGGATTATGGGATGGCGGACTTTATTCAGGATTTAATTGACAAAGGTTTCATAGTAAAGCCCGATCAAAATGGGCCGGGGTTTGTTCCCTCCAAGAAGATGGAAATTGGGATGCGTCAAAAAGCACTAGAGGATATTTTTGGCCAACTAAAAAAATCTCAACGCGGTAATCACAACACAAAAGTTAGTGGAAGGGGCGATGAGTACACTTCGGATAGAAAGCCTTACGAATTTGGTGACAACATCGAAAATATCGCCATGTCAGAATCGCTTCGGAATGCACAGATCAATCATGGTATTGACGACTTCAAACTGGAGCACAAGGATCTGGAAGTTCGGGAAACCTATTACCAATCTTCGATGAGTACGGTGTTGATGATTGATATTTCGCACTCTATGATTTTGTACGGTGAAGATCGGATTACTCCTGCCAAAAAAGTGGCGATGGCTTTGGCCGAATTAATTACAACCCGCTACCCGAAAGACACTTTAGACATTATTGTTTTTGGAAATGATGCCTGGCCGATTGAGATCAAGGACCTCCCCTATTTGCAAGTTGGGCCTTACCATACCAATACGGTGGCTGGTGTTCAGTTGGCGATGGACATTTTGCGACGTCGTCGAAACCCGAACAAACAGATTTTCATGATCACCGACGGAAAGCCGACTTGCATCAAAAAAGGGAATGATTATTACAAAAATAGTTTTGGCCTAGACCGAAAGATTGTATCCCGAACCTTGAACCTGGCCACCCGCTGCAGAAAGCTTAACATTCCTATAACGACTTTTATGATTGCCCGCGATCCGTATCTGATGAAGTTTGTGGAGCAGTTTACAAAGGCGAATAACGGGAAGGCTTTTTATAGTAGTTTGAAGGGGCTTGGTGAGTTTATTTTTCGGGATTATAAGAATAATAGAATGTGAATTGGAATTCCAATTCCAGAGGCAATTAATCCCACTACTTAGGCGTTTAAAAGAGGTACTAAAAAACGAAGCAAAATGCAATCAAAATTCGCCACACTCCTCTTTGTCTGTGTATTTCCTCTATTTCTTAGCGCTCAGGTTGCTGATTCGATACTGGCGGATCAGGAAACGTTGATGGCCGGATGGGCTGATTCTGTGATGAAAGACACCTTGAAGGAGCGCCGAATTCGTTCGAATGGGCAGTTGGTGGATAAGATGGAAGAGGTGCTTTCGCTTGAGGGATCTTTTGAATATGTATTTGATTCTTTACCAAGTATTTCGTTTCAGTATCCGGAGGACAGTACCTTTCGGGTGGTGACCTGGCAGTTGTACATCGATATGGATGAATACCAGTACTTTGGATTCATCCAAACCAATGATTCTACGCCAAAGCTTTTCAAACTCAATGACAAGTCGGAAGAAATCAGAGACCTGGCTTATGATGTGCTGACTCCTGACAATTGGTACGGAGTGATTTATTACAAAATCAAATCGTTTGACACCGCTCAGGGAACCAAGCATTTGTTGTTTGGTTTGGATAGTTACCGCTTGTATAAAAAGCGAAAACTAGTAGAGATTTTATCTTTCGAAAACGGGCAGCCGTCTTTTGGATCAGCCTTATTTTCACCTGCTGATATTTCCCGTACCGACCTTTATAAAAATCGGTTGATGATGGAATATTCTGCAGAAGCTTCCACCACTTTCAACTACAATGAGAAACTGGATATGATTGTAAAAGATCATCTGATTCCTTTGCGAACTTCTGCGCAGATCAAAGGCGAATCCTATGTTCCGGATGGTAGCTACGAGGGCTACAAACTGGAAGGTGAACTTTGGGTTTATCAGGAAAAGATTTATACTCAGGTTTCTGAAACAGCCCCCCGCCCTACTCCGATTTTGGATAAGCGGAAGGATAAGGATCGGAAGTTTGGGAAGAGTGAGGATTTTAAGAGACGTAAGGACTAGCTTCAACTTTTGGCCAACATCCATCATTGACAGACATTTTTATTTGGCTTTTCGCAGGGTTGTCCGACGCCGTGTCGGTGGATAGAAAAAGAGCGCCCTCATTTTCATCATTTGGTTTTGTGGCCGGGCATGTCGCCGGAGGATATTGATTATCGGAATTGCGATTGTCACTGCGATTGCTTCAGTGCATCCGATCCCCACGCAACTCAAGCGTCTTAATCATCTCCGCCTCATAATCCAGAAACTCCTGCCAACGTATTTTCACCTTTTCTTCATCGCCATACAACTTGGCAAGGTCTAAAAATAAACGGTAATGACCAGCTTCTGATACCATGAACTTGTGATAAAAATCCCTGAAGTATTCGTCTTCCATGTTGAGGGACAACAAGCGAAAGCGTTCACAACTGCGAGCTTCGATGAGGGCGCTGACCAACAATCGTTCGATCAAACTATCTTCGCGGCTACCGCCTTTATTCATGAACTTCATGAGCTTGTTGACGTACTCATCTTTGCGTTGCATGCCCAGGTCGAGGTTCCTTTTTTCCAGTTCCTTTAGCACTACCTGAAAGTGGCCCCACTCTTCTGCAACGATGGGCGTCAACTCCTTCACTAATTCTTTTCGATTGGGATTTTGCTGGATCAGGGAAATACAGGTAGTCGTTGCTTTCTGTTCACAGTAAGCATGATCCGTCAGGATTTCCTGTAGGTCTCTTTCCGCAAGGTTGACCCAGCGTGGGTCGGTTGGTAATTTTAGTCCTAACATTTTTGTTTTTTTTTGAGGGGTCGGGGATCAGGAGTCGGGGGTCAGCATCCCGCGATCGTGTACGTTAAAGGGAACTGACTCCCGACCCCTCGCTCCTGACTCCTCACCTCAGGCACTTAAACTGATCAATCAGGAAATCAACTTCATAAACTTCATAATCCTCATAACCAGTTCCCCAGATGACGCGCAATTTATCCACTTCCGTTTTTGACAATTTTTTAATATCGCTGGAATTAATGAGATACCGTGCTTTATAGGTAGTGGTTTTGTCCAATGAATTGGCGATACCGGTGGAAGTTTTCTTATTGGTTAAAGTGATGCGGTCACCGTCAATACCTCTGATGATCAAATCGCTTCCCATTTCAAGTACGCCAAATTCACGAACAGCTTGTTCTGTCAGAATAACGAATTCCAAATTGAGCATAGTTCCGACATCAGAAACCTTAGAAAGAAAACCGTGACAGGTGATATAGTTTCTACCTTTAAAGTATGGCTTGAATCTTTCGGGAGTATAGGTGAAAAATAGTTGTTTGGTTACATCTTTTCTTCTGTTGCCAGAAAATTCGTCAACCCCGTCAAAGGTCAGATTACAATCAACAGAAGGCGGATTGAGCATGACGTCATTTTTAGGATTGTAAGCCACCAGTTTTCGTCTTCCCCAGGAAGGCATTTTGGGTGATTCATCCGAATTACTGTATCTATCAGTAGCCTCGTCGGCTTTATTCTTCTTATGCTTCTTTTTAGAAGTACCATCTATCTTTGCTAATAGCTTATCGCGTTTGGCTTTAGGCATATCAATCATCTTCTCCAGTGTCTTAGCCAGGTCAGCAGCTTTTTTTAGTTCGTTCTTACTGGCTTTCTCTTCTGCCTTGGCTTCTTTCAAGTCAGCTTCAATGACCGCCACGTCTTCATGCGTCATATCTACATTTTGATAAGCTTCTACCAGTTCTTCTTCCAGAAAAATACGCTTGAAGACTTTGTCTTCAACAGTTAGCCTTGCCGTTTCCTCTTTTCCTGCCGCTAAATCAGCTCGTCTTATGGCTTCACTTTTAGCCGCTTTTTCAGCAGCTGGATTTATGGATGCTTTAGATTTTTTTCTATTTTTCTTTGATGATTTTTTACCTTTCGACTTCTTTGTCTTAGTTTTTTTCTTTTTAGTCTTTTTAGACTTTTTCTTTTTAGTCTTTTTCTTTTTAGACTTTTTCGGTTTCTTCTTTTTCTCTTCTACTTTTTCCTCTTCGCTTTTGGCAGCTTCAACTTCCTCTATATCTTCCGGATCATCCTCATCAAAATATCGCCACGATCCGTCAGGATATACAATTATACTTTCGCCATCTTTGTTGGTCGTTAGTTTTTGGGCATTAGCCTCACTGCCACTTAAAATAAAAAAAGCGAATAAAAGAAGAATAAAAAAATTTCTACCTTGCATATCAGATGTGTTGTGCTTATTGAATATCGATTTAGTACTGATTAAATATCGATTTAGATACCCATATCATTATTTCGTGCAAAAATACATAAAAAGAATATGAATAAAACGTTCTTCTTAACACTAATATTGGCAGTTTTACTAGTAAGCTGCGAAAACTTACCTGATGTTTCTAATTCAGGATCGACTGATAAACCTATGACTTTCAACGTAATACCCGTTAACTACCCCAATATATTGAAAGACTCCAGTGTGGTAGAAGATTATCATGGCAAAAAGGTAGCAGACCCTTATCGCTGGCTCGAAGACGATGATTCCGCTGAGACTAAAACCTGGGTTAAAGCTCAAAATCAGGTGACCTTTGGCTATTTAGATGATATCCCCTTCCGGAAGACCTTAAAAAACCGCCTGTCTAAAATCTGGAATTACGAACGCTACTCCTCTCCTTTTAAAGAAGGTGGGCAGTACTACTTTTTCAAAAACGACGGGCTTCAAAATCAAAGTGTCCTTTACAGACAGCCTACACTTGATGCCGAAGCAGTTGTCGTACTTGATCCCAACCAATTTTCCGAAGATGGTACTTCCTCATTAGGCGCTTACTCCTTTTCAAAAGACGGTAGCAAACTTGCCTACAGTGTTTCAGAAGGTGGCTCGGATTGGCATACCGCTTACATACTCGATTTAGAAACGGGTAAAAAACTAAATGACAAAGTGGAATGGATAAAGTTCTCAGGGATGAGTTGGTACAAAGACGGTTTTTTCTACAGCCGTTATCCGGAGCCAGCGGAAGGTGAAGCCTTGTCAGGCAAAAATAGTTTCCATCAGGTGTACTATCATAAAATAGGTACTTCACAACCAGAAGATGAACTCATTTTTGCAGATCGCTCCAAACCAAACCGCGGCTTCTTCGCCTCCACTACCGACGATGAAAAATTTCTGGCCATTGGCATTTGGGAATCAACAAGTGGCAACGCACTTTACTTCAAAGACCTGGAGAAAAAAGAGTCCGAATTTATTCCGATCAGAGAACAAATCACCGCTGACATCAACGTCGTCGGAAATATTGACAATAATTTATTGGTACTCACCAATCATAAAGCACCCAACAACCGACTCGTCATCGTCAACTCAGAAGTAGCCAATGAAGATTACTGGGAAGACATAATTCCGGAAACGGATGATGTACTACAATCTGTTGATATCCTTGGCGGAAAAATAGTGGCCACTTACATTCACAATGCCTCCAGTCTGGTCAAAGTATTTGATATGAAAGGCAAGGAAGTAGCTACACTTGAGTTACCAGGCATTGGGACGGTTGGTGGTTTTACCGGAAAGAAAGCCGATCAAACGGTTTACTATTCTTTTGCTTCATTCACTACGCCAACTACAATCTATGCATTGGACATGGAGATGCTAAGCTCTACCATTTTTAAGCAACCCGATATCGATTTTGATTCAGATGCTTACATCACTAAGCAGGTTTGGTATGAGAGCCTTGACGGCAAAAAAATCCCGATGTTTATCACCCATAAAAAAGGATTAAAAATGGATGGCAAACGGCCTACCCTTTTGTACGGTTATGGTGGATTTGACATTAGTATTTTACCTGCGTTTAATTTAACCCGTTTGAATCTTGGATCTGTTTTTTTAGAAAATGAGGGTGTTTTTGCTGTCGCAAACATTCGTGGTGGCGGTGAATTTGGAAAGGAATGGCACAAAGCCGGTACCAAAGAAAAAAAGCAAAACGTATTCAACGATTTCATCGCAGGAGCAGAACACCTCATCACTGAAAAATATACCAACTCTGACAAACTCGCTATCTATGGTCGCTCCAACGGTGGCCTGCTCGTAGGTGCCTGTATGACACAGCGCCCTGATTTGTTTGCGGTGGCCTTACCGGCTGTTGGCGTTTTGGACATGTTGCGTTTTCACAAATTCACGATCGGTCGTGCCTGGGGATCGGATTACGGACTGAGCGAAAATGCCGAAGATTTTGATTACCTCATGGCTTATTCGCCATTACACAATATTGAAAAAACGAAGTATCCTGCTACGATGGTTTCCACAGGCGATCACGATGATCGGGTGGTTCCGGCGCATTCTTTCAAATTCATTTCAGAGCTGCAAGCCAACCAACAGGGAGACAACCCTACCTTGATCCGAGTGGAAACTTCCGCTGGTCATGGTGCCGGAAAACCTACTAGTAAGAAGATTGAAGAGGCGGCAGATATTTTGAGTTTTACTTTTTATAATTTGAAGGAGGATATTATTTATGAAGAGGATAAGAAAGATTAGTAATTTCAATGGCAATGGCAATTTCAATTCCTCCAATTTTTAAAAGAAGTTTTTTTTTATAGTAAATTTGCACGGAGCGAAGAGGTGAAGGGTTGAAGGTTTGAAGGACACTCAATATGCAGAGCGGGGGTATTTATTTAAGTGTGTCGGATGGTTTTTAAATCAAAATCAAAAATTCAATCAAAATAAAAAGCCCTACTCCTTCGCCAGCGCTTCGGCGCGCACGTCGACCGTGATCCTCCTATTCGATTGACAATCTGTTTGTTATGAACGGAGCTTTTCCAATCGAGTGACATTTTTGATTTTGATTTCGATTGAAGTTTTGATTGAAAAACACCGTTTACAGAACAGTCCCCGCAGAGCCCACGACCGCGTATCCTTCAAACCTTAACTCCTTAATATCAGACGAAATTAAATATGATCTATCTTTTTCAAATAGGCTTTCTTCCCGTTCGAATCTGGGATATCCTCGACATCCTCATCGTGGGCTATTTGATTTATCAGATTTATAAACTTTTGCGCGGAAGTGTGGCCTTCAATATTTTCATTGGCTTTATTTTGATTTACGTAGTCAACTGGCTGGTTGGTATCTTAAAAATGGACTTATTATCATCTATCCTCGGTCAGTTGGTGAGTGTGGGGGTACTGATGTTGCTCATCATTTTTCAGCCGGAGGTACGACGCTTTTTGCTTTTCATTGGAGACAGCACCATCCGGCAAAGATCCAACTTCCTCAGCCGCCTGCTCGACAAAAACTGGAGCGAAAGTACCGACCGACAGGCACACATCCTTTCCATCAAAACAGCCATTCTCAATATGAGCAAAGTCAGAACCGGCGCGCTCATTATTTTTGCCAACAACCTCAACCTCGAATTTTTCGCCAACAGCGGCGTCAAACTCGACTCCAAAATCAGTCAGCAATTAATCGAATCCATATTCTCAAAAGATAGCCCGCTCCATGATGGCGCCATGGTGATTTCCCGTGACAAAATTCACGCAGCAAGTTGCATCCTTCCGGTTTCGACCAACATTAATTTGCCCACTTCCGCAGGTACAAGGCACCGGGCAGGGGTTGGCGTTACCGAAAACACCAATCTATCCGCTTTTATCGTTTCAGAGGAGAATGGCCAAATCTCTTTTGCCCACGAAGGCGCACTCAAAAAATTAAAAACCGAAGATGATTTATTTCAATTATTGACTAAATACTATGCTTGATGGTGCCTCTTCAGCAGTTCCTGCTTTATGTCCGGAACCTGCCTTGCTGGCTAAAGCAGGCGAAGAACGGGACAGGCTGTCTGCTAATTGAGTTGGGTAATAAAAAAGGTTTGAATGTAAAACCGCGAATCCGCAACATGTAACATGTAAAAGTTTTTCCACTAACGTAGCTTTTACATGTTGCGGTTCTGCGGTTTAAAAAAGTTGTTTATGAAAATAAAACGCATAGAAGAATATCAACTCACCTCTAAAACGGAGAAAGAAATTAGCCGTCTACTCAAAGACTGCTTTTCATCCTATCCCGATCAACAAAGTTACTATAAACAGGTGCCCTCTTTTCGCTTTTTGGCTTATGACGAAAAGGCCTTAATCGGACATCTGGCCATCCATTTCAGAATCATGAACATTGGTGGCCTCACTACAAAAATATTTGGCATCGCTGATCTCTGCGTCGCTAATTCACATCGCTCCAAAAACATCGCCACTACCCTACTCAACGAATTAGAAGTGCTCGGCCAAAAAAGCAACATCGATTTCCTCATCCTCGTCGCTCAAGATCACAGCCTCTACAAAAAAAATGGCTTTAAGCTCGTAGAAAATACCTGCCGATGGCTCCTCATCAATAGCAATCAATCCCTCGGTGTCCTGCACGGTCGAATCGAACGCAGCATTATGATGAAGGCGATTGGCGAGGAGAAATGGCAGGATGGTATTTTGGATTTTTTGGGACCGGTCTTTTGATGAGGGGTCGGGTGTCAGGTGTGGGGTGTCAGTTTCCCGCTATCGTGGAGCCCCTTATCGTGATGGGACAGGGATTTGACGTACTGAACTGATTTACACGGATTTTTTTCTTTTATCGCGCTCTGAATGTTTGTTCCCTTTTACGTTAGAGGGTTTCACATCCCACGAGAAAATCCGTCCTAATCGTCCGCCGCCATAGGGCTTTGGCCGAACGCTTTCGCCGAGTCCTTCGCCATAGGCTTCGGCCGCACGCTGTCGCTGAAGCTTTAGCGTAAGAGACCGGAGAAAGCTTCAGCGTAGGAGC
>Ga0114957_1003948_pt1 | contig 13039 bp, 13 predicted proteins | sample BantaG_FD_87175 | JGI IMG/M metagenome (GOLD analysis project Ga0114957, IMG submission 87175) | Marine algal microbial communities from Bantry Bay, Ireland - BantryBay_4 metaG | ecosystem: Host-associated > Algae > Red algae > Unclassified | place: Bantry Bay, Ireland | collected 2014-11-21 | reverse complement strand
GGGGGGGGGGAGGCGGGGGGGGGGGGGGGGGGGGGGGGGGGGGGGGGGGGGGGGGGGAGGCAGTAGAAGAATGGGTGCACGCTCAAGGGCAAGGGGAAAACGCAGCAGGGTGAAGGGGAAAGGGGAAAACACGGGGAGCGACGAAAAAGGGGGGGGGGGGGGGGCGGCGCTGGAGCGGGGCCGCGGCGAAGCTGCCGCGCGTGTGCTGGGCGATGTCGTCGGTATTCTGCTCGTCGCCGTCGCTGACTTACGAGTTGATCCGATGGTTGAATGCAATTCCAGCCTTCAAGGGTTGGAAAATTAAATACATACTACCTCTTCAGCTCTAATGGTTCAACAAACTATCGAGATGGTGTTCTGTTGTGGGCCCCATGCCATTGGCGTCCTGTTGTGCTCCTCCTCTTGTTCACTTCCACGGCCACATCCCATCCTCCGTGTTGAACACACAACGACAGGCACAACCAAAGAGCATCTGTACTGGTTCCAAGATGCAACGCATGGACCACAAGAACCTCCACCCGTCCACGCACACGTCGAGCGACAACAAAACTGTATCAAACCGCCACGTCGCCACAGGTGTCGGCCAACAGACACCCGGGGACCTATGGGGACATCGCGGACCCGGGCAAGCAAGCCGCGACAGGTGCACAGGACCCGCCCGCTCGGAGCAAGGCAGCCGAAAGCGCGTCGGCGTCCAAGGGCCCGCCACTCACACCGCCGGCCCCGTCGGGTGGCACTGACATGGGGAGGGAGGCCAACGACGGCTGCGAACTGACGTCAACAGCCGACAGGTCAGAGGGCAAGAGCGCCTGCGCGACAAGGTCGTCGTCACGCTGAGGCATCTCTACCGATGCAGGGGCGGCGGCGCCTAGCGGTGGCATGGGCGACGGCAGCAGCTCGTCCGCCTCGCGACTGGCGCGAGGGGCAAGCGGCATGGATGGCGGGGTGTTAGCGGCCTCCGCCTCGTCCATTGCCACGCACGCCGGCGGCAAAAACGTCGCGCGGGGAGATGAGAGGGAGGGAACAACCGCGGCCGGGGTCGACGTGACCGACAGCGGCGCTGGAGACGGTGGTGACGACGTTGCCGCTCGTGGAGGTGAGGCGGTCGGAGCGTCGAGTGGCCGCCCAGCGTCCGCGGGTGGACCTGACGGAAGCTCCGCGTCGACAAAAGAAGCCGGTCGCAGCCCAGTGCCGGCAGACGGACCGATAGATGACACAGCTTGAATAGTCACGTCGGAATGAAGAGCACCGTCTTGGCCTCCCACACCAATCATCACGGGGGACGAACCACCGACGTTGGGAGCGCGGGACGACTGCCCCTCGTCAGCCACCCCAGCCGAACAGGCATTGGTGGCACGGGGGCAGGGCATCCTTGCAGGCTGAAGAGCAGGACGCATCGGCATTTGGCAGTCGCCAAGAGGAGGCGCAGCGTCACCACTTGAAGCGGGCGGCTCAGTACCGCCATCGAAAGCAGGCTGCAGCTCCACGACAGCTGTCGGGACGGATGACGACACAGGCCTATGCGACACCTCGACATCGGTAGACGAGTCGCGTCGGGGTCTGAAAGCGGCCGCCGCGTCGCCCTTAGGTCCGGTGACAGCCGCTGCGCCCGGTGACGGCACATGGCCCACAGAGCTCAATGGCAGCGCAATGACATCCGTCGAGAGAGGTACCTCTACGTCCGCGCTTGGGCACGACGGCTCAGCATCGGCAACCGAGCCGCATGGCAAGCCACCGACAGCAGGCTCTCCAGGAAGCACAGCACCGCCCATGCCGGGGCCGCTCGGTAGGCCACCGACGGCAATCGACAAAGCACCGCCCTCCAACGCCAGACCACGGTCGGTGACTAGCATCTTGTCGTCGCCCCTCGAAGGCTCCTGATGCACGGTTGGTAAACCGGCATCGGCGTGCTCCATTGCCGACGCTCCAGCCACTGGTCGTACCGGAGATGGAGGCCGGCGTCGCCGCCGTCCCAGCGACGATGCGGACCCCGCCGAGGCCGTTCGATCACACCGCAACTTCGAAAGACGGTCCATCAGGGCCGGCGCAGGCGTCACAGGTGACGCCGATGCCATTGGCAGGCTCACGCGCCCCTCGGCACCACAAACAAGTTGGCTGTGGAACGGCGGTGGCTCCGCCAACTGCCGCCGCGGCAGATAAGGAGCCAGCATCGACGGTTCCGCGTCCGAGCCGGCAGGAGAAGGGGAGCGTGGGCTCGGCGAGCGCCGACCGACGGGTGTGACGGCGAAGGCGGGGGTGCTGTCGGGGACAGTATCGACTTGCATGTCGTCGCTTGACGAAGATGGTGGACGGTGCGGTGTCTGAGAGGAGCCGCGGCGGTTCGCAGCTTGGGCATCGTCAGGTGCTGGCGGCCCGACCGCCAGCTGCGGTGACGCGGCACCCACACCCATGGTGGAACCTCCAAACCGCACGGCAACATCCGCCGCCGCCGCAGCAGTAATAGCCGTAGCCGTAAGCGCCTCCTGCTCCGCCGTCGCAGGCAGGAGTGGGAAGAAGTCTGCCCCAGCGTCAAAGTCACTCTCGCCGTCAATATCCACTTGCCCGACGTCCGACTCAGAAGCGCTACCGCAACCATCTGTTTCAACACGCGCGTCATCGGCATCGACCTCGGCAAGAGACGCATCGGCATCAGCCGAGACGGCTGCCTCCCAGTCGAGGTGGTCACCCTCCGACGGCGGGATGACGCGGGAGAGCCGCGTGTAGATGTGGCGCCCCTTCCCGGCCCAACCTAATCGCCGGGGCAGCGACGACAATGGAGGAGGCGGGGCGGGGCGAGCAGGCAATGACCGAGCCCGGGAGGCGGGTCGCCGCGGGCGTGACCGCACGTCCGGAGTTGGCGACGGCGACAGCGGCCGAAGACACGGCGACTCATGTGGATGATGCGGGGAGGCCGGCCGTGGCGGCGGTTCGCTCGACTCACCAGCCAGGTGTGGCTGGTGAGGCACCGCGGCCACCGTCCGCTGACCCGTCGCAGCAGTCGGCAGTGACGGCCGTCCAGGCACGGTCACGCGAGAGGAACAAAAGTACGGCGACACGACGCGCGCGTTGGACCGCCGCTGACCAACGGCACCCCCAGCGCGGACCCCAACTAGCCGGTCGTTCATGGAGCCGCCGTCACCGTCGCTCTTGGCGCCCACCGACCTGACTCGTGTCGAGGACAAAAATTTGGCAATGCCAACCGAAGGCCGCGCCTGACCGTAGCGACCTCCCGACGGAGGAGCCGAGGAAGGGGTTTCCAACGCACTACCGCCGCCGTGCCGTGCCGGCAGCGCCCCGACGTCCTGCGCAACGGCTAACACGGCGGCATCCAGAGAGCTGGCCGCCTCTCCAGGGCTGGCGCTTGGCTCGGACCGTGGCACGGCCGAGCGCGGCCGCTTGAACGGCTTGCGTAAGGCAGCCGCACTGGCCGTTGACGTGAAGAAGGTTCGGATGCACGGCTGCGAGGCGCCATTGGAGTCAGAGGGTGTCGCCAAGTCCGCACTTGCAGTCGGCAATGGTCCACTGGCGCTCAGCCCTGCCCCCCCCACCCGGTGGCGCCACGCCAAAGGAGGCCGCACCGCTGCCATTGATGTCGTGGCGAGCGGGACCAACGGTTGGTGTGTAATGGGGTGGAGCTCCCCTCGTACGACAGCTGCTGATATCTCTGCGGGCGGATGCACGCCCAGAAACGCATACGACTCCTCCGCTCTGTCCTCGGCGGCCACCATCGCCGGTGGCAAGTGACGCAGCGCTGCCGCCGACAAAGGCGTGAGATGGACCGTCCGCGCCGCGGTCGGATCCCACACCACCTGGTGCCGGAAGACTAGGCAAGCGCGATGGAAGTCCTCCACGAAGGAGGGCGGCACACGCAGGCGAGGCTCCGACGCTACAAACGCCAGCAGCCGAGCCAAATTGCCAGCGAACTGCCGTACCAGCGCGTGGGCCCGCTTGATGCCCAGGCCGGAGATGCCTGGGAAGAAATCACACCCCGATAGCACCGCCGTCCACAGCAGCATGTCGGGCGTGCTGTGTCGCATTGGCGGGTCGGGCACATCTGGCAGGTCCGCCGTCCTGATGCGCTCCGCATCCCCAAACTTGGACATCTTGAAGATAAGCGTCGGCACGCCGTACACGACCAAGTCCGAGTCCTCCGTGATGACCGCGTCGACCACGCCGCTGGCCGCAAGGTACGCCAGCTGTGCGTCCGCCTCGTACGGCGCTACCATCGCCTCCACGCCGAGCGGTCGCAGCTCAGCCAGTACCGACGCCACCATCTCAGGTGTGACGGTGACACACCGCTGAAAGTACTCGGCCGCTGCCCGCCGGTCGCCCGATGCGAGCGCCGCTTCGCCCGCCCGCTTGGCTTCCGCCCGAGCCGCCCGCCGCTCAGCATTTGTATCTGCCTTCATCGGCAAGGGCGCCCCATCAAACACAGCCACTGGCACAACGCCATGGTGTCGCAGCAGGTTGATGCGGTGGAGGAAGTAGGTAATGTGAGCGCGTGTCGGCGTGCCCGTCGCCAGCTCAAGCGCGCACGCATAGCCGCCTCGGTGGAGCCACGCGAAACCGTCAATACCCACCCGGCGGCCACTCAATGTCGACACGTTGACGCGCTCCGTGATGGGCCGCAGCACCGGCAACAGCCCAGATACGCCCATGCCAGGTGGGGGGCACGAGAGAGGGGACGACAATCACAACGCGGCTGCGGCGAACACAGAAGCAGCACGCAAGGTGGAGCGGGACGACAGCACGAGGCCACGAGGCAAACGAGAGTGGCCGAAGCCAAGTCCAACCAAGACAAACAGCCGACCGTCACCACCCTCAAGTGGCGAGCGGGTCAGGGCCGCCACCACCACACAGACGCGGCTGCCGAGAAGGCAGCCTAACAGCCGGCCACCGCCCCCCCCGGCCCCCCCACTCGCTCTGGCCACACCTGGTCACACCTCGCCGACAACAGCGTGACTGCCTGGTAGCCGAGGTGGCGTCGGCGGCGGCGGTGGCCGGCCACCCCTCAGCGGGCAAGGAGGCCGAGCCCCCATCGATAGAGAAAGGCGGGCGCAGGTGTTGACTGGCAACCGCGGCGTGCGAAGAGCTTTCGACAGGTGAACGTCGAGACCGTGGTGTACGGGGGCAAAATGCGTGTGGCCGTGGATGCTGGAAAGAACCACCTCCAAAGTGGCCCGTCGGCCAACGTGCAGTCTGGTCGAGTGATGGCGCGCTTGCGAGAATGCAGTTGCTTTGGGATGCACTCGCCCTTGCTTCGTATTCGTCTCTAAATTGTGTTTTCAATGTGGACTTTCAAGATGTGTTGGCCACAAGCTCACGCGACGTAGAATCGTTGCAGTACGTAGTGCATTTTCGCGACGATGGCCTACAAAGCCGTCGAGGAAGGCGGAGCGACCCGGAGCGGTGTGGAAGGTCGGCACGGATGGAAGGAGACCCTTGGCGCGGACCAGGTCCCTGGGCATGACAACCTCGAGCCCGGGGGTGGCGCAGTAGAGCGCTTCGGGGCTTTGGTTGTGGTACAGGCCCCCGTGGCCGACGGCACCGCAGGGCATGCGCAGGGTCAGGCTGGCAACGTAGGCGCCGCCAGAGCGGAAGCGGAACTTAGGCGCCTCGTTGGCGAGTTAGTTGTAGGCTGGCAAGGGGATGCAAGGCGCAAGACCAGGAGGACGGAAAAGAATAAGCAACTGCGTCCTTCAGCTGCCGCCACGCACTCGCCCCGCAAAGAATTAAAGGCCCATCTCCACTGTCGTTTTGCCCGCTCCAAGGTGTATCATTCTCCCCTCTTTTCCCCAGATGACGGCCGCGCCACGCCACTCCACGTACCGGGCAGCGAGTAATCGGTGAGCTGTATCTCTGCCACTGTCGTTCCCCCCGACGCCGTCAGCCCAATCGCAAACAATGTCGTCCTCGCCCCCTACCGCGCGCAGCTGACGGCACTCGCCGACGCGGTGACCGCTGCCGCCGCCGTCGGTGATGTCGACGCGCTCGGCGTCCAATCCTCAACGATCGACTCGTACCAGGGGTTGGACGCGGACGCGGTCGTCCTCTCGTTTCTGGTCGGGGAGGGCTCGGGGGGCAGGGGCGGGGGCGCCGTCGGCCCGCTGCTGGGCGAGTGGCGGCGGGTCAATGTTGGCCTCTCCCGCGCGCGGCCCAAGCTGGTGCTCGTCGTCTTCCGGCTACGCTCGGATGCCACGGATACCTACAGCGACCGCTAGCGGCGGTGCGGGGGCGGGCGTGGTTGGTCGCGCGAGCGACGCGGGCAGCACGGCGGCGTGGCGCGGGCAGGCGGGTGGCGGGGACGCCGCCGCTGCAGTGGCTGGGGCGGTGTCTATTGGCCGAGGAGGGGCCGGTAGCCGACGGGTAGGAGGAGGAGGGGAGGGGGGGAGGGCGGTCGTGCGGGGAGGAGGGAGGAAGAGGACCGTCTGTTTTGAAGAGTGGGGACCAGGATGATTGGGGTCGTCGACGGCGAAGACCCAGCTAGCGCGGCCACGAGGGCGCGTGCCGCAGGGAGAGACACAAGAGTGTACAACAAAACTGCCAACACGGAGGACAGCGTCGGGAGAAGGGGAAACGTTTACTGAGACGGGGCGGGCGCGCCGGCGGGCTTTTCTGCATGCGGTGGACGACGGAGGTCGCGACAGAAGCAAGAGCGCACGGCCAGGGCGGACAGACAGCAGTCGACAAGAGACACAAGAGGCGGTTAGCGCGGCAGCTCAGTGGCAATGGCACCGCCCACCCGAATGCCGCACCCCGACGCCCCGTCGCCGCCCCGTGACCAGTCCCGTGCGCACGTGGCGCGGGCGGTGGACAAAGAGCGACTGAAGACCGCGGCCGCTCCATCGGGCCAGACACCCCGCTACCTCACCCCGCCGCCGCCACTGTACTCACGGCAGCTCCCCCCCATCGTCCTCCCCCCACCGTCCCCCGAAGACCCCACCAGCAACCGTACCTGTCGCCGCGGCCATGGCCGCCTCCGCCACCTCCACCCGTCGCGCCTGCTCCGCCGCCTTGGCCTGCGTGTCGGGGTAGGTGCCCCACAGGGGCGGCACGACCACCGGCAGGGTGACGCCTGCGATGCCGTAACGAGGTTGCATGAGGGCCGAGAAACAGGGACGAGGGAGACAAAGGGACGCCCCCACGCCATGAGGGAGAGGCCCGTCAGTTCACAGCGCCTGCGACCGCACGGCCCGAGCCGCACGGGCCCACCCACAGAGCACCATGACCCAGCCAGCGGCGCTTCCTCGGCCGACCCGTGCAGAGACAGCATTGCCCCGGCTGTGCGCCGCCACGCGCCGGGCCACTGGAGACTCTCCCCCTCAAAGCGAGCGGTGCGCGCCCGCCTCTCATCGCGACGGGCCATGAGTCCGCGCCATGGCCACGCAAAGAGCAAGAAGATTGTCCGCGGCGATACGGGTGATCTCTCGCGGAAACGCGCGGTACCGACCACCACGGTTTCATGCGTCGGACAGCGGCCACCGCGGTCGGGGGTAGCTATCGACGCCACGCCTGCCACCCGGGCGGGCGTCGGCGCACTGGCACCCTCAAAGCGCCCGCAAAAAAGAAAGGTGGAGAGGGACGTGACAGGAAATACAAAGGCGAGTCCAGAAAACGTACCAACGACGCCGAGGAGGATCGAGAAGCCAACGACCGGCTCGGCCGCCCACGAGCGGCGGAACCACGTTGCCATGCCCGACATGGCGGTGGCCTGCCGGCGGCGTCGGCGGCAGCGACAGCGATAGCGACGCACGGAAGCGAGCAGGCAAGTCACGAAATGAAAATGCGACGAAGATGGTGCACGAGGGGGTAAAGAGCCGCACAGAAGACGAAGGGGTCCCGGAGCAACGCGGGAAAGATTCGTGACGGTGGGGCCGGGGGGTGGAGCAACGCGATGACGGATGGTGAAGGTGGGGGGTCGAGGGGTGGCGTCGATGGTCTCCGGGAGCAAGACGACAAGAGGAGTTCACAGAAAAACTACATTGCAAGTTAGTAAAAACGCTCGATCAGCTCTTGCAGAATATGTGGCGCCTCACGATAGAATTTTTTCACAACATTAATCACCAAGAAATGGCTGTTGCACAGTACTGTACGATTGCAACTACCCCCCTGTATCCAGAAAACAAGGGTCAACGCCGTGGACCCTTGTTGTTTTCTGGATACAAAAGACCTTGACTCTCCACTGCTTCGCCGAACGACAGAGTACTGGGGCAAAATTCCGTATGGCCATGGCTGCTGGAAAGAAACACCAGCAAAGTGGCCTGTTGGCCAACATGCAGTCTTTTCGTGTAATAGGGCGCTTGCGAGAATGCCTCTACACTTTGGGGTACAGGCTTCAAATTGTGTTTTTCAATGTGGACTTTCAAGATGTGTCAGCTGCCATGTCACTCGACGTCGCGTCGCTCGGTGCCACATTTCTCGCAGTGGCCATGATCTTGCACCCGCCTCATGCACTGCACTGCAACAAGCTCTTCCTGCACTCTCCTGCCTGCCACCCGCTCTTCACCCCACCTACGCGCCCATCACTTGCACAGGATTGTTGCCTCGGTTGCCATGTCGCCCACGATGGCCGCCTTTCTTCCCGCGCCGCTGCTGTCTACCGCTTCCTCCCGCGCCCATCAGCGCTCAGTCTGCGGGCGCTCCGCCCCTCCCCGAATGACAGCCGCTGCCTCCCCTTCTTCTGGAGCTGAAGCTCCCTCGGCTCTTCCCGACGATGGAGAGTGGGCGATTGACTCGTGGCGCCGCTTCCCCGCCCTTCAGCAGCCTGTGTACCCCGACGAGACCGCTCTGGCCGAGGTGGAAGACCGCCTCTCCCGCAACCCACCTTTGGTCTTCCCTGGTGAGACGGAGCGTCTCAAAACCTCTCTGGCGGCTGCCGGCCGCGGGGAGGCCTTCGTTCTCCAAGGCGGCGACTGCGCCGAGACGTTTGACGACTTCTCCACGACGTCTGTGGAGGCCACCTTCCGCCTGCTCATCGCGCAGGTGATTGCCATGTCCTACCTGTCGGGGCTTCCCATCGTCAAGATCGGGCGCATTGCAGGGCAGTTTGCCAAACCGCGTTCGGCGTTGACGGAGAAGACGGCGGACGGGCTGGAAATTCCATCGTACCGCGGCGACATCATCCACAGCTCGGACCCGTCGGCGGAGGCGCGGGTGCCAGACCCGGAGCGCCTGGTGAGGGCGTACTCGCAATCGGCGGCGGCGCTCAACATGCTGCGGGCGCTGGCGAAGTCCAGCTCCTCCATGGGCGACTGGACGGACCTGATTTCGACGCTTGGGGGCGATGCCCAGCGGGACCTCGTCGAGAAGATTGAGGATGCGCTGTCCTTTGTGTCGGCCTGCGGGGTGGCCGTGGAGGGCAACGCCGCGTTCCGCGAGCCCGAGTTCTACACTTCCCACGAAGCGCTGCTGCTCCCGTTTGAGCAGGCGCTAACCCGCTACGTAGCGGCTCACCCGTCGCGCCGTGGAGGCGATGCGACCGCCTCTTCTAAGGCGTGGTGGAACACCTCTGCCCACATGGTGTGGGTCGGGGAGCGCACGCGGCAGCTGGACCACGCGCACGTCGAGTTCCTGCGTGGCATCTCCAACCCCATCGGCGTCAAGGTGGGTCCGACGACCGAGCCCGAGTACCTGCTGCAGATTTTGGAGCGCCTCAACCCGACGAACGAGGAGGGCCGCATCATGGTCATCGTGCGGATGGGCGCGGAGAAGGTGTGGCGAAAACTCCCGCCCCTGCTGCGGGCAGTCACGGCCGCCGGCAAGCACGTGGTATGGAGCTGCGACCCGATGCATGAGAACACCATCAAGACGGCGTCGGGCGTCAAGACGCGGCCGGTCGACCTCATCATGAACGAGATGAACGCCTTCTTCTCCGTGCATGCCGCGGAAGGCACCGTCCCAGGGGGCATCCACCTTGAGATGACGGGGTTGCGTGACGTGACTGAATGTCTTGGCGGGGGGGAGTCCCCAGTCTCGGAGCGGGCTCTGGCCGACAACTACCAGAGCGCGTGTGACCCGCGGCTCAATGGGAGCCAGGCGCTGGAGGTGGCCATTGCAGCGGGTCGGCGGCTGCGTGAGCGTTCGCGCCGTGAGAAGTAAGCGGCTGACACGAGCGATGGTCTCCGTGTGAGCGGCGAGCGTCACTCGCGTGTACATTCCGTCGGCCGGGCGGAGATGGTCAGCACCAAGTATGGCGGTTGTGTGCTGCGAGTGTTGATAGGTATGTCCCGTACAGTTTGTCGCGCAGTTTTTGTGCAAGCGAGTTTTTTCGTCCGTGTGGCAGTGTTTTTCGGTCGTCGGTAAAGTACGGCACCATAGGTCGGGTTCAGCGCAGCACACGCGCTCATGGTCGAGAAACAGCAGAAGAGCTCCTGACCTGTTCAAGGGGATGGCACGTGGCATTGGTTTTGTAGCCCCCCCCCTGATGGCGCTTGACATTAGAGCTTCGGGCGGGGTTCGCTCGGATCAACGTCGTCGGGATACCGACGGACGTCCTCTCGCATACATCGCAACCAACCACACCACGTCGGCGACCCTGCCGGCTACGTGACTTCTTGCCGTACCCATTCCTCGTTCACCATCCCCCTACTTTCCACCCGACACCTGTCATCATGTACCTCATGAAGACAGAAGATGGTACCTACACGCTGAAAAAGGTGGACACGACGGGCAAGCCCACAGCGTCGGCGCACCCTGCCCGCTTCTCGCCCGACGACAAGTTCAGCCGGCACCGGGTTACGATCAAGAAGCGGTTCGGTACGTTGGCTCAACGCATTGGCCTGCCTCCTTGGGCTCCGTCCATCCGACTGTCCCTTCCCGTGTGTCTCTTGTTCTTGATGGACCAGGCTGCCGCAAGATCGCTGTTGGTCCGCTGCGTCTCGACAGTTGCTGGCCCGTTACAGCGCGGTGTCTGACTGGAGCCGTGGCTTGTGTCGGACGCCGTGTTGGCTTGTCTTTTCCTTTCTCTCTGTGGGTCTGCCTGGTTTGTGTTGATGCTCGCAGGGATTCTCATGACGCAAACACCATCACCGAAGTGCTAAGAGCTGCCACGTAGAGCGCAAACACTGTTTTCTGCATGTACACGGTCTCAATGAGTGAACAGCCCACCCTCACATGCCCTCTTCTCTTTTTAGTTTTGTGTCGCCGCGCGGGCCCTACCAGTGAACATTGCTATACGTCTGGCCGTTTGTATCAGCGTGGTCAGAGAATGATTGGCGGAACCAGCACAAAGGCTTCGCGGCCTCAATGGCTGCGGGTTCCGCGACGGCGGAGGTTGGCAGTTCTCCCGTCGCCCGTGTGTGTGTTTTGGTGAGCACGACAGGCCCCCACAGGAGGAATACAGAAGGCACACAAATCCTCAGACCGCTCTCAGAATGTCCCCAGGCGTTCCGTGATCGGGGACTGCTGCCCAGGTCCTTTACCAGGGTGACTTACGAAAGCCCGCCAACTGAGGACGCTCGGAATCGGCACAACAGCAGCAGCTCGACCGGGAAGGCGCCCGGCCGCCACGCGTTCAGGGGAAGACGGACAAGTCGCCGGCACCATACCGTCCACCACCCCCACGGGCCGCGTGCCCGGATCTGGCGCTGTGGCGCAGGCAACAAACACAACCGCGTTGCAGGTGTCGCAGCCAAATGTATATATAGAGGAATCCGAAGAGAATAGGCTGCAACGACGCTGCGGGAAAGGGAGTGAGCTCTTCAGCACAACAGCTGTCGGGGGGGCTATGAAACACACAGCAGCAGAGGTCAACAATACATCAATCCAAAAACATGAGCGTGGCAACCTTGCCCAGCGCCTTGGCCTCGCGGGCCGACTCCAGGCTGCACGTCACCACATGCGAGGAAAGGCAGCACGGAGCAACAGGAAGTCACAAAGAGCAGGAAGCAGAGAAGAACTGCATGTCAGTCACAGAAACGACACGCTGTGCTCAGCTACAAAAGACCAGATGATGCATGGAGCCGACTGGAGACCGCCGCAGTGTGGCTCAGACATCAAAAGAGGTTCGCATGCCAGAGCAGAAACCACAAACTGCACAACGAGTAGCGTACATAACGTCCGAGTCATGAAACGCAAAGGCGATGAAGTGAGTGCACCTTGACAAAATGTCTGAGTTGCACAGCTGCGACGCGTAGTCCAGCGGCAAGCTGTCATTCTTGGAAAGCTCGACCAGGTGTTTCACCTTCTTCAACTGCATCATGTCGTGCCAGAAAAGGTGCCGGAAACAAAGCCGCGTAACACAGCAGTGGGAAAAGAAGACACATGGGTGGATACGCGAAACGTTAGTACACCGCACACCAGCTCTGCTCTGCTACACGACTGCACCAACCATGTACAACACACCCTCGTTCAAACCCGAGGTCAGCACCACCCCGCCGCGCGAGCAGCCAATACACCCGACACACCACCACCGTCACGCTCGCCTTGCTGCAAACGTACCTGCGTCTGCGACTCGGCCGGCTGTCGCCGCATGCTCTGCGGCAACACCACCGTCAATAGGTCTGGTTTCTCCGCCCGCAGCGCCCCCTTGATGACCGCATAGTTGGTGCCCGCCGCCCCAGACGTAAACACGTGGTTCCCCACCAGCACGTTGGCGTACGTCAGCAGCTCAATAATCTGCTGGTGGAGGTAGCTGGCGTGGCGGGTGCCGAGGATGGCCACGTTCCGTGGGCCGTCCGCCTGGATGGCCGCCAACTCCTGCAGCACCGTCCCAAACGACCGCTCCGTGCTCTCCTTCTCCAACGTCGTCACGGACTGGGACTTGGACGTGCCGATGGAGGAGATGAACTCCTCCTCCCGCCCGGGCGTGCCGCCGCCGAGCCCCAAGCGCGGCTGCAAGATGTCGCTGTCTGGGAGCACGAGGCCCGTACCCCCTCCAGTCCCATCGGGGGCGGCGGCCTGGGAGGCCGACGGCGCGCCGCCCGGCGTCAGCGCGGCGGCCACCGCAGCTGCCGCCGCCGCCTCGACCGCGTCCGGCGGCGAGTCGGCAGACGCAACGGGAGCGGAGCGCAGCAACACACCATCGCTCCGCTGCGGGTGG
>Ga0114957_1003942_pt1 | contig 13049 bp, 11 predicted proteins | sample BantaG_FD_87175 | JGI IMG/M metagenome (GOLD analysis project Ga0114957, IMG submission 87175) | Marine algal microbial communities from Bantry Bay, Ireland - BantryBay_4 metaG | ecosystem: Host-associated > Algae > Red algae > Unclassified | place: Bantry Bay, Ireland | collected 2014-11-21 | reverse complement strand
GCCTAGGTGAGTATCCAATTTATAACAGATTTTTCGTCTCCATTTTAATCGGTGCTTTTCGCAGTACCGGGCTCTGCACTACTGCGCTCCGCTACGGTCTCGAAAAAAAGTATTCGAGACTACTCCTTTCAGTCGTCTTGTTCCGATCCCTTGCCCAAGAGTTAATTTTCAATGGGCAATGGGCAATTTGCAATGGGCATATCCAATTTCCAATTTTTAAGTGCAATTTTCAATGGGCAATTTTTCAAATTTCGATGTGCAATGCGCAATGAAGAATTAGCAGTGAAATATTGTTTCATAATCTTGATAAAAAAATATTGATTTTGAGTATACTCATTTTCAATTTGTACCATTAAAAAAGCCTGCTTACATTCCGAAGAAAGTATGCAGGCTTTTAATTTATAGTATTTTACCACATATAACTAATGAACTAGTCCATCGTTCTTTTTAAAGTACCCATCGTTGGATATAGACTTTGGACTAATTTCTATGCTGGCCTCTTTAAACCATACTTCAGCATAATTGCCATCACCGTATTGCTTTTGAATGTCACCGCCATGTGTCTCCGCTCCAGAGCACCACACTTTATTTACGTCAGGAGACTTACCGTTGGTTTGATTATAGCAACCTTGCTTAAAAAACAAACCTTCACCCGTGTATGCCTTTTCTCGCTCCACCCCATCTTGACCGATAGGAGCAAATAAAGCACGCGTTTGTTTAGGCATATCTTTCTTGGTTGTATACTCTGACTTGACTAAGTTCTTTGTAAATGTCTTGGTTGGATGACCTTTACTCATGAACTTGAGCTTCATGATGCCATCTGCGACCTCTACTATATAACTGAATTCCTCTCCTAAAGCAATTCCATATTTAGGTTCTGGTGGATAGGTATTCGTAGTGGAACCCACTACAGACATATCATTGCCCCAGACTGCGTAGGAGTAATCCCAGCGTCCAGAATTGTCATCCCCTTTGGTATTAATCTCATAGTTCCAAAATACGGAGCCTTTCGTATGTCCTGGAAATTTCTTATAAAATAATTTATAAGGTTCATTCTCATGGCCATCAGCACTGTGGATCTGCCCCACTACGACCGAATGTGTAGAAGCAACTCGTGCATCACCAGTGGCAGAAACGTTCATTACCTTACAGGTACCTGTCAATTTAGCTGGAGTCTCTGGATACCATTTTTTAGACTGCGCTAACTCTGTTCTAGTGTTATTGGATGTCCCGTGAGTACTTCCTGCGTTGGGCGTTTTGTACACCACCCAATCTTGATTGTCATCTTTTGCAGTGTAAAAGAAATCTTTATTCTCGTAGTTGACAGGGTGACCAACATTGGAACCGTCTCCAAGTATGAGACTGAAGTCATTGTAGAATGAGAATACATCACTTGGGTACTTCACTATTTTATCTGCGGTTTTGGCTGCTGCCTTAGGAGTCTCTTTCTTACTTGTCGCTTTGGCAGTATCGTCGCAGCTATTGAATACAAGTAAAGTAAACATGACTAGGCAGAAAGGCAACATCTTGGTATTTATGCTTTTCATCTTTGAATTTTTCTAATTGGTTTGATAAACAATAAATTGGTCAACCAAATGTAACAAGAATAAATCAAAAACCGAATGATTTTTTTGGAGAGGATAAACTGAGTACTGCACTTGCTTGGAGCTATTCATGATGCTAAATACTGCAAATACGGTTTTGAATATCATCAATATTTATTTGAGATATAATTACAAAATCACAGAGTGCATTTCAATCTTAAGCTCAGTCTCCTATGACTATGCATTCAGATGTTACTTTAATAACATTAAAGGTTTGATCAAATACTTGGATTACAGTAGAATCAATTTTGTAATAAATATTTGGACTTAAGCCCTGATAACCTGAAGTAACGAATGGTGATAGTGCAAATACGCAATCATTGGTCATACCACAGTACATAATTTTAAAGGCTGCTTCCAAAAATCCTTTCTTTATAGTGACTACTGTTCCTACATAAATTTTGTATTCCATTATTTAGGGTTTCCTCAGAAAAGAAATACATTTTGTTCGGCGAATCGAACCAGGTTGGCAATAAAGAGAGTGATTCCAATCCATGTGCTAGAAGTTTCACTTAGTTTAGCTTTGACTTCATTGAGTTTATACCCTTGTTTAGCTTGACCAATTTTTCCTTCGACTTGATTACGCTCTGAAAGTTCTTTTCTGTGTTTACGCTTTTGGTAGACCGTCATTTCTTTTGGCTTACCTTGCTCCTGAAAAGCCTGTCCCGCCTTTTCTTCGCGGGGGAGCTAAGACTAAAGGATAGGGTAAAACCCTATTGTAAAGATCACTATACTTCAAGTCCTGAAGGGACGGCAGAAAACAACGTTAATATTATACTTTAGCTTCAGTCTGCCGTCCTTACAGGACTTAATTTCTATTGTTCACTTATTCGATGGGTTGAAATTTATAGGATGATGAATTAAATGGGTTTAGTGGTGCATTTCTTACAGGATTTTTATCAATTGGGCACCTCTATCTTATACCTACAACTCCTTTTATCAAAGTTGCACTTTTAGGTCAAATCTAAGCATTTTTGGAAAAGTAAAAAGTCAGAAAATATTCACGTTCACACCTTATCAGGCGAGTCGCTTGCGACGGAAGCCCTAGAGGCTAAGGGATCGGAGGTATTTAGTCCGTGGGCGGCTTGGTGTGTCAGCTGAGGACCGATACAAAGTGGAGTACCGCAGAGCCCGGCACCAGTGTCTTAGAGGATATTTTCATCCTCTAAGATGCTAGGTGCTCGCCCCACAAACTATTGCTAAAATAGTAATTCGATTACTTGATCACTGTGACATTTCCTTTTTTGCTTCGCGTCATACAGTTGTCAATGGACACCTCGATGTAGTAGCCGTACACATCTGCTGGCACAATCAGACCTTCGTATGTACCATCCCATCCAATAGTGGGAGTGGCATTGTCATAGAGGATTTCTCCCCATCTATTATACACTCTAAACTCAGTCACCGTGACCCCCTGTGGGATACTATCCTCGTCGTAGACAATGTTGAAGTAAGGATTGACCATATCTCCGTTGGGTGAAAAGACATTGGGGAACTGGATGGTACCTGCATCTGAATCTGGAATGAGGACGTCTAGTGATCGCTCTGCTACACATCCATTAGCATCAGTCACTGAAAGCGTTACCAAAACAGATGCTGCATCGGAATCTAAAACAACAGATGGCGTAGTCGTACCTGTAATAATCTGACCATCTATATTCCACTCTATCGACTGTGGATTTTGAAATGTAGTACCGACAGTCAATTCGCCTGGACAACTAATGAGTGAGGTGTCAATACCTGCGGCAATGGACGATACATCAATAGGCAAATCCTGTACAAGTTCACAACCAGACTCATCAGAGCGCAATATTAAGGTCGGGGTAAATGCCTCAATACTATCCACCGTCAAGTTGGTGTCATAGATGTGCGTAACGGGAGACTCATCATCCACCTGTGTCCCATCGCCAAAGTCCCATGTATAGGTAGATACATCCACCGCGTTTTGGAGGGTAAAGGTGACCGGCTGACCTGGACAAACCACATCTATATCAACTATGAAATCACCCTCTGGACCCACTAGTGTGTAAGATTGGGTGATGGTATCAGAGCAAGCGTCTGCTGTGATCACGATCAACTCTACATCATAAGTGCCTTTGTCAAAGGGGATCTTAGGATCCTCGAGAATGGACTCTGATCCGTTGTCAAAGTCCCAAAGGAAAAACGAACCTTCCTCTAGTTCAGAGGTATTAGTAAACTTTATCTGCTCTGGAAAACAAATGAACTCTAACGAATCCTGATCCGTGATAAATGATGCCTCGGGTAGTGGAGATACCGTAATAAAAGTATCTAGAGTCCCTTGACAGCCCGTTGCATCCTCCGTAAATAACAAGGTGACAGGCTGCTCCCCGGCCTCCGTAAAAGTAACAGTAGGCTCATCCTCGGTACTCGTACCAAGGTCTCCAAAATCCCACTCGTAAGTAAGAAAAGATCCTCCTAGATTATAATCCGCGGCATCAAATCCCACCGCTTCATTTTGGCAAATAACTGGACCATTGTCCATACTAATCGCAGAAAGGATATCATATGTCGTAATCAAAAATTCGCTACTGTCAATACAACCGATCACATCCTCAATCACTAAAAGAATCGTGATGGAATCTCCGAGTAATTCTGGATCATAGTCAGAAGTACTGAACTGGTGGTCCGGGTCTTCAAGGGTGGAGGTGCTTCCACCAAAGTCCCAATTCCAACTCATGATCGTAGTATCACTTGAAGAGAGATTGACGAGTGAGGCATCCGTCGGAAGGCAAACTAAAGTATCTGCCAAAATCTCTGCTTGGAGATCATAGGCCGTTGTAGATGCCGAAGTAGTATCTCTACATCCGTTGATATCCTCCGTGATCAAAGTGACCTGCTGAAAACCAGGAAGCAAGGTATGACCAATACTCGGACTACTAACTTCACGTGGTCTCTGATCCTCGAATACCCAAGTATAACCCGCTCGACATTGGTTGTGTACATCTTGGGAGAGCGATGCATCCAAAGTTGTTGGCACGGATACACATGACTGAGCAGGTATATTAATCTCAGCAACAATATCCGTAATATGTAACAAGGCACTATCGCGATGTATACCACAGCCTACTCCATTTTGTCTAGTGTCCAGATATATCATATAATCTCCACGCTCTTGAAAAGTATGGGTCAGCGATGATGCTGTAGATATCATCTGGTCCTCTACATACCAGGTATACTCATCTGCATTGAGGCTACTCCCAGCATCAAGCTCTACATCATAAGGATTGGCGCAGTCTATAAAATAATCGATATCTGACCGAGAACCAAGTACTTCGACTACACATCCCGTAACCACAGAATCAATAAAAATAGTCAAAAACTCCCAAGTAAAATCTAATGGATAGGAACCTGGATACTGATAGGTATGTATAGGGTTTTGATCAAACCAGCAATGGTCAAATCTGCCATCATCTGATTCTATATGTACAGCTACCGTAGGGGCAGGGAATGAAATACCTACGTTTAACTCGTCTCCTACGCATAGAGGAAGTAGAGGGCACTCGCCCGGGACTGGCGTACTAGGTACAGTAATTTTATCTATCGCCAAAATCTCTACTGTCCGAGATATATCTACACAGCCAGATGCATCCGTGATGGTAAGTTCTACTTCATGGATTCCTGTTGTATTATAGATATGAGAAATCAAAGTATCATTGGTACCAAATTGTGCAAAGTTGCCATCGCCAAAATCCCAAGATCTATTGGTTATTTCAAATTCGGATACACTAAAGTCTGAAAAATTAACTTCGAAAGGGATACAGCCTTTGACAATGTCCGGAATAAAAAATGCTTCTGGTTTCACTACAGGATAATCAACATATGAGGTATCCGTACAACCCATGCCTGAGGTCACAATGAGTCTCGTCCTCAACGTATCTCTAGTATTGATATAATATTCATCCCGATCAACTGGATCGTAGAAGACAGAAGCATTAGGAACATTAGTCTCTATTTCCTGACCACTTCCAGCTAAATTTGGATTAAATATGTATGTAATTTGATTGGGATCATCCGCAGAAAATTCTAGCAAGATAGGATCACCACAAGATGCCTCTGGACCGACCGTGTAATCAGCGTTTGGCTGAGAGACAAATATATCTAAGGTCACCGAGGTTGCACAGCCATCAGCTGCTACTGCAGTGAGCTGGAAAGTCTGCAGTCCTGGCTCTGTAAAGATCACTCTAGGACGCTTGAGTATAGAGATCACATCTGAAAAACTACTATCAATAGCAGCACCAGCAAAGTCCCAAGTGAAAAAGTTTGCAATAGTAGTTTGACTGAGCAATACCTCAGCACCTAAGCAAACCGTATCTGGATAGGTCGGTGTGATCGTAGGTGCGCCAATACTAATAGTTCGCTCCAGTGTGGACTCGCATCCACTGGCAGAGGTGATAGTTAACGATGGCGCAAATACCCCTTCCGTAGTATAAGTGATCGTGTGAGGACCCTCATCTGTGCTCGTCTGGCCATTGCCAAAGTCCCAGAAAAAAGTACTCCCAGGATCTATCTCCGTTGTGTTCGTAAACACAAAGTCATCTGGCACATCGCAAGTGGCTGTTTGGTTGAGATTAAATGTAACCCGCTCCCCTTCTAGCACAATATAATCCTCAAATATGACTGGCTCATCACACTTGATATCTGCCGTGGTAATCACTTTGACCGACACTGTGAAAGTTCCGTTTTTAGGATACGTGTAGCTTACATTTTGTCCCGATGCACTACTACCATCACCAAAAGTCCATACAATATCTAGGATATCAGCCGGATCGATAGCCGGATCGATATCTAGCGTGCTGGTGAAGTTGACCTCTAGCGGAGCACATCCCGAGCGAAAATCAGCATTGATATCAAATTCGATTGGCCGATAAACAGTAATGGAAATATCCTGACCTATTTGAGTGCCACCTTCCTCATTAAACAACTGTGCTGTGAAGGTACCTGGCTGTACGTAGGAGTGTACAGGGTTTTGTAATGTAGATACACTATTTGCTCCATCGCCAAATACCCAGTAATAGCCCGCTGCTGCTGGTGCGGTGAATTGAACTTTGAGTTCTGAACAACCCGCTGTCTTGTCTGCGCTTTGCCCGTAGACAGAATAGCTGGTGACCAAAAGACAGATGATTACTTTTATATATTGAGATATTCTAGTCATAGTTTTTGTTTTTTTAAAAGTGCTTGATATCTGACTTCAGAATAGTCTCGACCATAAGTCGATATTGGTCTTGCGTAAAACCACATTTGCAGGGATAGTTAGACATGATATTTCCCATGTCTGGTTGATAGTATTCCCCGTTTGGATCTCTGATTTCGTAGACAAATTCACAACCCCGGATGAGGGTGGTATCCAGCATCATTTGGTCGACTAGCAGCTGATCTGCCGCAGAGATAAAGGTTTGACCAAATGGATCTGCAGGTGTATCGCATAACAGATCCCCAGTCGTAGTGCAATTGGAACCATCTACTAATTCGATGGTACCTGGATCAAATGTGTTTCGCAGACCAAACAAATGTCCCATATGATGAGCTACTTGCTCTGACAAATCATCAGGACAGCTTTGTTCTGTAAATATGTTGGCATCTAGCAGCGTTAGTATCCCCTCAAAAGTACTATCCCCACAATAATTGCCTTCTATATAGTCTAGAAAATAAACATTAATTCTACGTCTTAGGCTAAAGCGATTTTTCAAGCCTTGCAATTGGTCATCCACAAAAATAGGATCGGCTACTACCCTCCCTAGGGAATAATCATCTTCGAGTACATGATACTCACAGATAGAAAATGATACACATATTGGGCTGAAGTAATCGTTGAGCACAATCACCATTTTATTTAGCGTTTGCTGCGAATAGAGTGGCACTCTTCCAGTAGAGTCGACTGCTACATGGGCTAGTATATTATAGTTCTTATTGACACAGGGCAGATCTCGGTTGGCGTGATGCAGCTGTATTTGCGCCTCTGTCATCTGTGGCGCAAGCAAGCACAGACAGCATATTAAGGAAGTTATTATTGGGATAAATCTCATCATGCTTGTTCAAATTTGTACTAAAATCTTGGGCAAAGTATTACGGGTGGAGTTACGGGTTTAGTATTTTTTACTAATATTTTACGCAGCCCTATTTCAAATCCACCAAATCCATTTGTTAATCTCTGGGCTGAAGATACCGTGAGGTCATACGCTATACCAACGTCCCAGCCTTTGTATATTGTTCCTGCTAAAAACTGGATAGCATCTCCAGCTCTGTATCCAAGACCCCCTTTGAGTATAGTTTCTGTTTTTTTGTTCGTTTTATATTCAAAATTAAGTTGTCCAAATAAGTTTTGAAAATTAAACATTCGGGAATAAACGACGACTGGCCTGAAGGCTAATTTCTTACTGCTTTGTACGAAGTATTCTGCATAGGCATTGATCCGGCGGCCTACTATTTGGCGTGTATTTGATCCCGTAAACATAAAGTCAGATTGTGTCGCATGATTCACCGCAACACCTAAATCTATATAAGCTTTCTTTGAAGTCTTTTTCTTGAAACCCAATCCAAAGTTAAAATCACTTATGGTTGGATTGAAATTATTTAGTAGATCTAGATCAGCGTCTGATTTTCCTTCTAAAGTTAGAGCAGAATTATAACTGCTCTGATCGATTCGTCTTTGCGTCATACCGATTTGGGCACCAAGAGTAATCACCGTATTATACTTTTGATCAAAAGCCCAGTGGTAGGCGGCACTCGCATGTGCACCAGAAGTACGATAGCTAAGATCCCCTGCACCATCTGTAAATACATTGAGTCCTGCCGATATCCAATGATACGGTTTGAAACCAGCTGCGATATTCATATCTGCGGAGACCATCAGCGTACGATAGGGCTCTATGATAAAGCTATCAAACTGCGTACGCGCATTGACGCTAAATCTGTAAGTACCCGCAAAATCTCCTGTTTTAGCTGGAGATAAGTACAAGGGTGAGTAGTAATAATTGGTAAAATGTAGGTCTTGACTAAAGAGCACCGCAGAGCACGTTACACATAGTAATATCAATATAGTTAATCTTCTCATCATTGGGCACCAAGTTTTGTAGATATAGTACTCTTATTATATCCGAGGTTATTCGCTGTGCTTTATTGCATAAGTATATCTATTGTTACCCCCCTTCCCTCAAACAAGATAGTTATTAATTGTATTTCGCTGCAATGAATACAGTATTTTTAGTCTTTTTATGACATTCCCCTCTCTTTAGGAAACCAGATTTATGCTTTGGGCACCTCCCGCGAAGGTGCGGGACCAGGCCGTCCGTGAGTCCGCTTCGCTCCCGTCCTCCACTGCGTTGCGGACTCCATCCTTATCAGGATGGATCACTCCCACCCTTGGCGCATAACAGGAAGGAGTTTCGAGTTTTGAGTTTTGAGATTTGAGATTTGAGCGAAAGTAAATTTTAGAATAGATGTAGATACGCGATGCTTCGCGACTCCACCAAAAATATCAAGCAGAGACACCAATTAATCGCGTCTTGAAGCGCAGATAAGTGATCATTCGGGTCCATTCTCCTCTTTGGCTGCTTCCTTACCAAGTTTTATTTTCTCTTTCATTTCTTCCTTTTGGGAGGACAAAATTTTATTTTTGGTCTCTAGAGTGAAAGGGATGATACTAAATTTAGAAAATAAGGGAAAGTGATCAGATCCAATAGAGGACAATACTTTCAACTTGTGAATGAGCACGGTCTTGGAGTGGAAAACTAAGTCAATTGGGAATCGTAGAAATCCTGGCAACATCGCTGGAAAAGTACTGCTGAACCCTTTACCAACTCTTGCGTCATGGAGCTTCGTAATATTCAAAAATAATTTAGTGATCGGTGACCAACAAACATTATTAAAATCACCTGCCACTATTACTGGTAGTTCTATTTCACAAATTAATTTTGCTAGCATCATTAATTCGCCATCCTTCTGCTTGGAGCTTGGCTTTTCTGTGGGACTTGGGGGTGGTGGATGTATGCCCCAAAACACAAAATCATTATTATCATGATCTCGAAGCATGACTTCTACAGACGGTGCCTCCTCAGAAATAAGGCAGTGTTTTTGATATTTCAAGATTGGAAGCTTTGAGTAAAAGTGCATTCCATATCTGTTTTCCAGCGGAATCTTAACTGAGTACTTATAATCTGATTCTATTTTAGATAATGCTCTTTCCCACTTCTTATCCGTCTCCATAGTGAGTATGAGATCAGGCTTTATCTGTCTGATTAGTTGAACAACCCGATCGTAAGCGGAATTTTCTTGATTTACATTGAAACTCAATAATGATATACCGTTCGACGAAGTAGTCATACGCCGCTTATATCTTGGGAAGTAAGGATAAAGAATAGATAAATTATGGAGAATCACGAGAATTAAAAACAGTACTACAATAAGATTAATTGCTGCTAACTTATGCTCCAAAAAAAGAAATGCAATGAATAATCCAATGAGGATACCAAATAATTGTAAGCGTGTATATTCAAAAAACCTGAAGAACCAATGCTGAGAATCTATGAACGATAGAAAGCTGCATCCTGAAAACAGTAGCGTGAAAATAATCCATATCAAATTCCAATCCATTATTTTTAATGTTCTGTATTAGCTATTATCCTATCCAACACTAGAGGGCAAGATAGGAAAAGAATACTAATTCCTATTTATTCTAAGCGTTGCAGATTAGTGCATTGTAAAAAAAATACTGCAAACCCGCCTAGATTTTTCCAAAGTAATTAGTGATACCGCTGAGTATACTTTGCACAGCATAGGAAGCCAATATTAGACCCATGATTTTACTTATTACTGTGATACCGTAGTCTCCAATCTTCTCTTGTAGTAAATTAGCACCGAGTAAAATGAGGCAAGTAAGTCCTATGACTAGCAATACAATTACGGTAGTTACTGCTTGTTGCTGTATGGTGTATAGGTGGTTGTCGGTCATCAAGACAACAGCCATGATGGCTCCAGGTGAGGCTATACTGGGTATGGCAATTGGAAATACAGTAACATGTTTGTAATCGGTAATTCGCTTTTTTTCAAGTTCAGGTTTACCATCACCAAAAATCATCGTCAAAGCAAACAAAAATAAAATTACGCCACCCGATATTTGAAAGGCATCCAATGACACAGCCATTCCCTCTAAAATAAGCTGGCCAATTACAATAAAAAATAGCAAAATGAAAAAAGCTACTCCTGCCGCACGAATAGCAATTTTCTTTTTATGATATAGGTCAAACTCCTTGGTCGCTTCCAAGTAGACCGGTACAGAACCAATGGGATCAATAACCGCAAAAACAAAGAATATAGTTGATAAAATTTCCGCCATTATGGTTTATATTATTTTAACAATTGCAAAACTATAAAAACTTTAGCCACCATTTAAGGGGATTTATGGGTACGTAGCTATTCAACATACTTATTAGATACTTGAGGTTAATAAAAAAATCTAGGGCACATCTATTAACTACATTCTTGGCCGATCAGAAAAGATAATCTTTACATGGTTCGTAGTTGACAATGCAAGTTCTCATTGTTTCCTTCCTTATTTTGATTCCGTGGTACCATGGAATCAAAATTGCTACACAGCAGTCAGTCATGTTGTTTGTCAGTCGCATAGCTAAGGCTGTATGCCTTGTCTGATTTACTTTTATTTTACTGTCGATCCAAGAGGCCGTTAATAGAAGTGTCCTAATTTATAATTTAAATGACCCAAATGTACGACTAAGTTATCATTATACAATCAGACGTAGTCATGCACCTTCGCACTATAGCCCCAAAACAATACAGTTTGATTGTAATATGAACAAGATTAAAAAAATAAATTCTATCTTAATCCTAATTTATAATTATGATTTATATACGAAAAATCAAAATCATGGATACTATAATTGAAGTTCTCTTCATTGAAATTTCCATTTTTGCTGGCGCCGTAGCCAGTCGAGTTAATCAGAAAATTACAAGAGGATTGATTGAAGAGACGTTTACTGATACAAAGAAATAATTAGCAAGATGGTTTTTTTAGGTTACTTAAATAAGCACTATTAAAAAAATGTCTCTACTCTTATAAAAGTTTATTAACCTCTCCAGTGATTCTTATTGGCTTAAATTTACGAGCAATAAAAATAATTGATTATCATAGTTTTATAATCTATTTTCAGTTCTATTCTGATCTACTTTTCCGTCCAATTGGGATGACACAACCCATTACGTAAAGTTCAATTTCACTAAAGCTATCGAACAATTTGCTTTTGAAGTCTTTTTAATAGTGATCATCATATACGATGATTTTTAACTAACTATTTTAAAACCATAAAAAATTAATAATGGAAAATTCAAAAGCAATAGAAGCACTTAATGATTTGTCTGCAAGAACATACGATGCAGAGGCAGGCTATAAGGAGGCTGCAGAGAACGTAAAAAATCCAAGATTAAAGTCGCTATGCAATGAGTATGCGCAGCAGAGATATGATTTTGGTCACGAGATTAAAGATTGTGTTACAAAATTAGGTGGCACACCACAGAAGGGCGGAACCATTGAGGGTAAGGCACATCAGATATGGATGGATGTAAAAACTGCTTTTTCATCGAATGATGATGCTACAGTATTGAAAGAAATAAATCGAGGTGAGGAGACTACTATCAAGGCATATGATGAGGCATTAGAGAATATTGAGATTGGTACACCTACATACGATAAAATTGTAGCACAAAGAAATCAAGTAAGAAGTATATTCAACAGGACACAAAATTTAGAGTCAATTTTTGAGAATGCTTAGGAATTTATTTCATAGAATCTAGCCTAAAATATATTAAATACAATTACACATTAATTCACATTTTAAAAAAAAATTATGGTACGTTATGCAATTTGGTTTTTAGTTATAGCACTTATCGCTGGAGTCTTAGGATTCGGAGGAATCGCTGGAGCTGCGGCTGGAGTTGCTAAAATTATCTTTTTCATCTTTTTAGTGCTATTAGTAATCTCTGTAGTACAAAAGGCACTTGGAAAAGCATAAGTTGAATGCTTTATTCTAGGTTTTGACCTAGTTGATGATTAAAATAATCATTCATAATAATACCTGCCGTAAAAAGCAGGTATTTTTTTGTTCCAGCACTGGAAACTATCACATATATCATAAGAACACAATCATCTGTAAACTAAAGCTATCTAAAACCCTTCAACTATAATTCTGAAATCTATCTTTCTTAATTATATATGTACCAGGTATAACTACATAAAATTATAGTTTCGTTGATTTATAATCATATATTATGCGTACAGAATCTGTTCAAGGATTATAGGGATTTAATTGGTACCATAGGATACATTTATGGGGATCTCTATTAACCTCTGAAAATAGACCAATCTTATTTTGCGCTTGAAATATAGCTTGTCCCGTTTTAGCAACGGGAAGGCGT
>Ga0114957_1003940_pt1 | contig 13052 bp, 7 predicted proteins | sample BantaG_FD_87175 | JGI IMG/M metagenome (GOLD analysis project Ga0114957, IMG submission 87175) | Marine algal microbial communities from Bantry Bay, Ireland - BantryBay_4 metaG | ecosystem: Host-associated > Algae > Red algae > Unclassified | place: Bantry Bay, Ireland | collected 2014-11-21 | reverse complement strand
CTTTTGTTCCTATTTTTCACTTTGAAATCAGTCATTTATCCAGATAAACTCGTGCTTTCAAAGTAAAAACTAGAAACAAAATAATCTACTCAAGAATGTAAATTTATTAATGCACTTTACCTACGAGTAATCTGTGGGTAAATATTATAATTTTTGAATTTTATACACGACTAGTTTCAAACGCTAACAACCCATTTTTTGCGAAAAAATAAAATGTAACCTAGCTTAAAAAGAAGCAATAAATATTATAACTTTATTTATCTTTAATCAAGTAATTTTTCAAAAAAACAAACCAAAGAAACCATGATTACAATTCAAAAAAATGTTGGTGCAGGTGGTCAAAATTTGACAAAGGATGTTGCTCAAATCCAATTAGCCTTATTTTCCCTTGGACATTTAAGTCAATCAGATTTTAAAAACGAATTACCTCTTGTTTTTTCTGATGCAAAACTTTCCGCTACTATTTTAGCAATAAAAGATTTTCAAAAAAAGGTAGTCCAATCAAGACGACCAGATGGTCGAGTAGATGCTGGAGGTACAACACTTAAGAATTTCCCCAAAAAAATAAAGATTAAGGGAAGTGTTGGAAAGGGTGGAAAAAATCACACAAAAGATGTGGAAAAAATTCAGCAAGCATTATTTAAGTTAGGTCATTTAAGTGAGTCAGATTTGAAAAAAGAATCAGTAGCTTTTGATAAAAAATTAATTGCTACTTCTATTTCTTTTGAGCAAAAATTAAAAAATTTACCGAGTGGGAGGAGAGTCGTTTCTGATTTGAAATTACTTGATACGATATTAGCGATTCAAGATTTTCAAAAAAAAATAGTCCAATCAAAACGACCCGATGGGCGAGTAGATGCAGGTGGGAAAACTTTAAAAAAAATAGTTGAGAGTATTAAAAAAATATCTTCAGAAGTGGTTGCACCAGAGTTGCCAGATTCATTTGAAACAGGTTCGATAGAAACTCGAATTGATACAGGAAACGAAGTTCAACAAGTTGGTAAAAGCATTGTTATAAATATTTCCGCAGGAGGAAAATCGGAATCAAAATCTATTTTAATTGAGTCAAGTCGAACTTTTATTTCCAATTATTATAATTGGAATGGAATCGTCAAATTGATGAATTTTGTCTATGAAAAAAATGGAGACACTTATAATAGACCATCAAATTTGAAAGGAACAGATGAAGATAATTTATTGATTATTCCTGAAGATGGAGTTCGATATGTCATCCAACAACAATTGGCTGCTAAGAAGAAAAAAATGCCTCCAAATGCTAGTAATTTAAAAACTGTTCTAAATGCAGTAGATGGTAAACCTGGCAAAGGATTCCTCAATAATATAATCAAAAAGTCAAAAATTATTTTCACAAATGAGCTTGATAATAAATCTTTAAAAGATGGTAATAATAATAAGATTACAATTCCTTCATTGAAGGATGGGGAAGCCAATTTATATGAATTTTTTAGAAAAATAGTGATTGCTAGAAATGGTTTATGGTCTGATAATCAAGGAGTTACGAACTTAGTTGGACTTAGGCGAAATTTAGATCGAATGATGGCGACAGAGTATAATGATAGTTTGGCAGCTTGTTGGAAAGATGAGTCGGGTAAGCTAAGGGTCGAAATTAATATCGCTACCACAGAGCCAGGGAATAAGAATCGACACCGAACAGTTGCTCCCCAAACCCTCTCTGCATTATTTGGATTTCATCATGGAAGACAACCTTCTGGGAGGACTCGAAATCTATTAGTTCGAAGTGCTCGAAATGGAAATTATAAGTGGGAAGTTGACAAAGGTTTTAATTTTCATCAAGGTGGGAATACTTTTATTTTCCCTAGAAATCATTGGTTAGAAAATTATGGAGTTGATGGCAATATCAAAGGTGGAAGTACAAATGCAAAATTTGATTTGCAACAAATTTTTGAATTGAATTTAACTTTGACAGAAATTTATTATTGGCTCAGTCAGTTTGGGACAGATGGTAAAATTGCACCTTATCAAAATCTAAAAAATATGGCTGAATCTAAATCCATGAAAATTGAAAAAGTAGAAAATGGGATAGCTACTATTTCTCAAAAAGGAGTAGGTTCAAAACGAAAAATAAATCTTTATGAAGCAAAAAAATGGATGGTCAGTCGATGGTATGATAAAAGATTTAAAGAATCAAGTCGAGAAGTGATTGCCAAAATATTGAGCGATGCAAGTGGTATGAATGAAAAGCAAATGACTGAAATGGAAAACTTAAAAAGAAGTGAAGTCATCGCTAAAATTAAAGATGAATGGGTCGTAAAAGTGATTGAACATCAATTTAAATTTTATCCAAAGTTAAGTGATATTGATGGTAAAGCTGGTTCAGATTATTATCGAACTTTGATTGGAATTAGACCTTCCAAAGAGGAAGCAAAAAAGATTTATCCAAAAGTAAAAGACTTAATAAAAAAACTGGAAACTCTTCCGCTTAAAAAAACTAGTTCTCTTCAAAAAGTATTGCGAACAAGTTTAAGAATCAACACAAATCTTCATCGAGAGAATGTGAGGAATAATACTCGATTTGATGAAATGAAAAATGTGGATTTGATTGCCAATGTTTTAGTCAAGGGTTACTCCGCAGGTTGTCAAGTAATTTATGATACGGAAACGTTTTATGATTTTTGGCTAAAACTTCTAAAACGTGCCGAGAAGAGTGGACAAAGAAAATGGTATTACACATTGATTGATGCGACTAACTGGAAAAAAACAGACGTTGTTTGATAACGGTTAATGATTAACGGTGAACTGTTAACACCACTTTGTAATTACGAAATGGTGTTAATCATTCACCGTTAACAGTTAACCCTTAAATAAGTCTGGTCGTCGTTCCTCCGTTCGTTTTAGCGATTGTTCGTGTCGCCAATCGTCTATCAATTTTGTATTTCCAGAGAGGAGAATGTCTGGTACTTTCCAACCTTTATATTCTGCTGGGCGAGTATAAATGGGTGGAGCTAAAAGGTCATCTTGAAAAGAATCAAACAAAGCAGAAGTTCCATCATTGAGCACACCAGGAATTAATCTTCCAATCGAATCAACTAAAACTGCTGCTGCCAATTCACCTCCTGACAAGACATAATCACCAATCGAAATTTCTTTTGTAACAAAGTGTTCACGGATGCGCTCATCGATTCCTTTGTAATGACCACAAATCATCATTAAGTTATTTTTCATAGATAGAAAATTAGCCTCAGATTGGTCTAACCTTTTTCCATCGGGAGTCATATAAATGATGTCATCATAAGTTCTTTCGCTTTTCAAATGTTCGATGCATCGAGCCAAAGGTTCGACCATCATGACCATGCCGGCACCACCACCATATTGGTAGTCGTCGATTTGTTTTTGCTTGCTGAGACTATAATCTCGAATATTGTGGACGACCACTTCGAGCAATCCTTTCTCTTGCGCACGTTTCATAATCGAGTGCTGCATTGGACTTTCCAATAATTCTGGTACGGCTGATAAAATATCTATTCGCATATTTTTTTATAAAAAAAGAATTTAATCTTCTGATTATCAATGTTTTATGTCATTATTTAATTCGTAGGACGGTCGAAATTTGATCTAAAAAATACATTCATTTAAAGGACAAAACTACGAATCCGATTTTAAATTCTACAATCAAAAATTCAAGATTAATATTTTTCTAACAACAATATTACATTTCAACAATTTTTCCTACTTTAGCCACATAACCAAAAAATAACAATACTATGTTACCTATAGAAAAAATGTATTTGACAAGTAGAAGAAATCGACCAGCTTTACGAAATGCAAGTTGGTATCGAATTCGAGAATTGAAAGGAATCGTGGTGCATTGGACTGCCAATGAATCAACAGGTGCAAATGCTCGTCGAACTCGAAATTATTTTAATACTGCTGACCGTTATGCTTCTGCTCATTATAATGTGGATGATCGTACTATTGTACAATGTTTGCCTGATGATGAAGTTGGTTACCATGTAGGAGGTCGATATTATAAGCCAACAGGGAAAAAAATTATTGAGGGAACTGATTTGACACCTAATTATTTTTTGATTGGTTTTGAAATGTGTGTGAACAAAGATGGTGATTGGAATAAAACATATCAAAATTCTGTGGATTTGGCGCAGCATCTTTTGAATAAATATAATTTCACAACAAACGAATTATATCGACACTATGACATCACAGGTAAGTTGTGTCCTTTGATGATGATTGATGAAAAGCCTTGGCAAGAATTTAAGGAAAGAGTGAATCGTGGGTTGGACTTTCAATTGGAAAATCCAATCAAAAAAGGTTTTGTCAATACCCGTGATTTGAATGTGAGAAAAGGGCCGAGTTCTAGATATGCAATTGTACAGGTTTTGCATCAAGATGATAAAATTGAAGTGTATGAGCAAGTAGGTAATTGGTATAGAGTGGGGGCGGATGAATATTTGCATAAGCATTATGTAGAAATTACTTTTGAGAAAAAAGATGGAATCGTCGTTGATCCAACTGACTTAAATGTACGTTCTGGACCAGGGGCAAATTATCCAATTGTTGATACATTAAAAGATGGAACGCCTGTCGAAATTTTTGACATCCAAGGTCGCTGGTATCGCATAGGTGCAGACCGTTGGGGGTTTGGTTCGTTGATGAAAATTGTTGAAGTTAAAACTGGTCGAATCACCGCGCCATATTATTTGAATGTAAGAAAAGGGCCGGGAACGAATCATGCTAAGATTAGTAAAGTGAAACGAGGTACATTAGTCAAAATATTGGAAGCGGAAGGAAATTGGTATCGCATTGGCCCAAATGATTGGGTGTATAAAGGATATGTTGAGGTGATCGAATAATAACAGTTAATGATAAACGGTCAACTTTCTCAAAATAATGAATATGAAAAAACGGGTTGCAAAATTAATTTGCAACCCGTTTTTTACTTTATAAATAATTGATTATTAGTCGTTTAGTTTTTTATTCACAATTTGACTTCAAGTCATCTTGTGAATTGATAATTTTATTTACCCGTCAATTCATTGTATAATTTATCTGCTTTGTAAATATATTTTATCGCAGCTAAAATTCCTCCTGCGTGTACAGAAACAGTTCGATTGTATTCTTCATCAAAAATAAAATTACCAGGAAGCGATTCAATATTTCCATCGAAAATCAAACCGACTGCTTCCAAGTTTTTATTAATCATTGGACTACCAGAGTTACCACCGATGATGTCATTGGTAGAAACGTAATTCAAAGGCGCTTTCAATAATTCCATTGGTGGATTTAACCATTTTTCAGGTAAAGACCAAGGGAATTTCCCATCGTTAGAATAGTAGCGATCATACATTCCAAAGTAGGTTGTTTTGATAGGAGCAACAGTTCCATTATAGTCATATTTTTTCACCACACCATCAGCTAATCTTAGCGTAAAAGTTGCGTCAGGTGGAAGACTTGAACCATATACGTTAAATACTGCATTCGCCACTTGTGCTTCCAATGCTCGACGAGTTGGGCCAGTAGATTGGAAGGCATCAACTGCTTTGAAAAATCTTCCAACTAAGTCATTTGACAATTCTACAAAATCATCTTTTTCTTTTTTGATATTCTTTTCCTTCAATCCTCTTTTTAGTTTTTTCCCTTGCAAAAGATTAGAAGAGTCAAATAGTTTATCAACAAACTTAGTAGCATCTGCACCTTCCAATGGACGATCTGGAGAATACTCATCATAGTCACTCAAGAGCATCGCCAATAATTTTCGTTCCAACGGAGTATCAATAGTTTTGATCATTTCTTTGATGGCATCTTTACTTTTTTCTTTATCCTCTTTCGTACCGTCATTTTTGATCTGTTGTCCAAATTCATACACAGCAAACATCAATTCCAAAGAAGCTTTTGGTGCAGCTACATCTCGTCGACTCGGATTCATCATCATCAAAGAAGGCCCTAATTTTTCGAGGTCAGCATAACTATCTCTCAACTTATCCCAATAATCTACCCCAGGATTTCCAGCGCGAATCTTTTGTTCCATCTTTAATTTACGACCATATAACATTGGATCATTCAATCCTTTTAGAATTCCTGTGAATGCTTTTAGTCCATTTGAATTTCCAAAAATCTCATTCATCAAATCCTCTGATGGTTCTGACTCATATCTTTTTCTCAACAGCCGATCTGTATTTCCCATCATTCTTAATCTGATTGGAAAACGAACATCACGATCATATTTTAATTGTGCAGCGGTTCGGTATCGTTCGGTACTTCCAGGATTTCCAACTACAAAAACTGCTTCGCCTTCTTGGATTCCGTCGCCATTAAATTTGAAATAATTTTTTGAAGTATCCAATGGTTTTCCATCGTCGCCATAAGCTCTCCAAAAGGTACAATCCAAGTTATATCGAGGATAAGTAAAGTTATCTGGATCACCTCCGAAATATCCCAAGTCTCCCTCAGGAATCAAAACGAGGCGAATGTCTTCGTATTTTTTATAACCATACAAAGAGAATTTTCCTCCGCTGTAAAAAGTAACTGCTTGCAATCGTAACCCATTCCAACCTTTCTTTTTGGCATATTCTTCTTTGATTTCTTCGAGCGCTTTTCCTCGTAACTCTAATCTTTCGGCATCTGTACCTGCTGAGTTAGTTCGTTTTTTTACTTCAGCAGTAATGTCAATTGCTTGCACCATTTGCTCTACGAATAATCCATCTGCTTTTCTTTCGAGGTCATAACCGTTGGCAACGAAACCATTTTTTTCAAAAGATTCTCCTTCTTTTTGCAAGGCAGTTACGACATCTCGTGAGCAATGGTGATTAGTCATAATCAATCCATTTGGCGAAACGAATGATGCGGAACACCAACTTGCAAATCGTAAAGATGACATTCTAGCCGATTCAATCCATTCTTCTGAAGGTCGAAATCCATAAGTTTTTTCAAAATAATCTAAGGGCAAGTTTTCGAAAGTCCACATTTTCCCAAAGTCAAATGGGCTGACTTCTATGTCATCTAGCGGCATGTTTTTATCGTCTTGGGCAAAAGAGAGATTGCCGATCAAGAGGAATAAAAACGTAAACAAATACATTTTTCTCAAATTCATGATTACTGGTTTTATTTTAAAATAAAATTATTTTGGTTGAATTTTTTGATTGGTAAAAATAGGGAAAAGGTGGGGGTTTTTGAAATATAAAAAAGGTAAAAAATACCGCAATAATTTCAATGAATAATTTCATTTGAACAAAACCAATCTCTATTTTTGCGAAGAAAAAGACATCTTAAAAATCACGCAATATATTATGAGTAAAGAAATTAGTAAAAGCCCCGAAATGTTGCAAAAGGAAGCAAAAATTAATGAGCTTCACAAACAATTAATTAAAATACGTAGAACTTTGAAAGGTCTAAAAACCCGATTGGTTAATACACAGCAAAAAATATCTGATGTACAATTAAAAGTCTCCAGTCAATATTTCCGCATGATGGAAGATATGGACAAGCTGCGACAAGAAATTGTTGGGTCGCTCAATAAGTTGATAAAACTTAAAAATTTGTTACCAGAAGAAAAGGAGCAATTGAAAACGATGAAAGAAGAAATGGGAGATGGAGATCTAGGAGAAGAATATGAAAAATATAAAGAGCATAAAGCAAAATTGGAAAATGGCGATTTTGATTTTGATGAAAATCAACGAGCAAAAATGAGAGATTTATTTGCTGAATTCAAAGTGAAACCAAAAGAGGAAGAGCAACGAAATATTCGAAAAGTATTTATCAAATTATCCACTCATTTTCATCCTGACAAAGCCAAAGATAAAAAAGAAGCAGAATTGTTTCATAGCTTGATGCAAGAAATTAATGAGGCATATCAACAAGGCGACATCGCTAAATTATTGGAAATAGAACAATTGAATTTAGAAACGGAAATGTTAGATTTCCAATCCAAAGCAATAACTGTTGATGTTCTTCAACAAGAAATTGATCGCTTAAATCGAGATATTAATTACCTCAATAATCAAATCGAACGGACAAGTGCTGAGATCAAAGATTTACGAAAATCTAATTTGGGAAAAATGCTGACGAGTCTTAATAAAGCAGAAAAAGAAGGCGAAGGAATGGACGATATGTTGGAAGAAATGCAAAATTCGTTGACTCATCTTACCATGCTTAGAGATGGTCTTGCGCAAGCAGAAAAGGATGGAAATCTCACAAGATTTTATCAAAAAATAATGTCCGAAATGCCAGGGAATCCATTTGATGAAATGGGAATTGATGAAGATGAGTTGGGAGATTTTTTAAACCAATTGGGTGGGATGGAAGATTTTTTTGACAACGAGGATAAAGAACCGATCAAGCGACCAAAGTTTAAAATTGGTTCTTCGGTACGAGTGAATAAAAATGTGATGTCTGATTTTGCGGATGATGTTGATATGAAAAATTGGGAAGGTCGAGTGATTGATGCTTATCGAAATGAGGAGGGGGATATTTATGAAGTTGAATTTGATAGTATCACCATGCATAATATGCCACAGGAATATATTGGAGATTCACAATCAGTCGGTTATGATTTTTCAGAGTATGGATTTTCGCCCGACCAGTTGGTGAAGTCAAAATCAAGAGATACTCAATCAGTAACCAATGCAGCTTTTCGACAAAATTTGCATCGCTACAAATGGTATTTTTTGGATAAAAAAGAGGATAGAGATTTGATGTTCCAAATCATGACTCAAGCCCCTTCATTGAATGATGATGAGAATTGGCAATTGTATTTTCAAAAAAATCTTTCCTTTCCATTTGATGCAAAAATTAGAGGAAAATATAATCATCCAGTTGGAACTAAAGTTGAGGTGCTGCAAGGATTGAGTTGGGATGATTTTGGGGGGCAGTTGGTCTTAATGAAAAATGGTATGTTTTCTACTGATCATCCATTATTAGATTTGATGACGGATGGTGAGAATAAAAAAGTGTTAGATATTTATTTTCAATGGGCAGAGAATATGTTGATGTAGCGGTAAGTTTATTTTTTAATATATTCTTCCAGTAAATTTATCGCATCTTGATTACCTAACATTTTTGCAATACTCATAGCAGTAGTAGTGGTGCTGTTATGTTCCAATGCATTGGCTTCCGCTCCATTTTCTAGTAAATATTTCGCAATATCCAAATGCCCAAATCGAATGCATTCCATTAAAGGTGCTGTCATAAATTCGGGATGTTGATAATTGGGATTGATGCCCGTCCGAATGTGATATTTGACGAGTTCGATGTCGTTGAGTTGTATTGCTCTGAAGAAGTCTTTCCAGTCTCCGCCCATGGGTTGTAAGTCGGTTTTCCAAAACCGATTATTTTTAAGTGTTAAGTTCATGTTCACAATTATTCATAAGTTATTTTGAGCTTTTTTTTTATCAGATGAAATAAAAAAACGTAGATATAGCCTGTGTTACATCTAGGATTTTTTATGAAATATGATGAAACAAGAATCCAAAATAGCTATGAACTTATTGTGAAAAATTATAAGTAAATTATTCACAAGGTGACTTCAAAGTCACCTTGTGAATGGGAAAAGAATTACTTCTTCAACTCCGCATAATACTCAAAAAAATAAGGTATCGTCTCAATTCCTCGATAAAAATTAAACAACCCATAATGTTCATTCGGCGAATGAATCGCATCCGAATCTAAACCAAATCCCATCAAAACAGTCTTCACCCCAAACACTTTTTCAAACATCGAAACGATAGGAATACTACCACCAGATCGTTGTGGAATTGGATCTTTCTTAAAAGTCTTTTTCATCGCCATATGAGCAGCTTGGTATTCAACGGTATCAGTAGGCGTAACTGCAGGCTCGCCACCATGATGAGGAGTTACTTTTACGGTGACAGAATCTGGTGCAATTTTTTTGAAATGAGCGGAGAATAATTTAGTGATTTTATCAGGATCTTGATTCGGAACTAAGCGCATACTGATTTTTGCAAATGCTTGACTTGGCAAAACAGTCTTGGCACCTTCACCAATATATCCTCCCCAAATCCCATTGACATCCAAAGTCGGACGAATCGAATTTCGCTCCAAAGTCGTGTAACCTTTCTCACCGCTGATGTCTTTTAACCCGATAGATTTTTTGTAATTATTCAAATTGAAAGGTGCTTTATTCATTTCCTTTCGTTCTGCTTTGCTCACCGTTACCACGTCAGAATAAAATCCTGGGATATTTATTTTTCCATTTTTATCATGCAAAGAAGCAATCATTTTACTCAAGATATTAATTGGATTTGCGACCGCTCCTCCATAAAGTCCGGAGTGCAAATCTCGATTCGGCCCAGTCACTTCAACTTCGACATAACTTAATCCACGAAGACCAGTTGTGATGGAAGGTTGCTTATTGGAAATGATTCCAGTATCTGAAACTAGTACGACATCGCAAGCCAATTTCTTTTTATTTTTTTTGCAAAAAGGAGTTAGGTTATTTGAACCAACTTCTTCCTCGCCTTCAATTAAAAATTTCACATTACAAGGCAAGCCATCTGCTTTTAACATTCCTTCAAATGCTTTGATGTGCATAAACATTTGCCCTTTGTCATCGCATGATCCTCGTGCGAAAATAGCTCCTTTGGGATGGATTTTTGTTTTTTTGATCACAGGTTCGAATGGGGGAGAAGTCCACAATTCGATGGGGTCAGCTGGTTGTACATCGTAGTGACCGTACACCAAAACCGTTGGTAAATCTTTATCAATGATTTTGTCAGCATAGACGATTGGGTGACCTTTGGTTTCGCAAATCTCTACGTTATCAGCACCCGCTTTTTTTAGATTGTTAGCGATAAACTTTGCTGCTTTTTTTACATCTTTTGCGAAGGCTGGATCTGCACTTACGGAAGGGATTCGCAAGAGATCGAGTAGTTCGTCTAAGAATATTTTTTGATTGTCTTTTAAATATTTTTGAACTTTTTGCATGGTTTTATTTATGGTTTTATAAATGTAATTGTATTGTTATTTTTTTACCTCATCCTCGTTCCTTCTCCCAAAAGGAGAAGGAACGAGGATGAGGTTTTTTTTTAGGTCAGCTAAAGCAGACCACCACGTAGGATCTGTTCTACTATCTTTTTGGTGACTGTTTTGCCTGCTGTCTTTTTTCGTACATCGTCAAATGAGAATCGCCAGCTACATCCATTTTGCCAAGTGCTGCAACCGTAGGCAGTTTTTCCTTTGACCACTTTTCCTACGCCGCATTTTGGGCAAAGCATCGTGTCTTTACTTGTCTTAACAACAGCAGTTTTGATTTGTTGACTACCGACTTTTCGAGCTTCTTTTTCTTTGAGAAATAACTCGAAATTATCATTGAATTTTAAGTTGCCATTTACTTTTTTTCCTTCTTTTTTAAATCCTCTGATTTGGATCGTTGAGCCTTGAGCAATGAGTCGAGATAATTGTTTCTCAGGAATTTTTTTATCCATAAATGAAAAGGGTAACAAGAATTTACATCCTTCTTTCCATCGACTACAACCAAAAGCAGATTTTCCTTTGAGCAATTTTCCTTGTTGACATTTTGGACAAGTTGCTCCTTCGATTTTATTTTTTACAGCAGGTTTTTTCTTCTTCGCAAATTTAGTGTCAGGTTTTACATCTGAGAAAATCTTAACTGATTTTGCCATTCTTACTTCATCGACCAACTGTGTGACCATACCTTTCATATTGTCGATAAATATTTTGGGAGAGTATTCTCCATTTTCGATGTCTCGCAATTGCTTTTCCCATTGACCAGTCAGTTCGGCAGATTTCAACATAGGATTATTAATCGTGTCGATGAGTTTAACACCTGTTTCTGTTGGTAAAATATTCTTCCGTTTTCGCTCAATATATTTTCGTCGGAATAAGGTCTCAATAATCGCAGCACGCGTGGAAGGACGACCAATTCCATTCTCTTTCATCAGGTCTCGCAACTCATCATTATCTACACTTTTTCCAGCAGTTTCCATCGCTCGTAGTAATGTTCCTTCCGTATAATTTTTAGGAGGTGAAGTCGTTTTTTCTAATAATGACGGGGCATGCGGCCCTGATTCATCTTTTTGGAAAGCAGGTAGAATTCTTTCCTCTTCCTCTTTTTTCTTCTTATTATCGTCAGAATCTGAATTTGTAGATGTATTGTTATTTCTTTTAGGTTTTGGGTAAAGCACTCGCCAACCTTCTTCCAATATTTCTTTTCCATGCGCCTTAAATTTCACTTGGTTGGACTCGCCACGAACCGTAGTTTTGGCAACTAAACAATCAGGATAAAATGCGCCAATAAATCTTCGAGCAATCGCATCATAAACATTCTGTTCTTGAGAAACTAGTCTCTTTTCAAAACCAGTTGGAATGATCGCATGGTGATCCGTTACCTTTTTATCATTAAAAACTTTGGTGGATTTTCGAATTGGTTTTCCTAAAAGTGGTTGAATGAATTGGCTGTAAGAATTCATCTTTTGCAAAATTCCACTAATCTTTGGGTACACATCATTGGGCAAAAAAGTAGTATCCACCCTTGGGTAAGTCACGACTTTTTGTTCATACAATTTTTGGACAATTTTTAAAGTTTGATCTGCCGAGTAGGAAAACCGTTTGTTGCAATGTACTTGCAGACTCGTCAAATCAAATAAACGAGGAGGAGTTTCTTTCCCATTTTTTTTGATTACATCGATGATCGTAAAAGCTTGTTCTTTTACATTTTTCAGAAAAGATTCCCCATCTTCTTTTTTGAGAAATTTTCCTTTTTCGCAATTAAAAGTTACTTCCCGATAGAGTGTTTGTAATTCCCAAAATGGTTCAGGTTTGAAGTTGACAATTTCGTGATGCCGCTCGACGAGCATCGCTAAAGTTGGCGTTTGAACTCGACCGATAGAAAGTACTTGTTTATAACCACCATACTTTAAAGTATATAATCGAGTGGCATTCATTCCCAAAATCCAATCGCCAATCGCTCTCGAAAAACCTGCAAAATATAAATTATCAAATTGTTTGGCATCTCTTAAATTTTGAAAACCATCTTTGATCGCTTCCGAGGTCAAGGACGAAATCCAGAGTCGTAAAACTTT
>Ga0114957_1003939_pt1 | contig 13052 bp, 6 predicted proteins | sample BantaG_FD_87175 | JGI IMG/M metagenome (GOLD analysis project Ga0114957, IMG submission 87175) | Marine algal microbial communities from Bantry Bay, Ireland - BantryBay_4 metaG | ecosystem: Host-associated > Algae > Red algae > Unclassified | place: Bantry Bay, Ireland | collected 2014-11-21 | reverse complement strand
TAATTTTCCGGGTTGTACTGTGGCACAGCTATTGACGCATCTGATGCTTTGATACATCGCAAATCGCTGGGCCGAGACGACGCTCGGTGGTTATCATTATTTGTTGCGAATAATAGCATCGCCTGAAAAGACTGCCGCGAGACTTGCCTCTAAATACGGGTGTGATCGGTGACACATCAGCAACATCGATGCGGAATTGGTGCACAAAGCCCGGCAACTGCCCGCCAAGCGGTAATTTCCCCGCTTTTTGTCTCAGTTAGTACAAATGATTAACAGACAGCACGTCGCCTGCGCTGTCGCGCGGTCTTGGCCGCTGGTATAGTAGGGCTCAACTGTCTTTCCAGTAATAATTAATCGGTCAGCTCAAATCTAATCATGAAAGTCGCAAATTTAACTGTTGATGATGCTCTTTATAATTTCGTTAATGAAGAGGCCATTCCCGGCACTGGTGTGTCACCGGAGAATTTCTGGCAATCGCTGTCGAACATCCTCGCCGATGTCGCTCCGCGTGAAAAATCACTATTGAAGAAACGGGACGATTTACAAGTCAAAATTGACCAATGGCACAAGGCCAATCCCGGCATGCCCGATATGGTCAGCTACAAGGCATTCCTGAAAGACATTGGTTACCTGGTCGAGCCACCGGCCAATGCCTCAGTCAAAGTAGATCGGGTGGATGATGAAATTGCCCACGTGGCCGGACCGCAACTGGTTGTACCTGTGAACAATGCGCGATACGCATTGAATGCCGCAAATGCCAGATGGGGCAGTTTTTACGATGCGCTTTATGGCACCGATGCCATATCGGAATCCGGGGGCGCGGAACGTTCTGGTGCGTACAATCCGGTGCGTGGCGAACGGGTGGTTGCGTATGCCAATGCCTTTCTGGACAAAGCGGCACCTTTGGCTCAGGGGCAGTACAGCGACGTCACCAGTTTGACAATCCAAGACGGAGCGTTGCTGGCAACATTGGAATCTGGCAGCCAAATTGGACTTAAACAGCCATCAAAATGCCTTGGTTTCAATGGCGAGGCTGATGCGCCAACCGCAATATTGCTGGCGAACAATGGTTTGCATATTGAGGTGCAGATTGATCGAACGCATCCCATCGGCAGCACAAACGCATCGGGCATTAAAGATGTGTTGCTTGAGGCAGCGCTAACGACTATTCAGGACTGCGAAGACTCGGTAGCTGCGGTCGATGCAGAAGACAAGGTGCTGGTCTATCGCAACTGGCTTGGTTTGATGAAAGGTGATTTAAAAGACAGTTTTCAAAAGGGCGGCACTGAAGTCGTTCGCAAACTGAACCCCGATCGCACGTATTCCGGTGTTGATGGCACGGCAGTCACATTGGCCGGTCGCAGCTTGTTGCTGGTCAGGAACGTGGGTGCTCACATGATGACCGACGTCGTTCTGGATGCCGATGGTCACCACGTACCAGAAACGATCGTTGACGCCATGGTAACGAGCTTGTGCGCAATGCATGATTTGAAAAAATCATCGGACGAACCTCGAAATTCACGTGAGGGTAGTGTTTATATTGTTAAACCGAAGCAGCACGGTCCCGAAGAAGTCGAATCGTCAGTCGATCTATTCGCTCAGGTAGAAAAATCGTTAGGTCTTGACGAGAACACGTTGAAAATCGGCATTATGGACGAAGAGCGCCGAACATCGGTCAATTTAAAAGCATGTATAGGCGCAGCACAGCACAGGGCAATTTTCATCAATACCGGCTTTCTTGATCGCACAGGTGATGAAATGCACACCAGCATGCATGCTGGCGTGATGATTCCGAAGGGTGAAGTAAAAACATCGACATGGTTGCTTGCCTACGAAGACAACAATGTCGATGTGGGCCTGGAGTGCGGCCTGCAAGGCAATGCGCAAATCGGCAAAGGCATGTGGGCAATTCCAGATGAAATGGCTGCCATGCTGGAAGCGAAAATTGGTCATCCAAAAGCGGGTGCCAATACAGCCTGGGTACCTTCACCGACTGCGGCAACGTTGCATGCAACTCATTATCACGAAGTCAACGTTCAAGACCAGCAGGCTGAAATTGCCAAGCGTACATCGGCCAAGCTCGACGATATTCTGACGTTGCCGTTGGTTGAACAGGGTCGCAACTTTTCAGAAGATGAAATTCAGCGCGAAATGGACAACAATGCGCAAGGGATTCTTGGCTACGTTGTTCGCTGGGTTAATCAGGGAGTCGGATGCTCTAAAGTGCCGGACATTAACAACGTTGGTCTGATGGAAGACCGTGCGACGCTGCGTATTTCGAGTCAGGCGCTGGCAAACTGGCTCAATGCCGATCTGATTACCGAAGCTCAAATCACGGATACCATGGAGAAAATGGCACTGGTCGTTGATCAGCAAAATGCCGGTGACCCTGACTACACGCCAATGGCGCCCGATTTTAATAACAGTGTGGCCTTTCAGGCTGCGCTTGATCTGGTACTCAAAGGTCTTGATCAACCCAACGGTTATACAGAATTTATTCTGACCGAACGGCGAAAGCAGAAAAAAGCGCAGTCCTGAAGCAAATACTCATAAAATAACGCGACAGTGGAAATTTCACGGAAATCCCGGGAATCATTTGCCATTTCGATGGTCTGTTACCTTGCCGGGTCGCGAAATCGGCTCGTTGGGCTAGAATTCCAACTGTTACTTCAAAGGAGATATCGCTAATGTCCTACTCTGCCGTTAAAGCAGCCGTCGTAGTCGCCACATCAGCCGCGTTTCTTGCTGGCTGTGCGTCAGTAAATCCGTTTAGCAAGCCAGACGAACGCTGGGCAGACTTTAAATCCTGGACAAAAGTCACTGATGGTCATGGTGAACCCACCGGTGATCCAAGTAAATTGCTTGGTGTGGTGCATAAAGGTGAGAATGGTTATCGCGATGTCTATGTCAATGATATTGGTAAAGACGTCCTGCTTGGCGAACCGCCATACAATTTTCCGGAAGGCACGGTGGTTGTGAAGCACCAGTTTGACAACAAAGCCGACTGGGAAGCGGGTGAGAATGGGGACGTTACCGTCAGTGTGAAATCGGCAAGTGATGGTGAACGCAACAAAGACAACTGGACCTGGGCTGCTGGCTACAAGGCCAAGGCTGGACCAAGTGATTTTTGTGCCAGCTGCCACACTGCGGCCGTTAGCCCGCTGTTCGATTCCGATTTCGTCTTTACGACAGCCGATTTTTTCAAGAAATACCCAAAGAGCAACTAGCGCTACTTCACTCGTCTAAAACAAATGTCAATGCCGGCTGCAAAGCCGGCATTGGCATTTGTGGCTCTCGCAATTTAGCTTTCATGCTCAGAACATTTGCATCTGTGCATCGGTTATAGACGCAAAGCTGGTACCCATAAACTGTAAAATGCCGTCAGCTGCAGGTGCCAGCTGTTTATCGAGATAATGCTGGTAATCGGGTTTTGCCGTCATGTTTTCGGTTGGTTCCGCACCGTTTCGCGTCATCACATAAGTGACCCAGCCGCCGGGTTTTCCATGCATCTTTCTGGCTGCTTGTACATGCGGTGGAACGTTGCGCTGGTATTCATCGACTTTACGGCGTAATCGCTTGCGATAGGCAATATCGCTGTCTCGCTCACCGTCGAGTAATGATTGCGCGGTGTTGCGCACGAATGCTTCAAATGGTTCATCGTTGAAAATGAGTTCGAACAATTCGCGTTGAAAGTTGCGAGCCAGTGGTGTCCAGTCGGTACGGGCAGCCTCTAGACCTTTAACGACCAGTTCGGTCTCGTTGTTTTTATTAACCACGAGGCCAGCGTATCTTTTTTTACTGCCTGTTGGCATGCCACGAACCGTCGGCATTAAAAAACGCGTGTAATGTGTTTCAAATTCAACTTCCAAATGGCATTCAAGCTCAAACTGTTGCTTAAGATTCTCTTGCCACCATATATTAAGTGTGTCTGTCAGGCGATTACCAATGCTGATTGCACTGTCCTGATCATGATTATCACCGAGCAGAACGAACAGTGAATCAGTATCGCCGTAAATGACCTTGTACCCCAGCTGTTCTATTTTATCGCGCGATTGGGTAATGATGTCGTGACCGCGACGGGTAATACTCGATGCCAGCTGATGAGAATGGAAACGGCAACCACTGCTGCCAAGAACACCATAGAACGAGTTCATAATGATCTTAATCGCTTGTGAGAGTGGTTTGTTGTCGTGTTTTTTAGCCTCGTCGCGAGCGTGCCATAGCGCTTCGATTATGCCTGGCAAGATATGTTTGTCGCGGGAAAAATTCGCTTCCATATACCCCGGAACCGGATTGATGCCAGGCTGCTGCAAACCCATGGGGTCAATACGAAACGTACGAATAATGCTCGGATACAGGCTTTTAAAATCAAGCACCAGTACATTCTGATAAAGTCCCGGTTCGGAGTCGAGTACGTAGCCACCGGGGCTACCGAGGCCGGTTTTCACGCTGTCGACATCGGGTCCGACAAAACCGTGGCGATGCAATTTTGGCAAATACAAATTGTCGAAAGCTGCTACCGAACCACCGAGGCGGTCAATTGCCAGACCGGTCAAATTGGCCCGCTGTTGGGCGAACTCAATTAAGTCAGCTTTTATAAAAATTTCGTTTACTAACTGACAGTCTTTGATGTTGTAGTCAGCCAGGGCTGGTTTATCGTTTCGGAACAAGTGGTTGATACGTGCCACTTTGTCCTCACCAGTCGATATTAATTTACCCTCACCAAGTAACTGATGGGCGACATTGTCCAAAGAGAAACTGTCAAATGCCCAAAATCCGGCTTTGAGTAAATCAATGCCATCGAGCACCGCACGTCCGGGTAGTTTCGCTACTCGAAGTTGACCATTGTTGCCCGGTTGCAGAACGGTTGCTGCATCATTACCTCGACCCATGTCGAATGCTACGTTGAGTTGCTTGCATCGTCTTTCAATAAAATTTAAATCAAAATTAACGATGGCCCAACCAATAATGACATCAGGATCGATTTTTCTAAGCCAGCTGAAAAAATGGCCTAGTAGCTCGCGCTCATTTGCGCAATAGCACAATGTATAACCGTTGCGCTCACTGTCCGTTGCGTCGCCGATCATAAACACCCGGTTCAATGTTGCATCGCCGTGCATGACTGAACCGGCAATGGAATACAGTTGATTAGAGTTGGCGCGAGTTTCGATGTCAACAGAAAGTGCGGTCAGTGTGGGGGTGTAGTCGACGGGTGAGATTTTCGGGTTTGTCATCGACAGGAAATGGCTCGATTGAATAAGATCTCCTTCGGCGACAAAGCCGGTACAAATAAAGCGTTCCATTAGGTACCGGTCGCTTGGTTTGACGTCCGATTCCAGCAGTTCGACGGTATCATTGCGAAAGTGTTGCAAATCTCGCTGTTGCTTGAAATACAATCCATCTACCGGCTCACCAGCAAGGGTCTGTAATTGCAATGCTTTGCGATGTGCGTTGCGAGGTAATTGCAGCGTATTGGTGCGACGAGCGAAGCAAACTGCCTCCTGTGCATCCATTTGCAAACGAATCGGACCACTCTCACTAGCGCCCCAGAAGCACAACTCGATGCCTGCACTTACATCTCGCCAGTGTCTCGTCAGTAAATAGCCTGTAACAGTGCTGCTCATGTGTGCAGTTTACAAAGAGCTTCGTGTAACATGCTACCGTCGAGGCCTGATTTTTTGCCATGCTCCGCTATATTCCGGGTGTTTTGCTTGTTCAGCTTGTAACCGCCGTGTTGTTGTGGGTGAATGTTGAAGCCCCGTTCCGCGCTTTACTGATTCAATTTGGTTTGCCAGCAATCCTGATTACCATTGTGACCAGTTTATGGTTCGCCAGTATTGCTCGCGGTGACGCAGAGCGGTTAAACGCCAAGTTGCGCTTGCGCCATGCTGCTGAAAAAGAAAAGCTGGTGGTGGGTGTTGAGCGCGATAAAGCCCGTGTTCGTTTGCAGTCTGAAAAGGAGATGCGCAAACATGAAAAACGAGTAGGTCGTAAAGCCGGGTTTAAAGTGACACTGGCTTTTGTCGGCGCAACGCTTGCCGGTCTGCTCATGCTGATAACCGAGCTTTTTACATTCGGCCTAATGACGATCACCACCGCGCTTGGAGGAATGGGCGGTTACCTGTTTCGCGGCCGCCAGAGGCATGACGTCAAATTTCCACACAGTCGTTCTGCAACACAATCAATTGACGCCGACGAGACGTTTGCCGAGTTGCCGCCACCGCCTAAATCGCTCCCAGATCAATCCAACTAATACTGTAACAAAGAATTTATTTTTTGTTCGAGACGGTCTTATTTCAAAATTAATCGTGTTCGAGCCCGGTATTATCGAAATAATTGTGACGTAATCATCAATATTTATTCTGTATAAATTGATTAGTTGCATCAGTTAATACAAATCCGCGCATCCGCGGAATTTCAACCTGCGCCACGTCAGCTCGCCGCGATATATAACCGTTAGTTTTGGCCTGGTGTTTGTAACGCCGTTCGCAAAGAAACATGTTACACGGGGCACATGGTGTGCTCGCGGTAGCCGCGTCGGTGTGAGCATATCCATTGATTGAAAAAGAACACAGAAAGTCATGCCGCAGAATTGCTCTGCTGCGGTTACTGCTCGTGGCAGGCTTGCTGGGGGCTATCGGGCAGGCCCGAGCGCTTGTGCTCACGCCCTATTTTGAGTCGATTCTTGTTAAAAATGTATCGACTGGCTGGACCACCGTATCGCTGGATAACACCTACCTCAGTGCAGTGCCTGTGTGTACTTATGCACTTGGAACGTTTGCCGGGTCGAATCCGAACTACACTGACCCTCCTGCGGTTCCACGAATTCGAAACATAACCTCTAATACATTTCAACTGCGCATTCAAGGATGGGAAGACAGTTCAGCATCGCCAGCCAACGTACATTGTATGGTGATGGAAGAGGGGGCACACACACTTCCGGACGGACGCAAGGTTGAAGCTCACACCGTAATATCAGATAAAACCAGCGGTCAGTATTCCAGTGACGGGGGTTGGACGCAGTCGTTGCTGGAAGATGTCAGTGGCGACATCGTTCACAACTACACCAATCCTGTTGTAGTCGGTCAGGTCATCAGTCATAACGACCCTCGCGCCAGTGTCATTTATGTGAGCGATTGTGATGCGCGGCAAAATCACCCGTTTCAATCGGGTATGGCCGATGGAATTTGTGTTGGCAAACACATCGGCATGATAGCGGATACAAGAGCACCTGAAACTATTGGTTACATCGTTGGCGAAACCGGTAGCGGCACGTTGAACAATGTCTTCTACGAGCTTGCCTTCGGTTCGGATACGGTTGCTGGCAACAACACAAGCAATTCGGGTTTCTCATATCCGCTAAGCAGACGCCACACCATGGGTGTACTCACGCAGGGCGGAGAAGATGGTGGTAACGGTTCCTGGGCTGTGCTTTATGGTTCAGACCCATTAACACCGACTTCAATGGCGTTGGCGGTTGACGAAGAAATTTTCAGTGGCGACACGACGCGTAATCACACCAGAGAACCGGTCTACTACTGGGCGTTCGCTGGTGCTGAAATCACATTGGTTAAAAATCTGATAAACGACGATGGCGGCACGGCCAGTCTTGCAGATTTTATTTTAAGTGCGGTTGGTTCGGACACCGTAACCGGTGTCAGTGGAACAACGAACGTGACCAAAGCCGTGGTTGAGCCAGGCACTTATATTCTGTCGGAGACGATAGTGCCTGGTTATACCGCCGGAAATTGGGTGTGTACAGGTGCAACCAAGTTTTCTGTAAACCAGATCGAACTCGTTGGCGGTGATCATGCCGTGTGCACGATCACCAACGACGATGAAGCATTCTCTACGCTCACATTAGTAAAAGATCTTAGCAACGATGCAGGTGGTACCGCTGCATTGTCTGACTTTACGCTCAGCTTTAACGGCGCCGGCGGGTCTGGCAGTGGGGTCAATGGCGACGCGGCAATAACCAATGTGACTGTTGCACCAGGGTCGTACGCGCTGACCGAAACTGCCATTCCAGGCTATTCGCTTGATGCTATTCAATGTGATGGAAGCGATGCGGATGGGCTTGATGGCGTCGATGTACAAGCCGGTGAGAAAATAACTTGCGTGTACGTAAACGATGATCAAGGTGTTGATTTAACGATCGGTAAAACGGTCAACGATACATCGCCTAACATCGGCGACACATTGGTTTTCACCCTGGACGTAAGCAATAGCGGCCCGGACTCGGCAACCAACGTTCAAGTACTCGATCAAGTGCCAGCGGGATTCTCCTATCTGGCGTCTTCAATCAGTGGTGGTGATGTGCGAAATGATACATCGCCTGCCAGTTCAGGTCTTGCCTGGACGATCAATTTAATTCCAGCAGGGTCGTCGGTGTCGTTGACATTTCAAGCGACGGTGTTGGCTCCGTAGTATCAGGTAATTAATATGAAAATGATTAATGGTCATAAGCTGCATGCGAAAAAATACTGCAAAATGTCACGGCGAGTGCCCAATACCGTAGTGGGCAATGGCGGCCGAGGCCGTATAAGACCAGTTGCGGTGCTGCTTTTGGCCGCTATCGCCGTACCCTTGACGGCCTGGTCGTTAACGCTGTCAGATTATTTGAACGAAGCGACCGTTGCTTCGTCATCGGAACAGTTTGAGTCTGACACTAGCAACAACGACGACTCGGTTCAAATTACTGTTAATGCCGAACTTGTAGTCGTGAAGCAAGTGGTTAACGACGACGGCGGTGATGCCACGCTGTCTGATTTCACTGTCGCCAGTGATGCCGGTACGTTGAATTTTGATACCGGTGTTGCCGTCGGTACAACTACAACGTATACATCAGACACTTTATACATATCACCCGGCACGTACTCCCTGGTTGAGCTGGACTTCGATGGTTACAGCGAAGGGAGCTGGTCTTGTACTGAAGGAATTGTTGGTGATTCTTCATTTAATGCCGGGTCTGTGACGCTCGATTTTGGTGAGCAGACCGTCTGTACGATCATAAATGACGATATTGCGCCTACCCTTACGCTGGCAAAAACTGTAACGAATAATGACGGCGGCATGCTAACTGATGCCGACTTTGCGTTGTCGATCGATGCATCGGTGGTTGCAAACAATGTGGCAACAACAGTCGCCGCTAATACCCCGGTTGTTATCAGCGAACAAGATGTTGCCGGGTATACCGAAGGGACCTGGGCCTGTACCGACGCTAATGGATTGACCACGGGACTGCCGACAGCCGGTGCGGCACTGGGTGAAACCATAGCGCTCGAAGCGGGTTCAGCTGTGACCTGCGCGATAACCAATGACGACATTGCACCACTGTTAACGCTGACCAAAACCATTGTTAATGACAATGGTGGTGATTTAGTCATTGATGATTTCGACATTGCAATCGATGGTAACGAAGTCACGAGTGCGGCAGCAAATACGGTGCTGGCCAATTCGGCTATTACAATTTCAGAACTTGCGGTGCCCGGATACACAGCGGGTACCTGGGCTTGTTCAGATGCCAATGCGCTCACGACCGGTTTGCCCACTGCCGGTACCGCTACCGGTGAGGCCATTACTCTGGCGTCAGGTTCGGATGTGACCTGTGCCATCAGCAACGATGATATTGCACCAACCTTGACGCTAACGAAAACAGTCATTAACAACAATGGTGGTGACAGTCTCATTTCTGATTTTGACATCGCTATTGACGGTATTGAAGTAGCCGATGGAGTGGCAAGCACGGTACTCGCGAACGAATCGATTCTAATTTCGGAACTGGACTTAGCTGGATATACCGAAGGAAGCTGGTCGTGTATTGACGCGAACACCCTAACAGCAGGATTACCGACTGCGGGTACAGCAACAGGTGAAACCCTTGTGTTGGAACCAGGTGCGGACGTCACTTGTTCTATCACGAATAACGATGTTGCGCCAACACTGACACTGGTAAAAGTGGTCAACAATAATAACGGCGGTGACAAGTCAATAGCTGACTTCGACATTGCTATTGATGGTACAGAGGTCATCAGTGGCGTCAGCAACGTGGTTGCCGCAAACACCGATCTGGTCATATCAGAGCTCGAACTTGATGGTTATACCGCAGGTACCTGGTCATGTTCTGATAGCAGCGGTCTGAGTACAGGGCTGCCCAGTGCAGGTGCTGCCAGTGGTGAAACAATCAATCTGGCTGAGGGTGCAATGGTTACTTGTGAGATCAGTAATGATGATATAGCTCCGTTGCTGACACTGGCCAAGACGATTGTAAACGATGACGGCGGTTTGAAAGCCATTGAAGACTTTGACATCGCCATAGACGGTGCTGAAGTAACAAGCGGTGCGACCAATACCGTTGTTGCCAATGTTGATATCACGCTCAGCGAGCTTGATCTTCCAGGTTACTCAGAAGGTACCTGGAGTTGTGTCGATGCAAACGGATTGACCACAGGCTTGCCAGGAGCAGGCGATGCGTTGAACACCAACGTGAATTTGCTACCAGGATCAGATGTTACCTGTTCGATCGAGAACAACGACGTTGCGCCAACACTTACGCTGACCAAAACGTTGACTAACAACAATGGTGGTGACTTAACAGTCGGAGATTTCGATGTTTCCATTGATGGGGTTGAAGTCAGTAATGGCGCGATTAATACCGTTAAGTCTAATGAGGCAATTCTTATAAGTGAGCTTGATATGCCGGGCTACACCGAGGGAAGCTGGGCTTGTACCGACAGTACAGGACTGACCACAGGACTACCTTTAGCCGGTACGGCAACGGGTGAAACGTTAACACTGTCCCCTGGTTCGGTGGTGAGTTGTGAGATTACCAACGACGATATTGCACCGACGCTTTCACTGACAAAAACCGTTATTAATGATGACGGAGGTGACAGAGCGATAGAAGACTTCGATATTTCAATTGATGGTGTGGAAGTTCCAAGCGGGTTGGTCAATACCGTAGTGGCTAACGTGGGCATTCTGGTGTCGGAAATTGCGGTCCCTGGATACACCTCAGGTACCTGGGCATGTTCTGACTCCACCGGCTTGACAACTGTGCTGCCGACAGCGGGTAGCGCAACGGGTGAAACCATTTCGTTGAAACAGGGTTCAGTAGTCGATTGCGCAATTACCAACAACGATATCGCGCCCACGCTAACGCTGGTTAAAACTGTGATCAATGATAACGGTGGTGACAAAGTCATTGCAGATTTTGATATCTCAATCGATGGTGTTGAAGTAAGCAGTGGAACGGCTAATACGGTTTTGGCGAATGAACCCATCACGATTAGTGAGCTCGATCTGGTGCCTTATTCGGAGGGCACCTGGGCTTGTACTGATTCGAATGGCCTCACTACAACCTTGCCGGGTAACGGTGCTGCAACAGGAACCAGTGTGACTCTGATGCCCGGTTCGGACGTGACCTGTGAAATTATTAACAACGATCTCGGTATCGACTTGACTATTGCCAAAACGGTTGATGATGCTACGCCAAATATTGGCCAACTCATTACCTTCACGCTGGTGGTTTCTAATGCGGGTCCCGATGTGGCAACCAACGTCACCGTTGCGGATGCCGTGCCGGCAGGTTTTACCTTTGAGCCAGGTTCAATGTCGGGTGGTGATTCGATAGATGATACAGACCCGACTGGCAGTGGGCTGCAATGGGTGATTAATACCATACCGGTTGGTTCACCGGCCACGTTGACCTTCCAGGCTACCGTCAACGCGCCTTAAAAGCATGAGTCGACTTTTCGTCAAGCTGCTGAGTCTGATAGCGGCCCTGTTCTTCGGAGCAGGGCTAACGTCGGTTTATGCGCTAACGGAAACCGATTTCACCAATACCGGCATCGTCGTATCCGCACCAACGCAATACGAGAACAATGAAACCAACAACAATAGCAATGTGTTGGTGCAGCCAAAAGGCATGCGTATTGAAAAGAGTGCCGATAGCTCAGCACTGTCTTCGCCAACCAAAGCCGGTGATGTCATTACATACACTATTACGGTAGACAATATTGGCCTTTTGGGGCTCACCGGTATCAGCGTAACAGACAGCATTATTCCTGCTGCCAATATTGTCTTGTCGACAGGCGATATCAACGCGGACGGTGTACTTGATTCGGACGAAACGTGGGTTTTCACCGGTACCTATACGATTACCCAAAACGATCTGGACAGCTTCGGTGGTGGCGACGGCGACATTGACAATATCGCCACAGTAGCTGCTAACGAGCTCGAACCACTTACGGATGAAGTCGAGGTGGCGATTAATCAGGCACCGTCGTTCACCGCGAACAAATCGGTAGACAAGACCAGCATCTCGTCACCGGACACGTTGACTTACACCATTACTATCGTAAATACGGGCAATGTCACGCTATCCGGTGTTGCACCATCGGACACCTTGCCAGATGGCACGACGGCGACGCTCACCGGGCCTGCCAACGATACTGGAATAGTGGGTGCACTCGATGTTGGTGAGAGCTGGTCGTATACAACAACGTATATCGCTACACAGGCCGATATCGACGCGGGGGTTCCACTGATCAATAATGTTGCTGTGCAAGCATCGGAAACAGGCACAGCGATATTATCTGATTCTGCACAAACGGATGTTGCAAAATCGCCAGCGATGAAAGTGCAAAAGCAGGTCGACATAGCCGACATCAATACGCCTGCATTGTTGAGCTACGCCATAACAATCGAAAACACCGGTAACGTCACACTTAATAATGTACAAGCTATTGACACCTTGCCCGATGGCACCACAGCATCGCTGACTGGACCGCAGTCGGACACCGGTATTTCAGGTGGTCTCGATGTCGGCGAAATCTGGACCTACACGGCAAGCTATAGTGCTTCACAAGCAGACATAGACGCCGATGTTGATTTAGTTAATACAGTATCGTTTACATCGACAGAAACCGGTAGCGATGTGACAACAGCTACTGCGGTGACCGAAGTAAACACGGCACCGGCGATGCGTGTTGTTAAAGCGGTGGATGTTGCGTCCATTAGTGCACCACAAACGCTTAACTACACAATATCTG
>Ga0114957_1003929_pt1 | contig 13072 bp, 9 predicted proteins | sample BantaG_FD_87175 | JGI IMG/M metagenome (GOLD analysis project Ga0114957, IMG submission 87175) | Marine algal microbial communities from Bantry Bay, Ireland - BantryBay_4 metaG | ecosystem: Host-associated > Algae > Red algae > Unclassified | place: Bantry Bay, Ireland | collected 2014-11-21 | reverse complement strand
TTAAGTGTGCTTTAATTAAAATGAAAAGTAAAATTAAAATTAAAAAAACCCTTCGAACGTAAGTGTAATGAAGTCTCTTCATTCTTGATTGTCAGTCAATTATGGGAACTACGAACTGAGGGGATTTTCATTTTCATTTTCATTTTCATTTTCATTTTCATTTTCATTTTAATTTTAATTTTAATTGATTCCAAGGGTTGACACACTTTACAGGATAGTCCCAGTTTAGGTGTCTTTTACTTGCCTGCTAACGTATTTTTTTTGACAGGATTAACATGATTTACAAGATTGCCTTCAAACGCGAACGATTAACATGATTTTTTTAATTGTAATTTTTTGATGCTCAAAAAATTACAATTTATTACCTAAGGTTTCTCGAAAAGCGAAGCTTTAAGAGAACGAAAAATCATGTTAATCCTGTAAATCCTGTCAAAAAAAAACGCGTTCGATTTTCAAAAAGTGGCACCTAAGATGTTACACACTCCTTTGACTTTGACTAAAATTACCAAAGCAATTTCCTACCTCATCCCAACAAACTGAATCACCGGCCCATCAGCAGAAATCCTCGGATCTGTATTGCTATTCAAGGTCAACGTCCCATTTTTCAAGCCATAAGTATAATCACTACCATTGATGATCACCTTCCCATCGTCTACTGAATAAGTATAACTTCCCACAGGCATTCCCGCAGCCCGGTGCTTCTCCACATCCTTTTTGGTCACCGTTAGTGACTTTTTACTGCTGTTAAATTCCCAAACTACATCGCCCGTTGTAAGCGCAGGTATTGGTGGCATAAAGGCAACATAAGAGGTCATGGTCCATTTACCGTGCAAATCGTCTTTTGCCGTTGTTTGGGTAGTGGCAGTTGGCGTGTTACAGGCAGCAAGCAGGAGCAAATTCAATGCGGAGATGATTATGTATTTCATGTTTGTATGGTTTTAGAATCTGAAATAAAAACTAAATGTAGTGATTTTGGATGAAATGATGGGACAAGGATTGAACGGATTGAACGGATTAACACGGATTTTTTTCTGCAATCGTAAAAACTACCGCGAAAGTGGGAAATCCGTCCCTATCCGTTAGATCTGTTCAATCTGTGTCCCATCCCACGTTAGCTGGCACCACGGTCGAGTGAAAATTGCGATTGCGATTGCCATTGCAATTGAAATTTCTAACTTTACACCCAATAACTAAAGTCAACCTCGCATATGAAAGCCGTCACCGTAAAAGTATTAAAAGATGAGTTAGTCAATCGCTCCCCCAATGAATTGCTGGAGATATGTCTGCGCTTATCAAAATTCAAAAAAGAGAACAAAGAACTCCTAACCTATTTGTTGTTTGAAGCATCAGACGAAGCAGCTTACATCGAATCCGTTAAACGAGACATCGATGAAGAATTTGAAAACATTAATATAAGCAGTTATTACTTTATCAAGAAAAGTGTGCGGAAGATTTTGCGAAACATCAAAAAGTTTGTGCGCTACTCTAAGAAAAAACAAACCGAAGTGGAGCTACTGCTTTACTTTTGCGATAAGCTAAAAAACTTCAATCCCAGCATTCGCAGAAATCAGATGCTGGTCAATTTATATAAGCGCCAAATTTTAGCCATTGAAAAAGCGATACAAACCCTGCATGAAGATTTGCAATATGACTATACGCAGGAGTTGGATGTGTTGAGATGATTTTGGATTATCCTGTAAAGTACATCAACCTTTGAAATCAATTAAAATAAAAAGTAACTGTTCAGTGGCTTAATTGGTGAATTCGGGATGGATATTAGATGTTGGACATTTCTTCGGCTTCGCTCAGCACAGGTGTTGGTGCTCGTCTAATAGTGAGCGCTAGTAGGTATTCCTTTGGCACAGAAAATAAATAGTACCTCAAGATTCCATACTTTCTCAGGAGTACCAACATCCTTCGCCAGCCTTTGGCTGGTCGAAGCAACATCCAACATCCAACCATATTTCATTTTTTGAGTCATTCCATTCAGACGTTCATAAAAGACCTGCTGAATAGTTACGGAAGTTTTTAGTTTTAATTAAAGCACATTCTATGGGACATCCCGCCATCCTTTTTGATACATTTGCAGTCAAAACAAATAGGACATGCTTAAAAATCTAATAGTTGGTGCATTGTTTCTGCTGCTCTTCGCTTGCAACAATCAACCAGCTCCCCCAAATACAAATAAAACTTCTCCTACAGCTACTCCAGCTTCTGAAAACAAATACCCCGAAGAACTCCAAAAGGTATTTACCAAACATGGAGGACTCGCTACCTGGCAAAAGATGCATGCCCTCTCTTACGAAATCGTTTCAGAAGAGGATGGCAACGAAGCTCAATTTATCGATCTAAAAAATCGACGCGAAAAAATTGAAGCTCCAACTTTCGTAACAGGCTATGACGGTCAGCAATTTTGGCTCGAAGCCGATACTTCTATCTACAAAGGCCATCCTGTCTTTTACCACAACCTGATGTTTTATTTTTATGCCATGCCTTTTGTACTGGCTGATGACGGCATTATTTATGAAGAAGCCACGCCACTTGAATTTGAGGGCAAATCCTACCCGGGATATAGTATCTCCTACAAGGACGGTGTTGGTATAAGTTCCAAAGATGAATATTTCATTCACTACGACAAGGATACTTACGAAATGTCCTGGCTGGGCTACACCGTCACTTATTTCTCCAATGAAAAAAGCAAGAAGATCAAATGGATCAGATATAATGACTGGGCGCTATTTAATGGCTTGCTCCTTCCCAATTCCATGAGCTGGTACAAGTTAAAAGATGGCAAACCTGTAGAGCCTCGTGGCAATACTGCTTTTGCGAAAGTACTGATACAAGAAGCTCCTTTTGAGGATATTACGTTTGCTAAAACGCCTAAGGCGGTCTTTCTTCCATCGCAATAGCAGGGGCAATCGAAATGGCAATCGCAATGACCAGCTAACTTTTTCAATGGATATGACACGGTAATGACAGGGTAAAAACCATTGCGATTGCCATTGAAATTGCCATTGAAATTTACAAAAGTATCCTTACCTTACGTGCTGAACAGGCATTGAAAAACTTTGAGAAACATTTTACTAAAACAACATGACCGTGCCATCGTAGTTGGAATCGATGGCTCCTTGGAATTGAGAGCATTTCTGCTGGCAAATGGCATCAGTATTGGAACCGTCTTCTCCATGAATTATAGCCCTTCTTTCACCCATCTAATCAACCTTACCATTGGCAGTAAAATGATGAGCCTCCGAATGGATGATTTCAACCAAATCGAGTGGATAAAGATATGATAGCAAAGCAGGACATCGTACTTGTTGGCAAACCAAATGCCGGTAAAAGTAGCCTATTCAATCAACTCACCGGACTCAACCAGAAGGTGGGTAATTTTGCGGGGGTTACCGTTGAGCGAAAAAAGGGTAATAATAAATATTCTATCCTTATTGACCTTCCCGGTTTGAAATCGCTCCGAATTACCTCGCCCGAGGAAGTTATCTCCAAAAATGCCATTCTAAAACACGCCACAGAAGGCAAGCCAATTCTTTTTGTAGCCAGTGGTACGCAACTCGAAGATCACCTCATATTGTTTTCAGAAATAGCTGACCTGAGCGCACCTATGATCCTGATTATCAATTTCAAAGATGAATTGATTAAAAATAAAATACAAGTTGATCCAGCTAAAATTCAAGACCTGCTTGGCTGCCCTGTCCTTCTATGCAATTCGAGAAAAGGAGACGGTTTACTACAACTGGAGGAGCTGATCAAAAACAACAACTTCACAGTCCCTAACGCTGTTTGTCGATCCGCCTATGATGTTTTTGAGAACGACCAGTATTCCAATCGATATTACGAAGCACTGGGTAAAGAAAACCCGGTGGCAGAGCGAGAAGATGAATTCCTCAAGCGTCGAAAAACCATACATAGTGTCATTCAATCCTGCGTTGAAAATACCAATGCGCCAATCTACCTGACCAATACCAAAAAGTGGGACCAATACCTGCTCCATCCGGTTTTTGGGATGGTATTTTTTCTGGTCACTATGTGGCTGGTCTTTCAGGCAGTCTTTACCCTTTCCGGCTATCCGATGGATTTGATTGACGCTAGCTTTTCAGCCCTTTCAAGTTTTGTAAAAGCAACCCTTCCCGCTGGCTGGATCAACAGCCTTATTTCACAGGCTTTAATACCTGGAATCGGTGGTGTAGTGATTTTCATTCCCCAGATCGCCATCCTGTTTTTTCTATTGGGCGTATTGGAGCATATTGGTTACATGTCCCGGATTTCATTTATCTCGGATGCTTTTTTACGAAATTTTGGCCTGAGCGGCAAAAGCGTTATTCCCTTGATGTCGAGTTGGGCCTGTTCCATTCCCGCCATTATGAGTACTCGTGTGATTGACGATCCTCGGGAGCGAATGGCTGTTATTTTGGCCTCTCCGCTCATGACCTGTAGTGCGCGCTTGCCGGTTTATACCATACTGATTGCAGTCGTTGTTCCGGATGATGGCAGTGCATTCATAGGCATGAAAGGCTTGTTGCTTTTAGCCCTCTATCTGCTTGGTGTGATCGCCACATTGGCCGTTGCCTGGCTTGTCAACCGCCGCAGCAAAATACCATCCAACCCACTTTGGTCACTGGAACTTCCAAAATATCGAATGCCCAATTGGCGAAACATCTTCCACAATGTTTACAACAAAACAAAATCCTTCGTCGTAGAGGCTGGCAAAGTTATTCTGGCAATTTCTATGCTCCTTTGGTTACTCTCCACCAATAGCCCCAAGAGTGAAGCATTCATTGACCAACAATATCAAACCTTTAAGGAAACCGCTACGCCCGAAATGAATCTTAGCCGTGATGCCTTTGATTTGGAATACTCCTACATTGGCTATGTAGGCAAGTTCATAGAGCCCACCATCGCCCCGCTTGGTTATGACTGGAAGATTGGAATTGCGATTCTGAGTTCCTTTGCTGCCCGTGAAGTTTTTGTGGGTACACTTTCTACCATTTACAGCATTGGCTCTGAAGAGGAGGCGACTGTTGTTCAGCGCCTGCGTCAGGAGAAAGTACTCTCTACTGGTAAGCCACGTTATGATTTGGCGACCTCTATTTCGCTTTTGTTGTTTTATGTTTTTGCGATGCAGTGTATGAGTACGGTGGCGATTGTTCGTAAGGAGACTGGGAAGTGGAAGTATGCTATCTGGCAGTTTTTCTTCTTTTTATTGTTGGCTTATGGCTTTGCTTTTGTTGCTAATGTTTTGTTGTCGTAGGCCCGCTGACGTGTGATGGGACACGGATTTTCGCGGATTGAACGGCCTCCGTGCTCCTACGCTGAAGCTTCGGCGAAAGCCCTATGGCGGCGGACGATTCGGACGGATTTTTTTTCGTAGGACGTGAAACCCTCTAACGTAAACTAGGTTCAATATTCAGAGCGCGTTAGAAAAGAAAAATCCGTGTAAATCCGTTCAATCCGTTCAATCCGTTAGATCCGTGTACCATCCCCACAATCAAGAAATCAGGAAAAATAAATCAGAACCCCATAAAATTAGTGGTTTAAACTTTTAGATTGACTGGATGTTATGAAGTTGTTTAAAGTTATTTCCTATACCTGCGGATAAGGCATTGATGCTCAGGTCTTCAGCTTTTCCTCGTCACGGTCCCGAGTACTCGGGACCCTTATCCTCGGCTTTAGGAGATAACTTTAAACAACTTCTATATATTGAATCAAAAAAACAACCATTCCCTTTTTCTAAATTCCCTAAAATGAAATCCATGTTATCCAACATTCTATTCTCCTTCCTACTACTTTCCTGCAACACAGAACCTTCAACATTACCAGTTGAAAACGACGAACCGGACCCACAAAAGATCAAATATTGGTATGCGGGAGATGCGGAGATTTCCAGCTACGAATTGACCCAGGCCCGCTATGGTGAATTGCGAAATGGTAAAGCTGTATTGGTCTTTGTAACCGAGCCGTTCTCTCCCGTGACAAACGCTAAATCAGACCAGGAAAAGAAAGATGATGTCTCGGTTTTGAAACTCAATTTTACTAAAAAATTCAACACGGGCGTTTACCCTTACTCCATGATGACTTCCAGTTTCTTTCCATTTGATAATGGTCAACATTCATTAAAGATTTCATCTTCTTCACAGGAATGGTGCGGACATACGTACATGGAAATGCGCAACAACCCTCGTAAAAAGGAATTCGAATTTAATGTCAATTCCTATTTTGAAGGCGAAACAAAAAACAATTTCAAAACGGATAAAACTTTATTGGAAGATGACTTTTGGTCAATGATTCGCTTGAGCCCAGACGAGCTTCCAACGGGTAAACAAAAAGTAGTTCCTTCTTTCTTTTACCTCCGATTGTTGCACAAAGAATTGAAAGCTTATGATTGTGTGTTAACCATGACTAAAAATCAGGACAAAACGAATAGTTACAACATTTCATTTCCAAATTTAGATCGTTCCACAACTATAAAATTTGCAAACGAATTTCCACATAGTATTCTTTCCTGGGAAGAAACTTACCAAAGTGGTTTTGGCTCGGACCGTAAAGAACTCACGACTTCCGGTAAATTAATTAATACCATTAAATCGGATTATTGGAAAAGACATTCCAATAAAGACTTGCCTTTGAGAAAAGAATTAGGCTTGGATTGAATGGAGGAGTCGGGTGTCAGTTTCCCGCGAACGTGGGCCTCTGCGACAAAGGGCCTGACACTTGGCACCTGGCACCTGACACCTCAATCAAAAATCAAAAAGCGACTCCACCTTCAAACTAGTCCCCAAATCAAAAACACTAAGCGAAGTCTCTATACGCTGCAAAACAACTTCCTTCTCCTCCCCCGGCAACAAGTCAAAATAATTATCTGAAAAGTGGCCCGTCGCATCCAGCAAAGTCAGATGAACGCCTTTCGCCAGGTGACTACAGTTTAGTTTCACCCGCTCGTTTCCCAAAACTTCAATATGTATGGCTGGTTCCTGCAATTCTAAATCTTTTGGTTTTGCAAAATAAAATACGCCACGGTCAACCACTTCTTTTCCTTCCGACAAACTCATCGTCAAAAACACATTGGATGATTTTTCTCCTTTCAGAAATGTAGAGACATCAGCAGAATAAACAATTTTATTTCCCAGTTTTCCCACCCAACAATCCAGGAGGTCAACATCCTGAATGAGTTCACCACTCAGTGTTTTTAGTTCTAGTTTTAGTTGGCCATCAAATGCTTTAAGTCGGTCAGAAATGGCGTGGATGTCCATGCGGTTGTCATCAATATTTACGCTGAGCATTAAGTCCTTATTTGCTTCACGAACGGCATAATGAGCGGCTTTCCAATTTCCGTAATAATCTACCGTCGACCAGGAAATCGTTGGCCACACGTCATCTATTTGCCAGTAAAGTGACCCCATCGTGTACGGTTTGTTTCTACGGTGTGCCTCGATGGCAGTTTGTAGTCCGTCGGCTTGGGTTAATTGTGAGAGATAAACAAAACTTTCCAGATTTTTTGGTTCGGGATAATAGTAATCGATGTAATGGCGCATCATGTCAAATCCATCAAAACCTTCTTTGATCCAATTCATTTTGGAGCGTTGTCGGTAATTTAAAGCTTTTGTTTCCAGTTCCCAGTTTTTTATGGATGGGTCCATTTTTTGAATGGTGCCCATGTTTGGAAACGACTGCAAGCCATATTCAGAGATAAAGCGTCCGGCATTTTCCTCAAAGTAGTCAAAGTATTTTTGTCCAAACCAGACCCCCCATTCGTGTTGGTCGCCGGAGAATTTGTTTTCGCGTAGGTTGGTTCCGGAGGTAGGCGAGCTTGGCCAATAATTGTCGTTGCCATATTCCGCTACAACATTTTTTAAAGTATGATTAAAAAGGGTATCGTAGGTTTCCCAAACGGCAATGGAGTCTGCACCATGTAGATCGTAGAGGTCCTGCCAATCCCATGCCTGCCAGCCCGTTAAACTTTCATTATTTCCACACCACAAGGCCACGGAAGGATGATGGTGCAACCGCTGAACATTTGCTTTTGCTTCCAGCGCAATGTTTTCCAAATGCGCCTTTTGCGTCGGCACCATCGCACAGGCAAACATAAAATCCTGCCAAATCAAAATTCCTTTTTCATCACAAAGTCGATAGAAAGCATCGTCCTCATAAATTGCTCCTCCCCAGACGCGCAGCATGTTCATATTCGCGTCCAATGCATTTTGGATAACGCGTTCATATTTTTTATTTGCGCGATTATTGAAAAAATCAGCGGGGATATAATTGGCACCTTTCATAAACGTTGGTAGACCATTTACCTCCAGATAAAACGAGGCCGGTGTCGCACCATCGGGCATTTTGGCGACAGCCATAGAGTCTGGCTTTTGAATTAATTTGACTGTTCGCAAACCAATTTTCGTCACGTAACTATCCACTGGCTTCCCCTCTAAAAGCAAATCAACTTTCACGTCGTACATCGGTTGCTCTCCCATTCCATTTGGCCACCAGATTCTTGGATTGGCCATCTTGACCCGATATGCGATCTTATTTTTTCCTTCTAAGATTTGTTTAGCGTCCATCTGGCTGTCGCCAAAACTGACCACTGCTTCCAGATTTTTATTGTCGAGATTCAATGCTTCGATCACCACAACACATTCCGCCTCTTTCAGATCCAATCCCTTTACATCAATTTTTACATTTTCAATCTTCGCTCTATTCCAGGCTTTAAATTTTATCTCCCGCCATATCCCACAAGTCACCAATCGAGGGCCCCAGTCCCATCCAAAATGATACTGCGCCTTTCGGCTAAACACTGAATTCTGCTTTCCCAATGGCACCGATTCATTCCCATTCGGAATCAAATAAGACAACTCCTCCAACTTCTCCTGCCCTTTACGAACCGGCGAATAAAATTGCACCCTCAGTTTATTATCCTTGCGCTTTAATAAGCGCTTCACCTCCGCTGACCAGGGCCGGTGCATGTTGTCCGCTTCAATAATCAGGGAGTCATTCAAAAACACATCAGCATAAGTATCCAGTCCTTCAAAAATTAATTCTACCTGTTCCTTTTTCATTAAATCAGAGGCCAGTGAAAAGGTAGTCTGGTATTCCCAATCTTTATTTTCAAACGATTTTATGTTCACCTCATTCGTCCCAATAAAAGGATCCGGCATTAGATCGTGATCCATTAAATCCAGATGCACCGTCCCTGGCACTGTTGCAGACAACCAGTTCTCCGTTCCGCTTTCGCGAAATTCCCATGGTGCCACTTTCGTTTCCGTTTGGCAACTTGAGAAGCAAAATGAAACTATGAAGATGACTATGAATATGATTTTTTGAAGATTCAAGGTTATTTATTTTTTAAAAAACTTACATAACTATTCAGTCGCTTAATGCTTGAATAAATTAAGTCTGAATAGCTACAAAACTAATTAAAATCTGAATAGTTATGCCCTCTTTATTAAATCGAATGCTGTTGTCCCCTGCCCTTGGTTATATCTCCCCCGACAAGGATAAAGAAGGCTCCAAATTCAAAATAAAATTCCGAAAACTCCCCACATTTTGCTCAAAAGCAAAATTAATCCAAAGTTTTAGCCTATATTTGCATCTTTTACACGAATGATTTGTTTAATGTATATGAAGCCTTGAATGAATCAGACAGAATCATTCAAACTGATGTTCGAGATGAAGCTAATGACGGCGGTGAACATCTGATTAAATAAACATAAAACAATAAGCAAATTAATGACTTTCAAAGAGTTACATGTAATAGAGCCTATCTTAAGGTCTCTAGAGGAGAAAGGATACACCAACCCAACACCTATCCAGGAACAATCAATTCCAATATTATTAAGAGGTAAGGATTTATTAGGCTGTGCCCAAACCGGTACAGGTAAAACCTGTGCATTCGCCGTACCAATCATACAAAACCTGGTGCTCGAAGCTAAGCAAAATCCGGAAAAAGGACAACGCAAAATAAAAGCACTGGTTGTTACACCTACACGAGAGCTTGCGCTCCAAATTGGTGAAAACTTTAAAGAATATAGCAAGTATACCGATATACGCGGTACCGTTATCTTTGGTGGTGTCAAACAATACCGTCAGACGGAAGCTTTACGACGAGGTATCGACATCTTAGTTGCTACACCTGGTCGACTGCTTGACCTGATTGATCAGGGGTTTATCTCGCTCGACCACATCAAATATTTTACGCTTGATGAGGCCGATCATATGTTGGACATGGGCTTCATCAATCCGATCAAAAAAATTATAGCTAAAATTCCTGTTGAGCGTCAATCCCTTTTCTTCTCTGCCACGATGCCTCCCAGCATTGTTTCCTTGTCTAAAAAGATTCTAGGTAGTTACGAAACAGTGACTATAAAGCCAGAACAGGCAACGGCGGAGCGTGTTGACCAGGCGATCTACTACGTGGCGAAAAGTAATAAAACGAAGTTACTGATCCACCTGCTTCAGCAAGAAGATGTGGATTCGACTTTGGTATTTTCCAGAACAAAGCATGGTGCCAATAAAATTGTAAAGCTACTGGATCGTGCTGGCCTTAAGGCAGAAGCGATTCATGGTAACAAGTCTCAGGTGCAACGTCAGAGAGCATTAGGTAATTTCAAGGATGGCAGAACTGAAGTTTTGGTAGCGACTGATATTGCCGCTCGTGGTATTGATGTATCGGATTTATCATTGGTGATCAACTATGATTTGCCCAATGTTCCGGAAACTTATGTACACCGAATCGGTCGTACAGGCCGTGCAAAAGCAAGTGGTGTTGCCATCTCGTTTTGCAACGGCGAAGAGCGCGCTTACTTGCGTGATATTCAAAAATTAATCGATCAAAAGATACCGGTTGTTCTCGAACATCCTTTTCCTGATGATGGAAAAATCGAGCCTAAAGAAAAAGACCAACGGTCTCATCGCGGTGGCGGTGGTGGCGGACGACGTAACAACAATAGCCATCGAGGAGGTAGCCGATATGCCCGCCCTTCGTCTAATGGTGGTTCGAGCCGAAATGGAGGCGGACGTCGGAACACGGATAAGCGGCGGTAGTTTTTGTAATTTTGACCGAATGAATTTTGAATAGACCCGTTAACGCGGATCGCTAAAGTGATCTTTTTTTACAGGATATAGATTTTCGCGGATTGAACAGATTAGGACTGATTTTTTACTTGAAGCAGTTTAAAGCTATTAGAAGGTTTCACGTCCTAGGAAAAAAATCTGTCTAGATCAATTCAATCTGCGAAAATTTGTGTCCCATCCCGTTAGAAGGCCCTTTCAATACCGATCATCAAATCCAAAAACATGCCACCAAACTACCTGCTTCTCTTCTGCCTTTTCCTCCTAAGTGCTTCCTTTACTTACAGTCAAACCAGCCTTTTTCCTATTCAAACCAAGAAGGTTTTCATCCAGGGAGACATCACTGATTATCCCGAACTTAAGCCTGAGATGGGTCAACTTTTCTTTTTTGATGCTGTGAGTGGTTTGAAACAAAAAATTGAATTCAATATTGATGAGCAGGGGAAATTTCAAACAGAATTTGATTTGATTAATGCTGTGTATGGCAATCCTAACGCTTACATCAGTCTGGAAAAGCAACGCTTAAAAATCTTCTTAAAGCCTGGTGAGCGATATAAAGTTAAGATAAACATGAAAGACCAGCATCTTTCTTTTGAAGGTGGAACAGGGGGGTTGAATACGGAACTCAATACCATTCAACAACAAATTTACACGTTGTTTAAATCGGACCTGAACAGAATAACATTATTAAAGGAAGAAAACCTTTCCATTGACGATGCCATAAAAGTTCATCAGGATCTTGAGCAAAAGATGGTTACTTTTTTAAATGACTACTCCAAGTCTAACACCGTTAGTGAAGAAGCCCTTACTATTCTCAAAATGGAGTACCAATACAAAACAGCAGCTGCACGCATGAGCCTTAGGTATGGTCTTGAGAATGGAAAACGCAAATTGATAAAAAATCTTCCTGAGGATTTCTACAGCAAAATTTACGATGCTTACCCGGTAAACGCAACAGACGCATGGGTTTCCAGAGCATACCTCACTTACATCAGCAGAATAGGGTCCATTCTTGCCTCACCAAAAAAACCTGATAAAGTTGGCAGCAGGATTAAGTTTTTTAAAAGCTTCAATGTATTTTCCGATAAGGAACTTCAAATCATTCGAAAAGTGTACAGGGGTAATAAAGATATTCGAAAAACAGATGAATACAAGGCCTTTTTCAATGATGGAGTTGCCACTAAAATAGAGGTACTCAATAAGAAATTTGATGTCAGTAATCTACTTTTAAACGTCCGGCAATTTCCGAAGGGGATGGGACGCGACCTGATTATCTCACAATTTATTTCCAGAAAATACTTTAAGAATACATTCATCCAACCTTCTGCTGAAGAATGGGAAGCTATAGCGGATTTGGTGGAAACCAAAAACGTATGGAACGAGCTAAAGCGACTGGAAAATGTATTCATAAGGGCGAACACACAAGGCGCAGGTCCTGCATACCATGAAAGACCAACGGTTGAAAGCCTAACAAAAAAATACCTCGATCCACACAAAGGCAAAGTAATCTACATCGACTTTTGGGCAACCTGGTGTGGCCCCTGCCTGAGGGAAGAACCATACGCACGCAAACTTGCCGAGAAATTTAAAAACGATGATGTCGTGTTTTTAAATCTTTGTTGCCAGTCAAAAGAGCCCATTTGGAGAGACTACGTCGAACGAAAAAACTTGCATGGAGAGAACTTTTTATTAAGTAGAGAAGCGTTTAAAATGTTTGCAAAGATGTACAACATAAAAGGCTTTCCAACCTATGTTTTGATTGATAAAAATGGGCAGGTCAGCAAGATGGATGCCAATTGGCCAAGTGAAAGGAAGCGTGCAAATCGACAAATTGAACAGCTTTTGAGATAGCATACGGAGCATTTATAGGTTTTATTATGTAGCTCAAGTCTATTAGTTCAATATAAACAGTATGTTTTTTATAATTTTTCCAAATAATAAACCGAAAAGAAACTGTTTTTTTAATGTAAATTTCACAAATAAGTTAGAATTAAGTTAA
>Ga0114957_1003928_pt1 | contig 13074 bp, 9 predicted proteins | sample BantaG_FD_87175 | JGI IMG/M metagenome (GOLD analysis project Ga0114957, IMG submission 87175) | Marine algal microbial communities from Bantry Bay, Ireland - BantryBay_4 metaG | ecosystem: Host-associated > Algae > Red algae > Unclassified | place: Bantry Bay, Ireland | collected 2014-11-21 | reverse complement strand
TCTTGCATTTATGAAAAGTATTCAAAAAATAAAATTTATAAAAAAAAACGCAATTGTGTTTTTTTATTTTTGTTAAATCCTGTGAAATGAAATAAATAAGTAGCTCCAAAATTTATTGTTAGATTTTTTTGATTTCCGTTGTCAAAAAAGTCAAGTCGGTCCGACGCTCGGTAGCAGGGCTATCGAATGTCGAACCAGGTTACTTTTTTGACCGGTCCGCCGGTGCGGATGGAAATCGGAAAAAGATGATAATAAATTGGGGCTAGTTATTAATTTCGTTTCACCCTATGTAAATTACATTATGAAGATATATTATTTTTCAATATTGGCTGTGCTGCTCAGTTGCTTTTTAAGCTCTTGTGGCACCAATCGCTACGCGAATGGTCATTATGCATCTAGCGAAGCAGGAGTGTTAGAATTATCGGATAAAGATGAATTGAAAGCTTCGGGATCATTAAGTCTATCAAGTATTGGAAATGGCTTTAATGTTCAGGTAGGTTATAGTCCTATAAAACATGTAGCTATTGGATCTAGCTATATTCGTATGTCTCATAATGGTTTTTTTAATAGTACTACTAGTGGGCTAAACCTTAATAACGAATTGAGTACTACTAAGTTTAACCTATTTGAAGGGTCAATAGGAACTTATTACTTCCTTCCATTAAAAAAAGAATCTAAAGATATTGGTATATTGTTTGATGTTTATACTGGTTATGGATTGGGAAAAGTAAAGAATGAATATGGTGGGGAGGCATCCTCTAATTTAAATTTCAATCATTATTATCTACAAGGTGGCTTGCATCTTCGAATGAAATGGTTTGGAATTAGTTATTTAGTAAAAAGAACAAAATTGGATTATACCAAAGGTAATATTAATTATGTTACTTGGAGAAGCGGATATTTTCAAGAGCTAGCTGAATTGACTGCTGCTCCTTTTAGTGTGAATGGGAATTTTTTACGGATGAACTTTTATGTAAAGCCATTTCAGTTGTATTTCACTTTCTCAAAATTAGAGCGTAAAGGTTTTGAAGAAAGTTTTTCATTTGGTAGTATTCGTCAACATTCAACGTTTCCTATAGAAATGATAAATATTGGGGTAACTACAGAAATCAACGACTTGATTAATTTTATTAAGCGAAATAAAAATAGGGGCGTATCAGGTGGTTAGTGGTTCAAGTCTTATAAATTACCTATTTTAGCCGCATCGGCGGACCGAAAGAGATTTTTTGATTTGATTGATGGAGCCTGCCCTCAACTTGATTGATGGAGCCTGCCCTCAACTTGATTGATGGAGCCTGCCCTCAACTTGATTGATGGGACGGCGAGTCTTCTTTCCAATTTAGTAGTCTCCCCGCTGTCCGCTGCAATGTTTTTATGCGTGCGTGCAGATTATGGGTAACCGCAAGAGTTGCCTGTACACACGCATAAAAACATTTCCACTCGCATCGGGCGTATTTTCGACAATTTACTCCTCTGTCGCCACTTTTAATCCTCCGCGCTTCCCTTGCTCCACAGCATAGTTTTTTCTACTTATTTAAATAAGTGAAACTTGTCTTTTATATATTTCTTGACAAACTAAAATTAAAACAAAATCTACTTAACTTTGTGGTGCATAGAAGAAGTAAGTTATGACGATACTACCAATAAAGCGATTTTGGAGTTTATTGAATTTATACAAATATGAGTTAAGAAAGATTTATACTTATGCCATTTTTATTGGTGCTGTAAATCTAACTTTACCACTTGGTATACAAGCTATTATTAATTATATCCAAATAGGAGAATTGACTTCGTCTTGGATAGTTTTAGTTTTATTTGTGTTAATTGGAATTGCAGTTACTGGTGTTTTCCAAGTTTTGCAATTAAGGATAGTTGAAAATATACAACAAGACCTTTTTACCCGTTCTTCATTTGAATTTGCTTATCGTATTCCTAGGATTACTTTCTTACAATTAGACAAAATTCACGCTCCTGAATTGGTTAACCGTTTCTTTGATACTTTAACCATCCAAAAAGGACTGCCTAAGATATTGATTGATTTTTCTTTAGCGATTTTTCAAATAATTTTTGGTGTAATTTTATTAGCTGTTTACAGTCCCTATTTTATCATTCTCGGATTAGCCTTGGTATTGATTCTGTGGCTTATTTTTAAAGTAACAGGACCAAAAGGTTTGACTACAAGCTTAAAAGAAAGTAAATACAAATATCAATTAGTACATTGGCTAGAGGAGGTTGCAAGGGTCAATAGAAGTTTTAAACTTCATGCCTCCACCAAACTCCACCTAAATAAAACGGATGAAATAGTAGGAAGGTATTTGACTTATAGAGAAAAACATTTTCAAGTACTGATTAATCAGTTTATGCTTTTTGTTGGCTTTAAAGTATTTGTTGCCGCAGGCCTATTGGTTTTAGGAAGCTATTTGGTTTTTAAAGGGCAATTGAATATTGGTCAATTTGTGGCTGCTGAAATCATCATCATTTTAATTATAAATTCAGTTGAAAAAGTTTTAAGGGTAATTGATACTATTTATGATGTACTTACTGCATTAGAAAAAATAGGTTATGTAACAGATTTGGAATTGGATAGAAATAAAGGAACTTCAGTTTTAACTGAAAATACGGGTTTGTCTATAAAGGCAATAGATATTCGATTTGGATTTCCTGATGAAAGAAGAAAAGTGATTGATGAATTATCATTTGAGATACAAGCCAACAAAAAAGTTTTGTTGAAAGGAAAATCAGGAAGTGGAAAAACATTGCTTTTACAAATATTAGCTGGGATTTATCAAATTGAAGATGGAGAATTAGCTATTAATGGTATTTCGATTACTAATTATCATAGAGATAAACTGTATCAAAGTTTTGGTGTATCTTTTCCAACAAATCAAATATTTGAAGGAACGCTCAGAGAAAATATAACAATGGGAAGAGATATTTCAGAGAAAGAAATTTTAGAAGTTGTTAAAGTGTTGAATTTTGATGATTATATAGCTCATCAACCCAAAGGCATTGATGATTTAGTAAGTAGTGGAGGGAGTATGTTGCCGAGGAGCATTATTCAAAAATTACAAATAGCCAGATTAATTGTTGGCAAACCCAATTTGCTTCTAATGGAGGATCCTTTGCAATTTGTTGAGGAAAACGAAAAGAAAATAATTATTGACTATTTAATGAGTGAAGAACGTAATTGGACGGTTATTATAATTTCGGATTTTTATTATTGGGAAGAAAAGTGTACTCAAATTTTGAATTTAAATACTAAGAATTAATTATGTTGAACATCACAGAAAATAGTATCTCTGAGTCAATTCAATTGGAGGATTTTAAAGCTTTTACTTTATTAAAAAAAAGTCGAATACATCGCTTATCCCTCATAATATTTACGATTTTATTCCTTGGATTTTTTATCTGTCTTTTTCTTCCTTGGACACAAAACATAAGTGCAAAAGGTTACGTTACAACACGATCTCCAGAACAAAGACCGCAAGCCATTCAATCCATTATTGCTGGAAGAATCGAAAAATGGTTTGTGCGTGAAGGTGATTTTGTAGAAGTTGGAGATACAATCGTATTTTTTTCAGAAGTGAAAAGCGAGTATTTTGATCCTGATCTAATTGCTAGAACTTCAGAGCAAGTAGAAGCCAAATCACAAAGCATTGAATCTTACAGCCAAAAAGTAAATGCCTTACAAAAGCAATATGCGGCTTTAAAAGATGGGCTGCGATTGAAAAGAGAGCAAGTAAAAAACAAAATAGAGCAAGCTCGAAATAAAATTAAAATAGATAGCATAGACTTAGTCGCTTATCGTAGCAATTATCAAATCGCTGAAAATCAACTTGCTCGAATTAAAGAGTTGCATTCTAAAGGTTTGAAATCACTTACCGAATTGCAAGATAAAGAATTAAAAATTCAAGCGACCAATGCAAAAGTTACCGTTCAAGAAAATAAACTCTTAAATCAAAAAAACGAATTAATAAACCTTAAGTTAGAATTGTTAGCAGCAGAACAAATATATGCAGAGAAGTTGGCTAAATCTCAATCAGAACAGCAGTCTGCTATTTCTGCAAAATTAGAAAGTGTTGCAGCGACTTCTAAATTGCAAAACCAATTAAGTAATTATAATGAAAGACAAAAGCTGTATTTCTTAACAGCTCCACAATCAGGTTACATTACAAAAACTATTAAAAAGGGGATTGGGGAATCGGTAAAAGAGGGGACAGATGTGGTTACCATTATGCCTGATAAATATGATTTGGCAATAGAAACGTATTTAAAGCCACAAGATTTACCGCTTTTAAATATTGGTTATAATGCCCGATTGAGATTTGACGGATGGCCTGCAATTGTGATCAGTGGTTGGCCAGAATCTTCAACTGGTATTTTTTCGGGAAATATTGTTGCTATAGATAGATTTATAGGTGAAAATGGCTATTATCGAGTATTGATAAGCCCTGATGAAAATGAAAATGAAAAAGATTGGCCTGAAGAATTAAGAGTAGGGACAGGAGCAAACGCCTTTATCTTGTTAAAAGATGTGCCAATATGGTATGAATTATGGCGACAGTTAAATGGATTTCCACCTGAGTATTATGAAAAAAGTGAGAAAAATAAAATTGAAATCAAACGTAAAGCACCTATAAAATCTATAAAATAACAGCAATTCTCAGTTTAGAAAGAATTGATCGTTTTCAAGCTGATGTTATCCGATGTTTATTTTGCATCGCTAAGTATAGATTCCCAACCAAGTTGGGAATGTCGAGAGGCGAGAAAGAAATAGGTTCTAAAGCGAGAATAGCTGGTAAAATAATATACCCAAAAAAGGGAATGCATGATCAAAAATAAATTATTAATTTTCTTTTTTAGTATTTGTCATTGTCTGCTGAGTTCTGCACAAGTAGATAGTCTTATTATTACTTATCAAGAATATATGGAAAACATTATGCTTTTTCATCCTATTGCTGAGAAAGCTGATTTGCAAACAAAAAGGGCAGCAGCAGAATGGCTTTCTGCTAAAGGAAATTTAGATCCAACCATTAATTTTTCTTGGAATGAAATAGATTTTGATAAAAAATTATATTATCGTCAATATCAAGGAAATTTTAAAATACCTACCACTCTAGGAGTGGAGGTTGTTGGCGGTTATGAGAATACAGAAGGGGTGTTTCTTAATCCTGAAGAGAAAACTGATGAATATGGACTTTGGTACTTAGGAGTCGAGGTTAATATTTTACAAGGCTTAATTATCAACGAAAGAAAAATAGCTTTGCAACAAGCCAGTGTCCTCCAAGATATGACTGCAAATGAACGAGGAATTATTTTGAATGAATTACTTTACAATGCTTCTAAAGCTTACCTTGAATGGCAAAAAAACTTTTATTTCAGAACTGTATTTGAAGAAAACATTGAACTAGCAAATACTTATTTAGAAAATACCAAGCTGTCTTTTGAGAATGGCGAAAAAGCAGCATTGGATACTTTAGAAGCTTTTATTCTTTATCAAGATGCAAGGAATTATTTTCAAAAAAATGAATTTATCCTTAATGGAGCTAGACAGAAAGTTGAAAATTATTTATGGTATGAAGAAGCTCCAATAAGATTACAACCTAGTACCAAACCTGAAGATTACAGGAATGAAAAATTTCAAATTGAAACGAATGCAAAAATTTCAAATTTAGTAGATAATCATCCTTTAATTCAATCTTATATTAATAAACAATCTTTTTTTGAGATAGAACAAAAATTAAAACGAGAAAAATTAAAGCCAAAACTCAAAGCAAAATACAATCCACTTTTATCGACAGAAGATAACTTGGCTCCAAACTTTTCTTTCTCTAATTATAAATGGGGTATTGATTTTTCAATGCCGCTTTTTCTTCGATCAGAAAGAGCTGGTATCCAAATGGGAGAAATTAAAATTGCAGAAACAGTTTTAGACATTCAAAATAAAAGAAATGAGTTGACTAATAAAATCGAAAATAGTTTGCAACAACAATCTATTTTAAATGAACAAATAACACTGAGTCAACAAAATTTGGAAGGATATAGATTGCTATTAGAAGGTGAAAATGAAAAATTTAGATTGGGAGAAAGCTCTGTTTTTTTATTAAACAAAAGGCAAGAGAAATATATCAATGGACGATTGAAATTAATTGAACTTAACATTAAATTACAAAAGGAAATATTAAACTATTTGTACTATACAAATGAATTAATTGGTAGGTAAAAATTTACAAAAAAAATGATAAAAAAACCCCGCAATCGAAACGATTGCGGGGTTTTTTTATTTTATATTGGAGGTATTATTACATTCCTCTTCGGAATCCGACTCTGCCTTTGTCGCCAATGTTCCATGCTTTTACTTCGTCAAATATATGCATATCTTCTAACGTGATTGTATTCTTCATGTCATCGATTCGATCTTTAAAAAGAATTTGTGACAGACGCAAATTTTGTTGCTTAATTGCCTCTTTTACCGTATTTCTCATTACACGACCATTTCCAAAATACTTGTCTTTACTTCTAACCAACATCTGAATGTATTTGGCTAAATATTCTTTGGCATCTTCAGTAACTACAAATTTTTCTTTGTCGAAAAGGAACAAAGCGATTTCTAATAATTGTTCTGTTGTGAAATCTTTAAATTCTATCGTTCTATCAAATCTTGATTTTAAACCAGGGTTGGATTCTACAAATTTCTTCATTGGTTCAGGATAACCAGCTGCAATTACAGCAAACTCACCAGCCGAATCTTCCATTCTTTTTAACAAAGTCTCAACAGCTTCACCGCCAAAATCATTTCCACCTTTTTGGTTCAAAGCATAAGCCTCATCAATAAATAAAATACCGCCAATTGCTTCATCGATTTTTCGTTTTGTCTTAATAGCTGTTTGACCAACGAATCCTGCGACCAAACTACCTCTATCAACTTCTACTCTATGACCTCTTTCCAAAATACCAAGTGATCTATAAATTTGAGCAACGATTCTCGCCACAGTTGTTTTTCCTGTTCCTGGATTTCCGATAAATACTGAGTGTAAAGAGAAAGAATTCAAAACTTCTTTGCTAGATTCTTGATAATATCTAACAAGACGAACCATTTCGTGAATCTCTTTTTTGACCTCATCCAAGCCAATCATTTTATCCAATTCATCCAAAGCAGCTTCCAAAGACTCTTCATCGACAGGAATATCTGGACGTTTCTTTTTCTCTTCTTTATAAATGCGTTCTACATCCTCTACCTGAATAATAGATAAATCTTCTTCGGTAAGATGGCTAGTAGACTTTTCGACATTTTGCATAATTCGCAATCCTACATTGATTTTTCCTTTTTCAATCAGTTGGTGAATCATTCTCGCATTTCCAAAAAAGCGATCTCTATTTCTATAGGCCTTTACTATTTTATCATAAATATAAGCTTTCGCCTGCTTCGTCAACATTACATTGTGCTCTGCTGCTGCATACTCAGCAATATCAGCCAATTCTTGCGGCATATAATCAGGGAAATCAAAACGTAAATTAATTCTAGATTTTAATCCAGCATTTGCGTCCAAAAATGTTTGCATTTCAGCAGGATATCCAGCAAAAACAACAGCAATGTCGCCAGTACCATCAGACATTTCCTTAACTAAAATTTCTAAAACTTCTCTACCGAAATCTTTCGTATCATCTGATGAACGCGCCAAACTGTAGGCTTCATCTATAAATAAAACACCACCTTTGGCTTGCTTGATTGCCTCTTTAACTTTAGGAGCCGTTTGTCCAATGTATTCTCCTACCAAATCAGAACGATCCACTTCGTGAACATGCCCTTTTGATAACAGCCCCATTTTTTGATAAATTTTACCCAATTTTTTCGCCACAGTCGTTTTTCCTGTTCCTGGATTTCCAGTAAAGACTGCGTGCATTTGAACTTGCGAAGAATCATCAAAACCTTTATCAATTCTCAGTTTGATAAATTTCAAGTATTCCGAATACTCCTTAATTTTTACTTTGATGGATTGTAGACCAATCAATTTATCAAGTTCCGCCAATACTTCTTCAAGCGACTGATTGTCTTCTACAATTGTTTTTTTAATAAGCGAACTTCCCGAATGTGGGATATAAGCCTCATTGATGCCCTCTTCGTATTCCGTTGTAACAACCTCATAAGGTAAAACAGCAATGAGTTGGTCCATAAATATGACTTCCAAAGTATAATTGTCTGGGAACCAAGTGCCGCGAGTATCAGAACCCCAGCCAGTAGTGATGGTATAAAAGCGATCTTCACTACCAATATGCTTCAATTCTATGGTTTCTCCCTTTAATTGTCTGGCATCATTGTAAAAGTTAAAATGCAGCTCGCAATTCCACGGATCTTCAACTAGGTTTTTGAAATTAAATTCAATAAAAATAAATCTAGCATCTTTGCTTTTAAACTTTTTGTAAAATATTCGATCTTTGGCAAGCACTCCATCGTCTCCACTTTCGTATAATTTGATGGATTCGATAGAGAAATAAGGATTGTAATCAGGTCTTGTTAATCCAACATCTTCAATATAAAATTTGGTAGATCCTACCACTTGATCATTTATGGTTGCTTCCCATAAGTAGGTTCCTTTTTTCCAGTAAATACCTGCTTTTTTATTGCCCCATCCCTCACGGATGTATATAATATTTTCCTCTTTAGAGATATGACGCTCTACATCTAGTGTACAAAGCTCAATTCTACGATTGCCTTTAAGCGCAAAAGCCTTTAAATTGACTTCAATATCCCAATCTTTAATATCAAAATTTTTGTTATACAAGGATAATTCCGCATAAACATAAGTCGCCTCTGCACGATCAAATGCCCGTCTATACTTCTTTTTCCTACCTGCTAACCATTCTGCTGAACCATATATTTTAAGGTCCTTATAACGAAATGGTATCACTTTACTGCCTACATCTTTATTTTCTATCGGTTCCATTCTCTAAACTTTTGCTTTCTAATCCTATTTTAATAACAAAAAAAAAATAACTTCTCGTCATTCACCAACTTCTAATCATTAACGAAAATCGCACACTAGTTAGTTCAATAAAAGTAGTGAATTTGTGTTAAGAGAGTCATAAAACAATCTACGCATAAGTAATGTTAAAAATCAAATATATATAATCTTAAAAGCTGGCGAATTTATTATCAAATGTTGTTATATTTAGAAGGCAAAAGAAGATTTTAGTCATTATTTAATAATTTCTACAGTGGTTTCAGTTTGTAGATAGTCTTTTAGCCCTTAATAACGAAAAAATAATAATTTCCGCCTTTTGACGGCTTCTTTTGTCCTTATTTTCCTTTGAAAAATACTTCTGTAGCCCTTATACAAGGATTTTTAAAAGAAAAATAAGAAAAAATAACTCTGGTCCGACTTTCGGTCAAAATGGCGAAGTTATTATTTTATCGTTACTTACTAAACAGTCAACGATATTGTATATGATACGTAAAATTAAACCAAAAGTGTTTAAAACCTTCTATGATTTTAAAAAAATAAGCATTTGTTGACTTATACGACTATAATTGATTCTTATCTTTGCCCACTGAGGAACGAAAAAACAATAACTTTACACTTTTGATTTCGATATTTAACGATCTTTTTCCGCACCGGCGGACCGGTCAAAAATACTCGCCTTAGCCCTGCTAGGACTGCGTTTTTTCCGAAATGTCGGACCACTTAAATATCGTCAAATCTCTTTTTCAAAAGAGTGTAAACTTATTATTTCATCGTTCCTAATTGAAAAATAAACAATTGAATTTCAATAAAATCATCATATGAGTTCCTCAATCAATAAAAAAGGACGATTTGGGACACTTCCCGTTTTTTTAACTGCTATATCTACTATCTTAGGAGCGATTCTTTTCCTTAGATTTGGTTATGCTGTAGGAAGTTTAGGCTTTTATCAAACAGTAGGTTTGGTCATGCTTGGGCATTTGGTAACAATTCCAACAGCGATGGCAATTGCTGAAATTGCAACCAATCAAAAGTAGAAGGAGGAGGTGAGTACTTCATTATTTCTAGGTCATTTGGTTTGAATATTGGTTCGGCAATAGGCATCGCCTTGTTTTTTTCACAAGCCATTAGTGTAGCATTTTACATGATAGCCTTTGGAGAAGCATTTGAGCCTGTACACGGCTATTTGGTCAATAATTTTGATGGGTTTAATCTGGGAGTTGCCACTTTTAAAAAGCTTGTTTCCATCTGTGCTATGAGCATATTGGCAATGATTATACTCATAAAAGGGGCATCGGTAGGAATGAAAGCTTTGTATGTGGTAGTTGCAGTCCTGTTTTTATCATTGTTGCTTTTCTTTTTAGGAGATTCCTCCTATGGATCAAACTTTGAGGGAGATATTTTGTCAAACTCAGTAGCAGATGGAGATGCCTTTTTTACAGTCTTTGCCATTTGCTTTCCAGCATTTACTGGAATGACAGCAGGCGTGGGTTTGTCAGGTGATTTGAGAGATCCCAAAAAATCTATTCCAATGGGAACATTGGCAGGAACGATTTGTGGAATGGTGATGTATGTTTTGATTTGCTATAAACTAGCGATTTCAACAGATGCAGCAAATCTAGCTGGAAACCAGTTTGTTATGTCTGATATTGCTTTGTGGGGACCAATCATTCCGATTGGACTAGCCTGTGCAACAGTGTCTTCTGCTTTAGGCTCTATTTTGGTAGCACCTAGAACGCTCCAAGCAATAGCCAATGATAAAATTTTTCCCTCGGATGCCATTAATCAAATGATGTCAAAAGGAAAAGGTGCTGAAAATGAGCCTTTTAATGCTTATTTGGTGGTGATTGCCTTTTCCTTTGTCATCATAGCTGCTGGAAATGTGGACTTTGTGGCTGAAATCATAACGATGTTTTTTATGGTAACCTATGGATCTTTGTGTTTGATCTCATTTTTACAACACTTCAACGCAGACCCTTCTTACCGACCAGCTTTCAAGTCTCGCTGGTATCTGTCTTTGTTTGGTGCTTTGATGTGTGTTTATTTAATGTTTAAAATAAATTTCGCCTATGCACTTGCTGCAACGATCATCATGTTTTTTCTTTATTTCACTATTAGCTTTTTTAGAAAAGAAAATGACGGAATGTCTAGTATTTTTCAAGGAGCACTGTTTCAATTAAACAGAACCCTAAGAATTTATCTTCAAAAAAAAGACCGTGACAATGAAAATACTACTTGGCGACCGTCTATTATTTGCGTGACAGGAAACACCTTTGACCGTTTCACTACTTTTGATTTGGTAAGATGGATTTCATCAAAACACGGTTTTGGAACCTATATTCATCAAATAGAAGGTTATTATTCTAAATCTACTTATAATGAATCCAAAGAAATTTTAGACCGATTACTAGAATTGACAGAAAGAGACAGTAATGTTTATTTGGATACGATTATCAGCCCATCTTATACTTCTGCAATAGCCCAAGCGATTCAATTGCCAGGAGTAGCAGGAAAGGAAAATAACATGATTTTGTTTGAATACTCCAAAGATAACCCTAAAAATTTGGTTCAAATTTTAGACAATTATAAATTGGTAAAAGCAGGTAATTTTGATGTGGCAATTTTGGGAAGTTCTACGAGAGGGTATAGCAAAAGAAAAAGCATCCACATTTGGATGAAACCCAATGATTTTGAAAATGCGAACTTGATGATTTTATTGGGTTACATTATTTGGGGAAATAACGAATGGTCTTCTGCGATAATCAGCATTTTTTCAATTTTTCCTTCAGAAACTTTAGAAGAGGAAAAAGAGAAATTATACAATCTAATTCAAGAAGGACGTTTGCCAATCTCTGCAAAAAATATTGAGATTTTAGAATTGCAAAACGATACCAACGCCAAAGAATTAATCAATCAAAAATCGAAAGATGCAGGTTTGACGATTTTAGGATTTCAAACAGAATCAATAAAAAACAGAGGCGAGGAAATTTTTGAGGGTTATGATGATGTAGGAACCATGCTGTTTGTCAATTCAAGCAATGTAAAACAGATAGAGTAGGGGAATGCGATTGCTCAAATTTCCCATAATAGCTTTTTGTTGCTTGTTTTGCGTATTCGTAAATGCACAACTTGATGCTTTTTCTGTGATTCCGACTGATGATCCCGAGGTATTGAAATTTAGTAAAAACGGGCATAGATTTCCTGTTTTAGGTCATTTGCAAGGTGTGCAAAAACTAGATGACCGTCATTTGGTTATTTCAGGGAGCGGTCAGGCATATTTTTTTATCGTGCGCTGGAGTTCTGCTGGTATAAATGCGAATGAAGTAGGGCAGGTAATTAAACTGGTCAAAATCAAGGATGATTTTCCAGAAATAAAAGACAAGCATGCTGGTGGTATTCAAATTGTAGATAATGTTCTAGCAATCGGTACAGAAAAAAATGGTCAATCCAATGTGGTTTTTTATGACCTGAGCAATCCCAATAATCCAGTGCCAATAGGAAATAAAATTTTCAGAAATCACAATACTGCTGGTGCTGTGGGTTTGGTTAGACAAGCAAATAATTATTTATTGGTGGTGGGAGCTTGGAATTCAGATGAAATAGATTTTTACACATCAGATGGTTTTGATTTTTCAAGCTTCACCTTACAAAAGACTTGGAAAAAATCCCAAAAAGATACAAGTGGCTGGATTGATGAAAACTGGGGTAGATATCAAGGCTTGAATTTAATTCGCGAACAAGATGGGCAATTGCATTTAGTCGGTTTTCATCGAAGCAAGGGGGAAGATTGGGTAGATTTGTACAGTTTGGATATAAATGCGAATGCTTCTACTATGTTGAAAAAAGTAGATGGAAAACAGGTGTATTGTATTGACGGTGCTTCTTTTAGATACAGTGGAGGGTTGTGTATGTCTGGTACAAATGCTGGTATTGCTTTGTTTGCGACTGAGAGGCGGGTGCGTTTTAGGACGGTTGTTGGTTGCCTTCGAGTAGGGTTGGACAATTTAGATGGTAATTGATGAAGCTTTTGTTTTTGTTGAATTAACGAGATTTTGCAGGATAGAACCTCAGGCAACGGAGGGGGAATTTGAAAGTAGTTTTGGACAATTTAGAT
>Ga0114957_1003926_pt1 | contig 13077 bp, 7 predicted proteins | sample BantaG_FD_87175 | JGI IMG/M metagenome (GOLD analysis project Ga0114957, IMG submission 87175) | Marine algal microbial communities from Bantry Bay, Ireland - BantryBay_4 metaG | ecosystem: Host-associated > Algae > Red algae > Unclassified | place: Bantry Bay, Ireland | collected 2014-11-21 | reverse complement strand
GGGGGGGAGGAGGTTCTACGGTTCCCGGCTGTCGCGGCAGCAGGCGGCACCGGCACCGGCCGTGCGCTGTCGACGCGGCGGCCGGCGTCACTCGCCGCCGCCACGCTCTTTTTGCTGCCAGTGTGGCCGGCAGTGGCGGCAGGCGGGGGGGAGCGACGAGGTCTTATGGTTCCCGGCTGTCGCGGCAGCGAGCGGCACCGGCACCGGCCGTGCGCGGTCGCCGTGGCGGCCGGCGTCGCTCGCCGCCGCCACGCTCTTGTTGCGGCCGTTGTGGCCGGCGGGGGCGGCGGGGGGGGGGGGGGGGGGGAGATTTTAGGGGCCCCGGGGGCGGGGGCCCCGGAGGGCCCCGGCGGGGGCGGGGGGGGGTTGTGGCGGCGGCCGGTGTCGCTCGCCACCGCCACGATCCTTTTGAGTACTTTCCCGCGTCGTCGTCGTCGGCAGTGGCTATTGGGAATTGTGGTGGTGGTTGCAGCGGACGCGCGGCAATCGGCCGACTAAGCGGCGTGGGGCGCAGGCGCGCCCCATGCCCGACCACCCCTGCAATACGGCGGCGCCGTGCCCGATCAAGCATGGGTCATCGGTCGGCCGGGACGCGCCGTTCTTCGCCGGCCTCGGCGGGTCAGCCCTGGGCTTCTACACACCCCATGACATGGTTGAGGCGCTCCTTCACTACCGCGGGTCGGACGCGCGCGTGTCGGCGGAGCGTCCTCAGCTGGCAGCCGGCAGCGATGGCCGCCGAAGGGACGCTCTTCGCCCGCCAGCCGCGGCTCGTCCACGGCGCGCGGCCGACGGCGCGCCGCCGCCTGACAATTCATTGCCTCCGGATCGCTCTTTGGGCGCCAAGGCCCTCCTCTCCCAGCCGGAATCACTGGCGGCGGAGCAAGACTTTTCGATCGGGACGCTCGTCGGCCACCTGCAGGACGCTGTTATGGTTGGAATTGGGCTGATGCAACAGGACGTTCGCTCGAGCGCGTCCAAGGCAGCTTTGGTGCGGTCGGTGTTTGGCGGGCGGGGGGTCTTCTACGCCCATGGCGTCGAGGTGTTTGTGGTGTGGGCGTCGGCCACCGACGGGGCCGTCGGCTGCTATTGCTCCTGCGGCGGCGACGAGCTGAAGGAGAATGTCGGCGCCCGCGTCCGCACGGGCGTCTCGTCCTCGTGTAGCCATGCCGTCGCCTACAGTCTCGCACTGCGGGCGGTGGCGCTCCACTTGATGTGCGAGTCGGTGCCAGGCCTCCTGCATAAGCACAACGTGCTCGACGGCGGTAGCGTCAAGGCCACGGACGTCGAGGCCTTCCTGGTGTTTGAGGGCGCCGACGGTCGTGCCGCTCACGTCGTGGCGTACAACAAGATCTTGTGCATCGTGCAGACCCCGCCGACGCTTGCCAAGCAGAGGCGGCCAATCTGTCGCCACGTACCGTGCCGCACGAGAAACGTGCGCTGCTTGCACTCTTTCGCGGTCAAGCCATCGACGGCGGGGTACGGCGGGTTTGACGACGATCCAGGAGATAACGACGATGCCGACGGAGCGCCTCGTGTGGACGGCCGCGGCCGTGAGGTAGATGCTGCCTCCGACGGCGAGGGAGGCGATGCGGGGGGCTTGAACAATGGTTCTGACGACGAGGGGCCGGAAGACGGAGAGGCCGGTGAGCATACGCCACAAGGCCAAGCCCCGATCACCCCCCCACCGCTTGCGCGCGGCGCTCGTGGCAAGAAGGGTGAGCCCAGAACGTTTGCAGACACCGACTGCCTGCGGCGGGCGCGGAACCTGCTACCCTGTGCCAGCGAGGCGGCCAAGTGCGCGCGGTACGACGCGATGGCGCGCGGCCAGATGCAGCCGATGGACGAAGACGTCAATCTGTACGAGGAGCGCTGCATTCATTGTGGCCACGCAGTTGGGCAGCTGCAGGCGGGCAAGGCCGCTGAGCTGCACACCCTGAGCGGGCGGGTGCCGGTGGTGACGCACTCGTGGGTGTGCGCCAACGAGGAGTGCGGAAAAGTCGTGCCCTTTGACGGGGCCCACCTTGGGCTGTTCCGGTACTCGGCCAGCACCGTGTACACGCGCACGTTCTTGGATGTCATCCTATTCACCATCATTGCTACCAAGAGCAGCATCTCGGCGGCGTCGGCCACGTCAGCCTTTCAGTTGCACTGCACGGGCGCCATTTTCAACGGTGACTCTGCCAAGGCACGGCAGGAGCTCGGCCGGGCCACCGACGAGTACTCCCGCACGTTGATCGTGCCCCGCAACCTCTACAAGTGCTCCAAGTGCTACGGTTGCTCGCAGACGCCGTACGCGGCGGTGGTGGCGGACGGCCAAACGATCGGCATCTTTCGCGACTCGTCGTACCCTTTCGACAGGGCGACGCAAAACGTACCCACAATACCGATCTCAATCGACAATGCATGCTCTGTGCCGTCGGCCAAGGTACGCAAGTGCATTCGACAGCGCCTCAAAGCCGGGTTTGGGGAGGAGGTCTCCTACTCAAAGGCGGACCAGCAGGCCATGTCCAAGTTTTCCGCCGAAAGCGGGACGCTGCCGGCGTTGGGCGACCACAAGAGCGCCAGTCACCGCGAGGTGGCAGCGAGGTGGGCCGCGTCGTGCTTTTGGAACTCATTCTTCCACATGTCGGCGGTGCCCCAAGATCCGGACGGGGCGGCGTCGCCGCCGGCCTCCGAGCCGCCTGCCGCTCCGCGCACGGCAGGAAGCCCACCATCTCCATTCGCCCCCAGCTCCGCGAGCAATGCCCTTCCCGCCTGCGTCGAAAACGACGCGCTCCTCCACCTGCAAGGCGGTGGACCCACCGGTGGCGCGGCAGCGGCGTCACCGCCGTCCGAGCAGTACAAGTACTGCAACACCATCCCGCTTACGCTCGGCGGGGCGGAACTGCTGCCGATCGTCCGGCGGGAGCGCTGGGGCGTCATGTACTCCTTTTTCCGCACGTTCTTGTGCGAGCCGGTCATTGGCGTGTTTGCGGGCTGCGAGGTGGACGACATCAAGGCTCTGGCCGACTCGCTCATCGAAGGGAAGCTGCACAAGGAGTGGATGCCGCTCGCGCACTGTATCGAGTCCCTGCACGTCGTGTGGCCGATGCTCGACATGCTCGCCGTCGACATGGACGGCGACCCGGAGATGTGCCGCGCTGTTGGGGAGCTGCTGATGTTCTCCCTCCACACGGACCTCCACATGGAAAACCTGTGGCGCGCGGAGATGAACTCCGACGCTCTGCAGTACGAGGCGCAGTGGAAGGACACCGACTCCGCCAAGTTCCAAGCGTGGCTGGCGCGTCAGCCGCCGCGCCCCGGCCGCCGTCCGTCCGGCCTCGTTGCCGTCGCGGCGTCGCGGCACAGGGCGAGCACGCAAGCTGAGGAGGTGCGGTCGGGGATTGTGTTCCCCGACTTGGACCAGGTGCGGGCGCACCCCGTTGATGCTATCGCGGCTGAGGCCGCTCGCGCCGCTCGAGACAAGGCGCGAGCCAACCCCAAGAAGACATCGAAGCGCAAGCGGGCGGACATGGAAGACGCGGGGCTTGGTGACGATGACTGCCGACACGCCTTCTTGACTCACTCGGCGTTTACTCCCGGTGTTGTGTCTTACCTTTGTTCCTGTGGTATTTTGATTGGGTTTGAAGTCCTCGAGAGTGCGGAGAGCCCCGCTGGTATAGTCGCCGCCTTGGCTGCTCGTTTCCCCCGTCTCCCCAAGACTGTTTACTTTGATACTGCGTGCCAGTCGGCGCGCAACGCCACCCGCCGTGTCCCGTGGCTCGTGCGACTATCCAAGACGGCGTGGGCACTCGACCGCTTCCACTCTTCGGCACACAAGTGCTCCCCGCTGTTTGACGCAAACAACTATCCCGAGCGCTCGGGCATGCACAAGACGTCAGCGGCCGAGAACCGGCACTCCCTCAACAAGCCATTGAAGAACCACCTGACGTACCTTGGGCAAGACAGGTTTGTGGTCCAGATGCGCTTAATTGGGGCCATCAACAACCTGCTCATCCTGTACCGCCGGTCCATTGGCCGGTCGGACGTCCGCCACCGCCCTCTGCCTCTCTTTTTTCACGCTCTTTTTGCTTCTTTCTGTGAGCTGGAGGGTTGCAATTGTAGGCTTGCAGAACAATGAATACATGCCAGCTCACTTTGTCTTGCTGCCCTCAGCTCAACAGGGCGCGTGCTCCCGCGGACTCTCAGCCACGGTCACACGCGCGCATGCTCACATCTACGTCCCTCCCCCCCCGTTCGCTTCTCCCACAAAGGCGACAACAGCAGTCCAATGCAACACATTTTCACAGCTAAATAGGCCTGTGAAGAGCAGCAAGGGTTGATGGCGTGGTACCGGAGCAAACCGTCGACCGATGGTATGGACAGAGATAGAACCGAAAGTGGGCTGACCAGGTGAGCGAAGCGCCTACCCAGAATGCAGAGAGCAGCGCTGCCTAGGGCGCCCACCAGCAACTTGCGCAACGGGCAGAAGCATCCCGGGCGGCCGTCGACTGGCATGGGGGCGCGGCAAATGCAAGGAAAAACGCCGAGTGCTCGCCCCAGCGTATCCCACCTCCGGAATGGCCACCAGAGAAGCAAAGTCTGACAGCAGTGTACCACCCAGCAAGCCAGAAAGACCGTCGAAAAAGATACTAGGCCGTCGTCTTCGTGCGCACGCGGCTTGGTGGCAGACGATACACGCCCTGAGTGCAACCTGACAGACACGGCAGTAGCCCGTGCGACGAGCCCCTAACGCGCCAGCTCAGTAGGCCCTATTGTACGCGTGAGCATTCAGAGGCAGGCTACTTGGAACGGCAACCGTTGACTGCCTAAGTACGGTGCTGTGGCTGGGGAAGAAGGACAGCCTGACGACTACAGAGTTTGCCCACAGAACTGGGCTTTCAGCAGAGAAACCATCTCAGGTCACGCGGTGCAAGAGGCAACAGAGTGGTCCTAAAGCTCTACCTCATCTTCACGTCTTGCGCGGGTGGAGCATCGACCTCTGCGTCCGAGTGACAGCAACATGAGCGATAGTGCTGAGAGCCACAGGCCCATCGCTGTGATGAAAGAGTGCCCTTTGCGCGCCATAACCGTCGATTCAGCTTCAAGTCGAAAGCTACGCCGCGGAGTACGAACCCACAGAAGAACAGCTATCGGCCACTATCCAGCTCGGTCTGTCATTCCGTTGCTCCCGGCTGCACCCAGCACAAGGGTTCTCGCATCTGCATCAGTGTGTTCTCGCGGTACTCGACAGAGTGGCAGCGTGACACGAGAAACTGCTGCAAACAACAAATAAGAGCCCAAGAGAGTCCTGTCCGACACCTGTCGCCATTCAGCAACCTTATCAGGAACCGGCATCGTCCCCCACAGGTACCGTAGAGGCCTGTCAGCCATTCTTTTTAAGGCGGCAATGCGAGTTGGGGTTTGGCACACGTGGAGCCCCGAAGACCTTAGCAGGCCTCCACAAAGAGTCGCCGATGAACAGTGTGATACCACTGCCTCTCTGGAGACCGCTCGGTTCTTCGACATGCTCTGACTGACTGGTCTGCCGCTCGCTGGTTTTCCGGTTGTCAAGCCCTATCCTTTTCCTGTTCGTCGCGAGAGCCCAGACGCAGGGTCTAGAGCTCTCAAGCGCGAAGAACAGCGGTTGTTGGTTTTGAGCAGGGCCGGGGGACCTTGGCAGGTGACCCGTTTGTGCGGGACTGCTCATCGCCTGAAACTGGGCAGAGATCCATACGTCGTCTCTGCGCCCTTTCCCGCAGAGCACTAGTGGCAGCCCGTCACGTACACGCTTGCGGACATCCGTTAGAGCACCCTTGGCCGCCGACATCCCCTGTACGTGGTAGCCTTCTGCAGCAGCTGTTCGCGCCTTTTGTGTCGGTCACTGACAGCCGTCCATTTCGAATGAACTTGTTACGTATCAATTCAAAGTCGCTCTCTCGTGTCCGTCTCAAGTGCGAAGGTGGCCCCCCTCCGATCCATCTGTCCTCGCGTGCACCTTAATATGCTGCCGCTTGGCGGCTCATTGCAGCACTAGCAGTGGGCGTCTGCGGATCGCCTGGGGGGGGGGGTAAACGGCTGTGTTCGCCGCCTTCACGAAGCACCCTCAAGGCACGGATGACGCTTGCGCTGCCCCCAATACCGGACGCCGACCCCGGCCTTGCTCACGCCTGCTCTACCATCCACTGCGCCGCCCCCTGGGCCCCCACTCTATTACCTCGCCGTGAAAGCGCGGGGCCTTTTTTCGATCGTAGCTGTCGACGTCGGGTCAGCAACTGGCCTGTCGCGCCAGTCCGCCGTGGCTCTTTCGCCTTCTCTTTTAGATGACGGCTTGGATGGACCGTTGGGCTGCGCATCGTATGTTGAGTGTGCCCCGAGTGCTTGTCATAGCCACTTTTGTTTGCAGGCACACTAAAGAATTACTGGCCGCAGCGCTGCTGTGTTTGTTTGCATCATTTTTGAGGTGACTCAAGCTACGCCCTCAAGCAAGGCTGCTTGACGCTGCTGTTCTTCCCCGTCCCTTACCACGCCTGCTATCATACTCATACGCAAAGCAAAGGCATCGCACTGCAACACCCTGGACTTACAATCATGCGCTTTGTGCCATAGAAACGCAAACGCAAACGGGCCGCAGCTCGTACTGTCCGCCTGCGCAGGCACCTTGACCTTGCGGCTGGTCCAAGACTTGGGCTTCTTGATGGCCTGGTCTTTTCTGCCGACCACTGCTGTGGTGACGGCGGTACCCGTGGTCTCGTCCACTGCCTTCGCTGCGGCCGCTTTCACACCCGTGGCAGCGGCGCCAGCGCTCGTGTCCTTGCTGGTGGCAGTGGTGTTGCCGCTCGCCGCGGCCACGTCTCTGGCCTTGTCGCTGCCCTTGGCCGAGTCGCCGCCCTTAGCCCAGTCGATTTTCTTGCCCGAGTCAAAGACCTTGGCCAGGTCGACCCTCGTGGCCATACCGTCGCCGTCAGCCGCACAGGAGCCCACACACCCGTCGGTGCCCTCCGCGTTCTTCGCGCTCTTGGCCGCACTGGCGGCCGTAGACGGCCCGCCACCCTCCAGGGTGTTGCCCTCCTTGGCCGGCACCCCAAGCGCGTTGGCCGTCTGTTGCGCATCCGCCGTCTTGGACACCTTGGCAACCCGGGCCGCCGCGGCACATGCGGCGGCTTCGGCGGCGTCCTTGTCCTGCTCGGTGAGCTCCAGCATGCACTTGCCGAACAGCTGCATTCGGTTCATGGCCACCTTGATGTCCTTTTGCAGGTCCTGAAAGTGGGCGCCCGAGTCGTACAGCCACACCGTCTTAGAACGCATCTCGACGCCCACCGTCACCCAATGCGCGTTACTGATGTTGCATACACCGTACAGCTCTGTCACCCCTGCAGCCGCGGCGTGCACCACCGCCGCCATGCCCGCGATGCCGGCCTCCTCAATCGACAGGAGCTCCACGAAGAAGGAACAGTGCAAGACCCAAAACCCAGGGCGATTGGCGGCACACCAGCGCGCGACGATTATTGAGTTCACTGTGATGATGTCGTCCGTCATGCACACGTCTTGGGTATTCTTGACGAGAAGGTAGGCTGGAACCACCACGTCCTCCTCCCCGCCGACGGCCGCCGGCGACGCCCGCCGCCAAAGAGTCTTGGTTGGGTGGCTCGCTTCGAAGGCAGCCACAATCTCGTTGGCCAGCGCCCCGTTGGAGGCGTGCCCCAAACCCGAAAAGTCGGGGACGCGAGAGCTGGTGTAGCCGGCCGCGTCGCGCAGCCACTCGACGGCTGAGCGGAACACCTGCACGCGGATGGACGCCGCGTGCAGGTCAGTCATCGCCTGCAGCGTGGCGGACGTCAGCTTGAGCTCCCCGGCATTGCCCCGAGCCGCCGTCTTGACAAACAAACGGCACTCGAACTGAGGGTCGACGATCTTGTCGCCCCGCACCTCGTCCGCCTTTTCCAGCAGAGCTCTGCGCGCGCGTCGGACCGTCGCCTCCTCCAGCACCACCATCAGCTGCTTCTGCTGCTCGACGATGGCCGCCCATTCCTCTCCCGAGGCCGTCTCGACCTCAAACGAGGGCGCGTGCGCGTTCGTCTCCAAGGGCGGCCAGTTAGTTGCCAGAGAGTGGTAGGTGTGGTCCGCGAGCATCGACGCCTCGGTCAGGACGGAACAACTCTGAACGTCCGTAGATGGCCGCAGCTTAGGCGCCTTAAACTCAGAGCCCAAGGCCTCGCTGCGGGACACGAGCTCAGAGTCCAAGCGCGGGCGCTTCTTTGCGGTTGCGGTCGAGGCAGCGGCGCCGCTCCGTTTCAAGTTGCGGGCGGCGGAGCGTTCCGCCTTCTTGGACGACTCGGCCGATTGACAAGCCGCCAGGGCCCGCTGGCTGGTGACTCCAGCGGCCTGGCGTGCAGCCAGTCTGGCTACCACAGCGTCACTGACAGCCTGGCTGGTCCCCGCGGCCGTTTCTTGCTGCGACGTGGCGCCACAAGCATCGGAAGGCACGGTCGACGGCGGGTCCGGCGGAGCCGCGCGGGGAGCACCGCCAAAACCCCGGCGCGCTAGGACGTCGTCTACTGTCAGAGAGGCCAGGGTGTCCAACTTGACCTCCTCTTTGCGCTCCTTGCGCGTGCAGCCGCGCTCGGCTAGCTTCTTCTCCATCACCGCCGCCACGATGGCGTTCTCCTTGTCGAAGAGGAGCAGCAGCGTCGCCACGACCTCTTTGATGAGGAGCGTGCCCGCGGGGGCCACCTCGTCGAGGGTGACTACGTCGATGTCCACAACGTTACCGGTGTCGCGCCGTCTCTCTCCCGTCGGGACGTGCCGCCGCTGCACCTCCACTGGGAAGGGGTGCGGCGCCAGCCGGTCGCCCACCCGCCCGCGCCGTCCTCTCCTGCTCGTAAGCGCGTCTTGGCCCTCCTCGAGATTCCGGCTGTTGAGGACCACCGGCCACCAGGTCAGCATACCCTGAAGAACCGCCTTGCTCCTCAAACCGCCGTAGGCCACCAGCGCGAGTAGCACCGCCGACAGCGTTGCGCGGAGCAGGCCTACCCAGCCCCCCTTTACGGCAGTAAACAGGTCCTCCATCGCGTCGTTTGCCTCGGCCGACGGCACGTGCACGGCGGGCGGTGTAAAACCGATGCCCACCGCCGCAAAGCCACTGGCCTCCACCACGTTGAACGTCGACGGTGAGGGCGGCGGGCTGTCGACGGCGGGGATGAGGTGTCCATCCTCATCCCAATTATTCGCCTCTTCGTGCTTGCCCTTGTCCCCCGGTGGCACGTAGTCGTGCGCATCGTGGCCGTGGACCAGCCGGCTCACGTCCCGCAGCTGCTGGTCCCCGTCAATACTTGGAGTGGCTGCGGCCGACGGCTGGCTTGCGGCGCCTGGCTTGGGCGCCCCGCCGTTAGCTGCTCCCAACGGCGCAGCTGCCATAGCATCGCCCGTAGCACCGTAGCCACCGAGACGATCGTGCAAAGCGGCACCGGTGGTGGACCGCTCGACCATCGACTCGTCTTTGTCGGCGGCCGGTGGTGCAGCGAGCTTGGCGACCGGGCGGGCGCCGCCACTCGGGGGAGGACGATTGTGCCGCACCAAGGAGTTGCGAAAAAGCGCGGACGTCATCACCATCGATGCCTCGCCCTGCAAGTGCGTGTACAACGTCTTGATGACCCGCTTGGCCTCGCCGCTGGCCATGAGGGCGGCGTCGTACACGATCACGAAGAAGGACTCCCCCGTCTTCCGGGAGACCCCCGAAACGTGGAAGTGGCAGGTAAGAGCCGGGCAGTGCACCTCAAGCTGGTTGCAGAGCTTTACCAGGTCCGACACGATTGCGTTTAAGTCCTCTTTAAGACACGACACGCCGAGCAGGACCTTGATCAGCTCCCGCAGCTGCTCCATCTGCTCGTTGTCACCGGCGGCTGGGCCCATGGTGGCCGACAGCAGGCAGCCCCGCCACCCCCCCCGGTCCCCCCCCCACCCCCAGGAGCGTGAAGACGTCGCCAACCTGACGCGCTCCTACGTGACGGCGCCGCCCCGTTGGTTGCAGCCGCAGGCACCACCACCACCACATCGATGGGCACCCCCACACCACCTCAGCGCCGCGCCCGTGCGGCCCCACACTGCCAGTGGCAGCAGCAGGGGCCGCCGCCGCAAATCCGAACCCACACTCCCCACCCACGTGCCCCCACCCTCGCAACAACGAATCGTCTCCCCACAGAGCCACAGCGCCGCGACCGTGCCGCCCCGCGCCACCGGTAGAGGATGCAGGCGCCACCACCGCGACCGCGAGCTCAATCGCCCCACTCGCACGCCCACCGGGTAGCCACCGCGGGCCGGCGACGGCCGCGTCGCCAGCCGGCCGTCCCGGTCGCGGCGGTACGCGTACCTCTCTGAAGGTGGTAGTTCACACACCCGCCCCCCGGCAGCCACAGCTGCCACCCCCGAGGCAGCAACTGCTGGCACCCAGGTGGTACGAGCGGTAGGCACGCCGGGCGGCGGTATGCCGCCCCTCAGCAACAGCGGTGGGAACCGCCAGCAGTAGCGGTACGCACGCGCCCCAGTGGCGGCCATGGTCACCCACCCAGATGACGCCATAGACGCAACAAGCAGCGGTAACGGAAGCGCGGTACACCGCGAGGCAGCCGTCATCGCCTGCATGCCGCACGATCACGTACACCGTTCGGGTGGTGCGCTGACGGACGCACTGTCGGGCGCACTGCAGTGCAGCTGTCGGGCGCGCCGTCGGGCGAGCGACCCCCCTGGACGACAGCATTCAGACTCGTGCGCCACACCCCAGGTCGCGTGTACAGGTCGCGATCTGTCCCGCCGGCGGACCCCCGCGGCCGTCGAGGGTACTGATTCCTCGACCCCAGGGGCGTCCCCCAGGCCCGACGCCGGGGCGCGAGGAGCGGGCCCGGCCGCAGGCCGGGCCCGGGCCCGACCGAGTGTGGCGCGCTCACCATCTGAGTGAGTTCGAGTCTGTTGGATTCGCGGCGTCCGTTCCTGCATGACGGTTCCTCAACGTGCACCCGTTTGAAACTGACAGACAGGCGGCTTGCGGGTTTTCGAAGGATTCGTGTCATCTGATTGGGCTTTCCATCTTTCGAAAGAGAATTGGTAGAAAAATGTCACTCACTGTGTGATCTTTTCGAGCTTTGATCCACTGTCTCGACCCACTTTGCTGCGCTCGAGCCAAGGATGCCTTGTCGTTGCACTTCTATTGTGCTTCTCACAAAAACTGGACCTCGGTGCATCAGCTTCCGTTGCAAAATCACTGTTTCATCGGCTCAGGGGGCGGTTAATGATGCTGAAGCGGATGTTGCGGATCCAGTTTTTGTGAGCAGCACAATACATTAGTTCCTTTGAAAATACATCCTTTCCAACATCTGACGACTGTCGGCGGCATCATGCCGCCGAGACATGATGTCTCTGTCGCCTCCTCAAATGCCACACGTAGTTTTGAACCAATCTAAGAGCCTCGTCCCAGTCCATGATCCGTATGCGTGCTAGTTTCGTATGGCGACCCTTGAGCAGATCCATAGGCGTCAATGCGACACGGGACTTTGCTGCAGGTTCAGGTGAAAGTTTCTTGCTACAGTGCTACAGTCACTTGTGGTTCTTTCATTCGCAGTGAACGGCGGAAGTTTAGTGTGATGAAGTCCCATGACTTACAGGCGTGTGTGAGAATACCCGACTGGATTTGAGTAACTGCTTTCTTCTGCATTGCAACTCGCAAGACTCAGTCGCCTTTCTTTTTGCAGCTGCACACGACCAACACAGCACAAAGCTCCTGAAAAAGATCGTCCCAGTTGCATCTTGTCCGCTATGCAATCTCGCGGGAAGAGCCCCTCCACCTCCGCACGAGGGCTGCCCCGAGCGCCCCATCGACCGCGACGCTCGTGCGTCGCTGCGGCGCGGCCACCACCCGCCATGCAGAGGATCTTGACCCGGTGCTTGCAAAGAGTGGTGGCGGTACGACCCGCCGCGCAGTTTAAAACCCAGCGGCGTGCATGGTCGCACGGCCGGCTGGACGGGCACAACCATCCCCATCTTTTCCCCTGCACGTCCCCACGCCCATTCCCCTCCCTACAAACGCCACTCCGGCTCACCGTCTCGCGGCACCCGCCACCCCCAGTCATGGCGTTTGTTGCCTCCTCCCCGGCGCTGCTGCGCGCGGCCCGCGCGCCCGCCACCTCCACCCGCCGCCCGGTCGCGGCCGCGCGGGTGGTGATGGCCGCCGACCCGCAGAAGGCGCCGAGCTCCGAGGGCCCCGTCACCTCGGGGGTGCCCCCGGCCCGCAAGTACCCGGTACGTTGGGTGGGGCGAGGGACCACCGCCGCTGCCGCTGCTGTGGTCGATGCGCGTGCACAGTGTCGGGGACGGGGTAGTGGTGGCCATGCAGCCGAGCCGGTGCGGCTGGTGGGCCTGGCAACACTTTGGCATTCTCGACCAGATCGGCAGCTAACAAGTCTGTTGGTTCCCTTTTGGTGGTTTGTTGGATGTGGCTCCTTGTTCGGCACTCGGTTGCGCGCTGCAGGGCGTGGAGAATGACATGGCCCAGCTCGAGGAACAGGCCGCCGACCACGTCGAGGACCCCGCGGGCCTGACGAACAAGGCCCCAAAGGATGAGTGAGGGGTGTTGGGCTCGTTGGCGCCGCGGCATGTGCACAGGTGGGGCCAGCTGACGCGTGGAGGTGGACCACTGGAGCGCGTGTTCTTATAGTTTTTCTCTCTCCCCAAACCACTCTTCTGTTCCATCTCCTCGCTGCGGCGTTTGCCGCCCTTGGCATGGTCACCACCGCCGCCGCCACGGAGCACCAGTGGCGGCGCCCGCCGCCCTCGGCATTGTCACCACCGCCGCCGCCCTAGCGAGAAATTTCCGCTCGTGCCGCCCCCGATGCCCGCTCAGAGGGAAAACCGGCTAGGGCCGTTCCGACGGTCCGCCGCCGTCGACGAGCTCGGCGAGCGCGTCCCCCCACCCCCCCGACGCGCCGCCGACGCCCTCGAGCGCGAGCGCCTCGGCCGCCGCCGCGTCCGCGTCGACGCCGCTGCTGGCGGCGCTGTCGGACCCCCCCCCGTCGCTGCCGTCGCTGTCGCCCCCGTCCGACGCGCCCC
>Ga0114957_1003920_pt1 | contig 13096 bp, 8 predicted proteins | sample BantaG_FD_87175 | JGI IMG/M metagenome (GOLD analysis project Ga0114957, IMG submission 87175) | Marine algal microbial communities from Bantry Bay, Ireland - BantryBay_4 metaG | ecosystem: Host-associated > Algae > Red algae > Unclassified | place: Bantry Bay, Ireland | collected 2014-11-21 | reverse complement strand
GGGGGGGGGGGGGGGGGGGGGGGGGGGGGGGGGGGGGGGGGGGGGGGGGGGGGGGGGGGGGGGGGGGGGGGGGGGAAAAGGGGGGGGGGGGAGGGCGTGCGGGAATAGGAGGAGGGGTAGGGAGGTGTTTGTAGGGGCGGGGGCGAGAAACGAAGGGAACAGCCAGCGGCGCTGTTGCGGGCGATGGCCGGGCACGTAGCACCGACCTGGGAGGATGACGGCTGGACTTGGCCAAATACGATGACTAGAATGTCGTAAGAGTAGCCTCCAGCGTTCGATGCTGCAGGTGAGGTGTAAAATAGTCGCTGTGTAATCATTATGGTAATTGTGATAGAGAACGCCACGTGTCTGCTAGACACCCCAATTTGCGCGTCCGTTCGAGGCCCACCCCCGCGCGGGCCCAACAGACGACTCGCGGCCCCACGCCGCGCACGGTCGCTGCCAACCACCGCTGGTCCTTTTCACCGGACCAACAGGAAGGGGCAGCGCCGCTGCCGACCGGCCGGTCGTCGCGAGAAAGCTCGGCCCGCCCGTGCTGCCGCGCTCCCCGGAGAGTGCACCCGCGCCGGCTGTGCCAACGACCGCCGCGGCCGTGGCCACAGCTCGTTGGTGACCGCCCCCCCCCCCGACGGCGGCGACCCCCCTCTCCCCACGCAACCGCGCCACGTCCCGCTGTGTGCTGTGCGCGCGCCGACGGTGCGGGGCGCGATGGGGGGCCTCGGCGCCGCCCGCGTGCGGCCGCCACCTCGGCCGCGGCCGCCTGCCGAATGACCACGGCCGCCGGGCGTGGCCCGTGCCGCGCGGGCGGGGGGGCGTGCCCGAACTGTGCGCGGCCGTCCTCGACTGCGCACACGGGTGCGGTGCTGGCAGCCGTCCGTGGGATGGTGTGCCTCCTTCCACACGCCCCGCCACGCCGCCCCGCCTCCACGGTGCTGCGTTAACCCCACGCCTTCGTTGGTGCCCGCACGGGGTTTGTTCGCCCTCGTTGCCGCGCGACCGGCGTTGTGCGCGTCGGTACCGCGCCATCTTCTGCGTTCGCCGCGCGCCTGTGTGCCGTCGCGTGCCTGCGTGCCTCGTCTTCTGTGCCGTCGTCGTTTGTTTTTTTGTCGGTCGCCTTCGCTCGCGTTGTCGGCGTCGTCGTCGAAGGGCAGATCCTCGGTTGCGGTCATCCCGTCTTCCGCCGTCACGCCGACGACCATGATGGTCCCTCCCGCGCGCGCTGTGCCGCCCCCTCGTCGCCGTGCCGCTCTTGGCACGGGCCGGCCCCGCACCGGCGGGGGCAGCCTTTTGTCGACGCCCGTTCAAGAGGTGGACATCCCCACCACCTACACGTTGGCGCCCACCAACGGGGCGGGCCCGCCGACGCGGGCGCTCCACCACTTTGTGGTCACTCGCTTGCGGCCGTCGCGTGCGGGCCCCGCGGGCATCCCCGCCTCCTTGTGTGAGCTGGACGAGCCGAGCACGGAGCTCGCCGCGGGAGGTGTGTTGATGGCCCCCGGTCAGCCCCCGTTGACCGTGTCGCTCCCGCGCCTGTCGGGGTGGTCGGTGGAGGTCGGAGGCGACGAGCCTCGACTGCTTGCGACGACGCCGACGGGGCAGTACCGCCTCGTCGGCCGCCCCGCCGGTTCCTACGTGGCGACGCACGGCCGCGCGCGGCGACGGTTTGAGCTGCTTGTGCGGTCCGTGGCCCTCGCCACGCGCCTCCCCCCCGCTGACGCGACGTACGCCAAGATCGTGAGGCAACTGGGGCGGCGGGCGGCTGGGATGCGCGCCTATTCCGAAGCAGACGTGCTTGTGGAGGCGCCCTACCTGCTCGCTCAGAGCCGGCGTCTCGACGACCCGGCGCTGCGGTGCTCCCTTTTTGCCCAAGAACTCGCCCGTCGGTCGGCCGCATCGGCCGCGGCGGCGAAGGGTGCGCCTTCCCCCGGCCGCCGCGCTTGGACCCCCTCGCTGGCAGCGCCTGTATCGATGCTTTGCTCTACGGGTGCCGTACCAACGCCGCCGCTGCCGCTGTCGCCGTCTGTGCGGCCGTCGGCGGCCAAGCCGCCGACGGCCCCTCCTGCGAGGCTGCTCGGCAGCCGCGGGTTGTCCCCGCGGCGTGCGTCGCTGTCTCCGCCCATCACCCACACTCTGCCAGTGGCGATGCGGTCGCCGTTGCGCCTCGGCTCTCCCGTGTCGCCCCCGACCTCGCCGCCCCCCCTGCTGGCTTCGGCGCCGTCGTTCATGAAGCGCAAGCGTGTCAGCGGCGACGGCGGCGGCCGGGTGCCAAAACGGCGGAGCCCACCATCGGTGGTACCGTTGCCGCCACCAGCGGCTGCGAGCGTCCGAGTCGGCGGCGCGCCGGGCGTGCCAGCGGGCAGCGCCCCGTGCGCATGTGCCGGCGCGCCTGGTGGGTGCGGCGGCGGCGCCCCGGCGGCGGCCGGCAGCAAGTATGCGAGCGACGCGTGCGGGATGGCCCGCGCGCGGCAGCGGGTTGCTGAGATGGCGGCAGCGGGGGTGGACGTTGACTCGTTTGTGCGTGCACGCGTCGAGCCGCTGTCGGCCGCAGCACCGCATTGACTTTGTCTTCTCCCGTTTTTGTTTCTCAGCGATCCTGTTTACGTTAGCGGGGCGATCTGGGGGTTGTTGCGCGTTATTCACGTTGAATCGCTGTACGCGCATGCGCGCCCGTGTAGAACGGCGCTGTACGGTGCACTCGGTGCGGCTTGTGAGCTGTGACGGTGCGACGAGTAAAAATACTGCCAACGCACGTACGGCGACGACAACCGTCTGTTCGCGTGGCTAGCGCCGCGAAAGCTGTGCGTGGAGCGTCTGCGTCTGCGTTACCTGTCAATCCCTGTTCCTTTTTTCGGGCCACACCAGAATTGCCAGGTCACCGTTAGTGGGAGCAAACGTGGAACGCAACTAGCCTTTGCCCCACGTGCATCTGTAGACCTATAGAAGGCCAACGGAGTGGTACGGTCTCCATCGTGTACTGCACTGGCCACCATGTCCGCCAACAACAATGAGCGCAATGAGCGCTCAACAATTGAGCATAGAAAAACTCTGAAGGCCACGATGAGAGACCCCAGAGCAACACAGACAGTGATTACGTACCTCACCCGAGAGAGCCACAATGCATGCGCTACACACACAACGTATGCCCACCCAGTAGCTTGTCCTCGCGGAGCTCGTCGAAGCTCCCGCGTGCCAGCTCGCGAACCTTCGTGTGCGTTGGAGGACAGCCGATTGAGACAAAAGCAAACCTACGCGTGCCGACGTTTGAACCGCCCTTTCTGCTCAGACCGCGCAAAGCTCTGTCAACCGCACATTCTTAGTCAGCGCTTTCTTCTGCACGACACGTGTCACATGAATCTCACTGTGATTGGCTCACACAGTGTAGTCTGCTTTTCCAGAGCCCAAAATAGCGGTCACAGCGGCCCGAGAGAATAGGCGGTCGTCCTGACTGAATTCCGGAGCGCTTGGTGGGTGACAACGAATGTAGTCCTGCCACGCCCGCCCAAACCCTGCCAGCAGCCACTCCGATCCCGCCTTCGCGGACGCCGGTTCCGCGGCTGTGGCGGAAGTGTGCAGCCACCCGTCACACCAATCCGTGGCACTCTCTCTTGACGTGGGCCCGTTGAAATTGCCCAAAGCGGCAAGGAAAACCACCGTGGGAGCGACGCCTCGTCGTCCACACCGCCACCGACCGCCCGCCACACCACTGCTGCGATGGGGCGGGTGGGGGGGGGGAGGGGAGCTCGCGCACTGACACGGCACACGCGCCTGGACGCGTTGGCGTCGAAAGACAGCCGCCAGCGGCAGGCGCTGCCGAGCCGCGGCGCCTTTGGATGCACAGCAGCCTCCGCCGCCGCCGCCGCCGTCGCCGCCGGCTGGCCGCCCGCCACCCGCGCTGTCGGTGGGGCCCACCCAGCGCGCCTGTTCTGCCACTGCCGTTGAAGTGGGGGTCCTTTCCCTGAGGCGCCGCCGAGGGGTCCTAGCGGACGGCCCCCACCGCGGCTGTGCCCGTTTTGCAGAAGTGGGGGAGGGGAGGGACGGTGCCTCCCGCCTGCCTGGTCGCCGCCGCGCCCGCCCGCGCGTCGGGTGCCGCCCGGCAGCGGCCGTCGCGGTCGCCAGGCCGGCGTGCGACCCGTGCCTCGCTCTTGCTCCCGCCCACTGCGTCCGCGCCTGCCGCGCGCCTGTCGTCGAGGGGGTCGGGTGGGAGCGCATCCATTTGGCTCCATCACCCACCGGCCATCGAGCAGGGGCACGCGTAGAACAGCGGTTACTGCTGCGTGCCCGTGTCGCACCGCCCACCAGGTGGCGATCCGTTCAGGGCAAGCGGGCACACTGTTCCCCGGCGGCCGGTGGGTAGGCGTACGGGGAGGGGGAGGGGCTGTTACGGTCCACGGGCAGAGGGGGGGTGGCGGCGGGCCATGCGCGGCGGCGCGTGAGGCTGCCTGCCGCGTTGCGTGAAGCGCTGCCAAGCAGCTCCGCGCTGCTGCGTGGCACGCTCTGAGAGTCCACGCGAGCACGGGAGAAGCGGAGTGGGCGTTCGAGGCAAGGCGGTCAACGGCGGTGCGGTGAGGACCGTCAAGCGGAGTTCCAAAACGCGGGAGGGTGAGGGGTTGGCAGACTCGTGCGTTGCCACGCCGCATGTCGCGTGGCACCACCCGCCACCGCGTCGTGGGTTGTGGGCGTGCTGCCCGTGGGCGTGCGGGCCGGCAGCGGCGGCACGAGGCGCGAGGTGCGGCGGCACGACCGCCGCTGCCATCACCACCGTCACTGATTCCGCTACCGCGGCCGTTGCGGCTGCCATCAGACGGAGGTCCTTGACGTGGACGCTACCTCACACTTTCCTCGGTGTTCCCCCCTCCCCCCCTCCCCAGCGCTGCCCGCGACGCTCCACCGCGGGGGCGGCCTCGCCGCCATGGCGACCAGCCGCCCCGCCGGCGATCGGCGGGCGGGCCTCGACGCTCGGCACCCGTCGGCGCGCCCCTCCCCCGCCGGCGCCGCGGTACCCCCTCCCTCCGGCGGCGCCGTGCACCTGGCAGCAGTACTCCGCGTCAAGACGCGGATGCTCCAACGTACCCGCCCGCGCCTCGTGCGCGTCCGCTGCTCAACGCTGACGGTCGGGGCGGCGGCGGAGGTGCCGCCAGAGGCGGACGCGGTCGGGCGGGGGGGGGGCGGCGAGCGGCGGTCGTCTGGAGGGGGAGGATCTTCGTCATTAGCGGCGGCCAGCGATGGCAAAGCCGGGGGTGGGCGGCCGGCCGCCACGGGGCCGCCACGAGGGGGAGGGAGCGGCGTGCGTCTTGGCGGCAACCACTCCCGCTCAATGGTCGCCGGCAGTGGCGTCGGTATGGGCGGTGGCGGTGCGGCTGCGGGCGGCTTGAACGATGTGTTGCGCATCAACCTGTCGGGCTTGCGCGTGACGCCAATGCCCAAGAAGCGCCCCCTGGAGATTGACGTGCGTCTTCCCTCGGGGGGCCTCCTCTTCCTCTACTTTGACGACTTGGCTACCTTCTCGACGTGGCGCGCCGCCCTCCTATCCGCCGCCCGCCGCGTCTCGGACGTGTATTGCATGCGCAACGCAACGCTGCTCGGCACAGGTGACAACAGCCGCGTCTTTGCGGTCTTGCCCCTCAAGGGGGAGGCCGCCGGCATGCGGCGACCCGTCGCGCTTAAGGAGGTGAAGAAGGGCGCCCTGTCGGCGGCGCAGCTCGAGTGCGAAACCGCCGCCATGGACGCGTACGCCGGGTTGCGGCACCCGGCGTTGGTGCCGGCGGTGGATATGTTTGACGAAGCTGACCGGCTGGTGACAGTCACACCCTACATGGCCGGCGGGTCGCTTGACAAGCACCAGGCGCCATTTGCGGGGCGCGCCATTGTGGCGCTCATGCGGAGCCTGTTGCAATGCTTGGTGTATTTGCACGGTCGAGGAATCGTCCATCGGTAAGCGCGTGGCGAGGCGACGGGGGAGGCGAGGTGGGGGACATGCTGCTTGGCATGCCAGCTGAGGAAAATGTGGCTTTCTGTAGCGTGATGGAACTGGTTCGGTTTTGCACATACGCGCTCGTGCGTGTGGGAGACCTGTGGCAGCGGTTGACTGACATGTCCTGTCTTTTTGAACTCCTTGGTGTCTGCTTGTGTGCTACATGTCGTGTCTCACCATTTGCGTCTGATTTTCTGCGGTTTTTATGGTTGCCGCGCTCCCCAGCGACATCAAGCCTGAGAACATCCTCCTCGGCTCATCGGCGGCCGACTGGCCATGGACGGCACGAGTTGGGGACTTTGGTTTTGCCGCGATGCTCTCCTCCGGGCGGTCCGGCCGCGGTGATCCGGGCGGCATCCTGAGGGAGGTGCTTGGCACGCCTCAGTTTCTCGCGCCCGACTTTTTTCGCCGCCACTCCCTTTCTGGGGAGCGCCTCGGGTACGGCACTGCGGTCGACCTGTGGTCGGCGGGTGTGGTGCTGGTGTGGATGCTGACTGGGGAGCTGCCTTTCCAGGGCGCCTTCCTCGTCGACATTGTCAAGGCCGTCCGCACGGGCGCGGTGTTGCCCTGTGGGCTGAATAAGGTGCCGGCAGCAGCGCGTAGTTTAGTGCGGGGGCTTCTCCAGATCGACCCGGAGCGCCGCCTCACCGCCCTCGGAGCGTTACACCATCCGTACTTGGCTGAGGTGCGGTCGGACGTGGCGCCTGTTTTGCCGACTGATGCGCTGACGACGGCCGGGTTTGTGTCTGCCCAGCTGCCCGACCTGAATGGCGCTGCCGGCCTGCGGTCCTGCTCCTCGCCGCTCTGTGTCCAGCAGCTCAAGGACGGGCGGGTTGGGTTGGTCAACTTGCCGCCTTCCTACAGCGCGGCGACGCCATCGACTTCATTCGCGGCGTGTACGTGCAACGCGCCGAGCCATGATGGGAGTGACACGGCGTCGCCGCCACGCAGCCCGGACATGGACGAGTGCATCCCCGGAGAGTTTGTCAGCACCTCGTCTCGCAGCCTGCGGTTATCGAGCGCCAGCAGCGGCGGCACCAAGCCGCCCCTATTGCCGTCGATGTTGCGGCGGCCGTTGGCTGGTGGCTCCTCGACGCGCTCACAGGCGCGGGCGGCAGCGGCAGCGGCGGCGGCGGCGACGGCGGCTACTGCCGCTGCTGCCCAATCCCTATTGGGGCAGCGTGTGTCGGCACCGCCTGGTGGCACGGTGGCGGCAGCCACCGTTCCATCGGACTTGCCGGCCCACCGTAGCTGCTCAGAGAATGATGTGGGCGCCGAAGAAGCAGGCCGTTGGGGCTGTGGCGACCTCGTGGACAATCCCACTGCATCCAATTCGCGGCTGGCCTCCCCGTCGTTCGCGTCGCTGCAATGGCCGGGTGCCTCTCTGCCCAGTCGCCGCTCTAGCACTCTCTCGTCTAGTAGCGGGACGGTGGGGCGCTCGGCACCCCCGCCGGGCGTTCGGGCGGCAATTCTGTGGCGGCGACTCGTCATTGTCGTTTTGGCGGGGCTACGTTTTGCCGCCGCTGGTCGGCTATTCGTGGCCAAAGGCCTCCCCCCACCCGCTCCGCCACTTTCACCGGTGCCGTCCACCTTCTCGACCACGTCCAACTCGTCTCAGTCTGGTATGCCGTCTGCCTCGTCATCCTCTACATACCTGACGGTGCGCTCCCATGGGTTATTGCGACGATCATCGGCGCGTGGGCCCTCGATGGCCGCACGAGTGTCGAGTTTCGACAGCGGCCGCTTGTGGTCGCGGTCTCTCGCGCAAACTTCCTTCCGCACGACCGCCAACCTGTCGGCCGACATGACGCCGGAGGGTGGCGGGATGGTTGGCAATGGGGTTTGCACTTCAAGCACCTATTCTGGTGGCGGCACATCTGGGGCCAGCGACGCTGACAACCAAGCACCTTCGCTGCGCCTTCCCGGTCGAAGTGCTGTCAGTCGGCGAAGCCACAGCATGCATCGGCGGCCAACATCCCCGCTACTACCAGGCGATGACACGCACGACGTGACGGCGGAGCATGCGCCGCCATCACCTGGCGAACCGGGGCCAAAGGTTGGGGGTGTGCCGCGGACGGGCGGCGTTGCGCGCATGTCCAAATCCTTTACGGGCTCGTCTCCAACGATTCGAACGGCAGCGCGGAGCCCACCCCCACCACAACGCGAAGCCACCCGCCTGCCATCGGCCACGCGCCCGTCAGTGGCCGCTCTGGTGCGCAAACTCTCCCGCCGCACTGTCCCGGACGTTGCGGGAGCGGCCACTGGCGGGGGTGCGCCGCTCCGCCGGCCCGGCGGGTGGACGACCGACCAGTCGGGTGACGGCTTGCGGTCGTCCATCATGCGGTCGCTGCCGCGCAAGCCGTCGCAGAGGCGGAGGGAGCGGGGGTTGATGGGCAGTGGCGGTGGCTTGGGCAGCGGTGGCGGCTTGGGAGGGGTCAGTGGCGGCGCTGGTGGTGGCGGTGGCCGGAGTGCGCCTTCCGCCACCGAGCGCGGTGATGTGGTGCCGGGGCCGGCGGCCGCTGGCCGCACCGCCCCGCCCGTGCGACCGGCCAACTTTGAAGCGCTCCTGCGGCACTGGGGGTCGACCGACGTGCATGCGGCCAAGGAGGCGCCGTCAGACATCCACTCGGCCAAGTCGGTCACTTCTCGCCTGGCGGCGGTCGTCAACCGTGGGGTGCCAAGCTAACCGTTTCCCCCCAACAAAGACATGAAGATAAACAGTTCCAGTCCATGGCGTGTTGTGCCTTCGTCTCTTCGTCTGACGGCGCTGAACGGCACGTACTCGCATGTGCCCTTCTATCCGTATCGTCGCGCTCGCCTTTGCTTCGTGAACAGCGTGGTCTCCAAGAAGAATAGCAGCTAGTGCGCCGTAGACTCGGTTTTACGCCGCGCCACACACAGATGCCTCAGATGGGGCTTTCGTCTACCTCATCCTGCGCGAGTTCCGCCTCCCAGTCAAAGCCCTGCCCATCGGACCCGTCGGTGTTGCCGTCGCTGCTATCGCCGCAATAATCCGGCACCGGGGCCGCCTGTCGGCGCCCGCCGCTGCGCGTCGAGAATCGCCGCGGCGTGGCGGGGGCGGCGTCCGAGCCGACGTCGACGCGACTATCGTCATCAATGTTGTCAGCTCCGTCGCCGCCACCGTTGGCACTCGGTGTGACGGCGACGACCGCGACGCCCCCGCTACTGCCCTCTGACGACGTGTCCGCCACGCCCCTGGGGCGCTTACGACACGGTTCGCGACGAGGACGCGCGGCTTCTTTTCTCGGGGCGGCCGATACGACCATCGCTTCGGCTTCGTCCTCCACCGCATCATCATCATCATCATCATCCACCAGCCGCGAGCGGTTCTTCAACGCTGCGGTCGCGGGTGAGCCCTCAACATTCGTCACGCGAGACGCAACCAGCAGATCCGCGGCATCCGCATCGTCGTCGTTGGCTGCCATCACAGTGGCAGTGGCCGCTGCCGTCAGTCGAGCCGAGTCCCGTCCGCTCTGCGTGTGGAACATGTAGGACAGCGTGTTGCCAGTGCGATCTTTGACGGACTTGAGCAGGTCGTTGGGCGGTACCTCCCCCGACTCGCGGTAGGCCAGAAACTCGGTGGTGAGAACGGCAGCGGCTCCGCCGCGACCGCTCTCCAGGACCGCCAGCGTGTCGCAGGCGGTGTCGTCCCCGTTGTAGCGGAACAGCTCCCGTAGCTCCTCCACCGAGAAGTTGTGCCGCCCGCCGTCACCACCACCTCCGCTGCTGCTGCCGCCGCCCTTGCCAGTGCCTGGGGCGTCACCGTCAGCACCAGCGTCCATGACGGACTGAAGCTCGCCCTTGAACAGCTGCCGCTGCAATATCTTCTCCTCGATCGCACCCGTGGTGATGAGCCGGTAGATGTTGACACGTAGCTTTTGGCCATCACGCCACACACGGCCCATGGACTGGTGGTCCGTAGCGGGATTCCAATCTGGGTCAAAGAGAATAAGGTGGTTGGCACCGATCAGGTTCAACCCGACTCCACCAGCTTTGGCCGACAGCAGCAGGACAGCCAGATCTTCGCCGGTGTTCTCCGCGGGGTTGCTCTTGGACACCGTGTGCCGCCGGTTGAAGCGCTCGACAATAGAACCGCGGGACACTGCAGGTGTTGACCCGTCCAGCCGCAGAAAGGGGATGTCCCGCTCCATGAACAGCGACTCGAATAGGTCCAAGTTACGGGTGAAGTTGCTGACCAGCACCGTCCGCTCCCGGCCGTCGCTGGCGTCGTGCACGGCGTCCAAGATGGCGAGCGCAACACTAAACTTGCCAGACTCGGCGTCCGACACGCTGACTGACTTCCAGTTCGTGTCGGCCGCGGGGCGCTCATCACCCTCTGCTCCTCCGTCTTCCTCGTCGTTGCTGCCCGATGCCACAAGCATTGGGTGCGCGCACACCTTGCGCAGGGTCATGATGGTAGAGAGTGCCGCCCCAAAGCCCCGCTGTCGCGACAGGTTCCGAACGCCGCGGCTACACTCCGTCGCATACAGCTCCGCCTGCGACGGCGCCATACGACAAAAGAGCGTCGACTCGCACTTGGGTGGCAGAAACTGTTCGAGCGTCGCTGCCGTGCGACGCAACACAAATAGTCGGGTGACGCGGGAGAGCTCCAAAGCGCGGGCGCGACCAAGAGCCCGCTCCTCGCGGCCTGCTGACGCGTCCCGTGAAGCGAGAATGGGGGCCGCAAACACCGACCGGAACGACGACAGGGTGCCGAGGCAGGCGGGGTTGACAAAAGAGCACATGGCAAAAAACTCCTCCAGGTCGTTTTGCACAGGTGTGCCCGTCAGAATCACTCGCCGGTCGCACTTCAGTGCCGACAAGGCGGCAATTGTCTTGTTGCCGCCAGACGCCTTGAGACGGTGGCCCTCATCGCACACGAGCAGTCCGCATCCGCGACCGGCATTGATGGACTCGACGTGCACCCGCAGCATGTCGTACGAGACGATGAGCAGTGGCCGGTTGCCATGCACAAAAGCCGCCAACTCCTGGTTGGCGCCCGACCCGCCGCCACTGCCCGACTGGACAGCGACGGGTTTGAGGCGCTCCGTGCCGAGCCACTTGTTCACCTCTTTGACCCAATTGCTGACCAGGCTTGCGGGACAAACAATGATGGCCTTGCGGACGAGAGGCCCCCGCTGCTTCAACACTGTCCACAACAAGCTTAACGCCTGGAGGGACTTGCCGAGGCCCATTGAGTCGGCCAGGATAGCTCCACGACCGCTGCCCGGCACGCCTGCACCACCCGACACGCACTTGTACAGGAAGCGAATGCCCTCCCGCTGGTGGGGGCGGAGGCATTTGCCAAGGTAGGGGTCCATCACCACCGGCGCTAGCGAGTAGGGGGACGTCGGATCCGCAGGGTCAGTGTGTTCGCCGGGCGAAACGACGAACGTGTTGGGGAGGGCGGGGTCGTACATCGGCGTAGCCGCCACCTGCGCCGCCGTCTTGCGCATCACTGGGATCACCGGGGACTTGAAGCGCTTGAACGCCTGCGGCTGCACGCGGGCAACAACCGCCGATGCGGGCGCGACGGGCGCAGCGGCCGCGAGAAACACCCGCCCCGACACAAAATCGTCGGCGGGAATGGGGGTATCAATCTCCACCTCCCAAGACCCAACCTCCAGCGTGTTGCCCGGCTTGAGTCCGCCGAGTCTGCCGTGAGAGGACTTGGCCACAGAGGCGCCAGCATCACCAAATAGTGTCACGTACCGGTCGCTCTTCAGCACGAGGAAGCCTGTACACTTGAAGACCGCGGATGGAGCAACGGCAGCCAGGAGAAGGGGCTCAACATCAAAGCAACTGACGGAAAAATGTCAGAACACATCCACCAGCGAACAAACGCGATGGGAATGCAGAGAAGACAGTTGTGCGGTGGACCAGACATGAAACAGACCGCCAACATGCAACAAGAAGAAAGGCAGAGCGAGTTGATTAATGGCGATGCAAACGTACCGTCAAGGTACGACTTGTGCTTCTTCTTGGATCGCTTCGTGTACAGCACCTTAAAATAGACAACCGCCTCGTCACTGCCGTCCCCGCCCCCCAAGCTAGAGTCATCACCAGCAGCAGCGGCGACAGACGGCCTCCCCGAAGTACCACGTGCGGGACCGGCTCGTGCCCCTGCTCGGCCACCCAGCGACGCAGAGAAACCCCCCCGAGACAGGCCTATTGGTCGACGTGATGGCAGCCCCAGGGACGTCGCCCCCGCTGGATGCGCTGTCACACCCGCCGGCCGTGCCGCGGTTGCAACTGCAGGCGGACGCGCCACTGCTCCGCCGACAGGAGCCCCCGCCGGTCTTGTAAGAGGTGCAACACGGCGAACCAACCCCCCTTGCCGCATCGACGGCGCTTGGGACCGGCGCATGTCGACGACGCGGCAGTGACGGCGGCAAAAAGGACGGTAACGGAGACAACACCTCTCACCTTCTCCCCCCGTTCCACCGTTAGGGTCGGGCGGGGTGCTGACGCAGTCGGGGGCTCCGCAGCACGACCGCGAGAAGAAAAGTAGGGCCTCTGTACCGTGACCGTAAGTCGGCCGCCCAGGAGTGTCACACGGAAGTGCACGAGTGGCGGCGCGGGCGGGCGCTGCGAGGCACAGCCGTTGGAGCTACCGTTGCAGAACACGCTCAAGCAATACGGGTCAAGACAGACACCGCACAGTGCGAAGAGGGAGGTGCTGGCCGTGCATGAATCGGCGCGATCGGACCAGCCCCAGCAGCGACGTCACAGGAGTCACTGACGGGTACAGCAGCCGAATGCATGCACTACGACACATCGCCTGGATGCATGGATCATGATCGATCGGTGGCGCGAGAGACGGGACGCAGGCAGGCGGTGGTAGAACACGTGTCGAATTGCTGTAGGTTCTAATGTAGTTGCGCACCGTCACTCAACTTTTGCCCTTTCGCCGCATTCGACCAGCACGGAGATCCCCGCATCATGCCGCCATGAGAGCAGCCCAGCGGTGCCCGCCAACGCCATACAGTGCATTCTCGTTACAACGTCCACCCTGATTCACATAAATCTGCCAGATTGAAGTTTAAAGTCGCTTGTATCCGATTCGCTGAAGAGATTTGAAGCCTTCGAACTATGCTGCGGCGG
>Ga0114957_1003919_pt1 | contig 13101 bp, 21 predicted proteins | sample BantaG_FD_87175 | JGI IMG/M metagenome (GOLD analysis project Ga0114957, IMG submission 87175) | Marine algal microbial communities from Bantry Bay, Ireland - BantryBay_4 metaG | ecosystem: Host-associated > Algae > Red algae > Unclassified | place: Bantry Bay, Ireland | collected 2014-11-21 | reverse complement strand
GGGGGGGGGGGGGGGGGGGGGGGGGGGGGGGGGGGGGGGGACCCCCGCCGGGGGTTGCGGCCCACCGACGCGGCGGGCGGCATGGGGGCGAGGGGGAAGCGGGCGGCCGTCACTGCCGCCGCGGAGGCAGCGGCGTTGCGTGATCGACAATGTCATTTGACTAATCTGGTTGGTCGCGTGTCAGTCACCAATTGGCACTAAATTGGAATAACAGATCTGCATCCGCCGAGTAGTACTGAAGCATATGTCCAAAATCAGTGGTAAATAATTTGCGCATATTATGCCAGAAACCGGCAAGGCCGTATGCGTATCCACCGCTGAAGTGCTCCCGTGGTGCCACCGTCTGCGACACATTCAGCCTGCCTGCGCGAATCTGTGGCGACTCTCTGCTGTATTGTGTCGTCATTGTGTCTCCCGAAAGGAACCAAAGAGTGACCTTGGGCACGACCGCCGACGCCAGAGTTCATGGAAAGTGCTGATAAGACAAGGACCAGGTGGTTCAAGGAGGTGACGGTGAAGGTGCAAGGTTTAGCTAGGTCGGGCGTCACGACAAGCAGGCATCATGGACGGCGGCGCTGCCAGCATGGGCGGCATCAAGATCGACAAGTTGACGCAGACGAACTTCCACGACTGGCGTCAGCGCATCAAGATAGCCCTAGTGTCTATTCTACTGCTCCCGAGGCTCAAATCAGGCTCAGATGAGGCTCAAATGAGGCTCCCTCTCACATGGTCTGGAAACGCGGCCTATTTTGGGTGTCTGGGGCAGCCCCTCCGAGTTTTCATCGTAAACAGCCGCCGAGTTGGCCCATAGGTCAGTGGACTGTGCCGAGTCCAGATCTATTCTCAAAAAGACCAACCGAGTCCGGGAACATGGTCACAGAGAGGCATCAAAAACAGCCTCAAATGAGGGGAATCGGCTCAAATGAGGCGGCCAGTAGCATAGACAACAGCGCTACGCGACCTGGAAGAAGTGCTTGACGAAGACGGCGAGCCGGCGGACGCGAAGGACCGCGAGTTGGCTTTGAGAAGGCCTCAAACCACTAAGGCGAGCGCCATTATCGGGCTCACCTTTGGATCTGAGCAGCTCGAGCACGTGTCGGGATGCAAGACGACAGCGGGAATGTGGTCGACGCTGCAAGGTGTCTTCCAGTGGAAGAGTCTGATGAACAAGATTAAAGCGCGACGCGAGTTCCACACCGTCGAAATGAACGTCGGCGACGGCATGCTGGGCTATATCAACCTCGTGCGCAACCTCGGTGAGAACGTTAAGGCCATGGGCGGCGAGGTGACAGAGATGGCCGTTGCCATCAGCGTTCTCAACGGGCTGACGTCAAAGTAAGAGAACTTGATGGTGGCTTCAGACGCCAAGGGCAAGGACGACCTGAGCCTCGACTTGATCAAGAGCCGCTTGCTTCAGCAGGAACGGCGTCAGGCGGAAAAGTAACCGGCGACCAAGCGCATTGCCTACATGGCCCTCGTCAGCGCCAGCTATCGAGGTCAAGGCCGCCGTTGTAACCTTTTCAATATCGAGTGCTACTACTGCCACAAGTTCGGGCACATCTTCCACGATTGCCCCGTGCTTAAGGTCAGGAACAAGGGCAAGGAAAAGGTGGCCGCGATTGCGGCTGACAACTGTGGCGACGGCGACGATTCCATTTGTCTTGTTGGCAGCGCGGCTGACGACGATGACATCTCCAAGTCGTCGCTTGTCGAATTTGCGGCGTCTGCACACATGTGCAGGATGCGCGCGTGATTCGACGACTACCAGAAGAATACGGGACGGAGCGTCACGATAGGTGACAAAGGGTTCGTGGCCACGGCGGGCATCGGAACTGTCGTCCTTAAAGTCAGCGTTCAGGGCAAGACGCGCAAGTTGAAGTTGGAGAAAGTACGCCGTATTCCTAATACGGGATTCAACCTCATGTCGGTCGGCATGATAGAGGAAAGCGGTGCGAAAGTGCCATTGAAGGGCGGTAAGGCGATCATCAAGATGAGAGACAAGGTCGCTGCGTCCGGAACGCGGAAGAGCGGGCTCTACCTCCCAGAAATGGCCTCACTGTCCGACGTTGCTGCGGTGGCCTCTCTGCAGCTCTGGCATGAGCGCCTTGGGCACGTCAACAAGGCTGGCATTAAGCGGATGAACAAGAACAAAGACATTGACGGACTTATGTGCTATTCCATGAAGGTCAAGGTTGTCTGCGAGCTGTGCGTGTGTGGAACGGTGGATATGACGGTTGTGCCAAGTGCAGGAGGAGGTCGAGTAACTAAGCGCCTGCAGCTCGTGCACTCGGACCTGGGCGGGCCAATGTCAGAGCCGTCGCGTGGCGGTGCGCTCTATTTCTGCACCTTCACCAACGACTTCTCCCGCTGGACGGACGTGGTCTTTTTGCACAAGAAGAGAGATCCCCTGGTGGAGTACTGGGAGTGGCTGAAAAAAGCCCAGCTGCAGATCGAAAGTAAGATCAAGGTCCTGCGCTCCGAGAATGGCGGCGAGTACGTGTCGATCGCAATCAAGGCTCTTCACGATGAAAACAGCACGACGCACGAGACGACTGTGCCCGACCCGCCGCAGCATCACGGGGTTGCTGAGCGACTCAACAGAGTTCTCGGAGAGACAGCACGCACCATGATGCGACACAAGACGTGGATCAGGATCTGTGGGCGGATGCCATCAAGCCGGCGGTTTACATCAAAAACCGCGTTCATAGCCGAGCGCTTCCTGTAGGCATGACGCCTTATGAGCTGTGGACCAGGAACACGCCCGACGTAAGCAACATGCTGGTGTTTGCGTCGAAATGCTGGTAGGTGCTGCACAACAGTCACATCGTCGGATTGCGTGGATTCAGGGCGGCTAAGGGCGTGTTTTGAGGCTATCTCGACGGCAGCAAGGCGTACGATGTCATCCTCGACGACGGCAAGGTCGTCAAGGAATGAAGCGTCGTGTTCGCAGAGGCGAAAGTAAGCGGGGTAGCAGAAGGTGCAGATGAGTTTCCCGGAGACGAGGTCGTCAGAGGCGAGACGGGCCTGCGTTCAGCAAGCGACGGCAAAGCCGTAGATGTTGAAGATGACGACGAGAATGACAAGCAAGAAAATAGATCTGACAAGTCGGCGGACGACAATTAAGGATGTGGAGGCTCTCAAGAAACGCTGCGTCGGAGCGGCGGAGCGCGGCGACCACCTGTAGAGCTCTGGCGCTCCGTGAGCATGGTTGCCCAAGAGACGCCTATGATGTACGTGCAAGCAGTTCAAGGTCAAAAATCGGCTGAGTGGCATATTTCAATGGACGAGGAGATGGAGGCCATCCGCCAGAACAAGACTTAGCACTTGACAGATCGCCCGGTCAGTCGACGCGTGCACAAAGGCAAGTGAGCTTGTAAGGTCAAGAACGAGGTGGACAAGAACAAGAACAACATGACGCGGCCCAAGGCGCACCTGTATTTTATGGGGAACCGGCAGATCAAGGGGCTCGACGTCAACGAGACTTTCGAGCCAATGGCCAAGTTCATTACCAACCGATGCATCCTGGCGATGATGGCGGCGAGCAGGTGGAATCTTCATGAGATGGACATCAAGACGGCCTTCCTTAACGGAGAGCTTGACAAGGAGGTCAACATGGAGCAGCCAGACAGCTATGTTGATCCGACGTATCCTAACAAGGCTTGTCGTCTTCTTCAAGCACTCTATGGGCTGGGGAAAGCCCCCAAGATGTGGTACGTCCAGCTCGACAACTTTCTGAAGTCGTCGGGGCTCGATAACATCGACTCGGATGCATGCCTCTACCCTCTTGTGGTTGGCTGCGAAATCAATATAATCCTTGTGTACGTCGACGATCTTCTTTTGGTGGCATCAAGCCTGGCGGCGATCTACAAGTTCAAGAAAGCTCTGCACAAGGGCTTTGAGGTGAAGGACCTGGGTGAGGCGAAGGTCATCCTTGGGCTAGATATAAGACGTGACAAGGCGTTGGGCACCCTCAAGCTGTCCTCGGGCAAGTACCCGGCGTAAAATCTGGAGAAGGTCCGGATGTCGGAGTGCAGCCCGATCGGAACGCCGCTGGAGGTGGGCCTTCAGCTGGTCACGGCCGACGAGAGCAACGACGCGCTGCCCTACCGCGAATCTGTCGGCAGTCTTATGTACCTGATTGTCGGGGCCCGTCCTGACCTCGCCTTCGCCATCGGGAAGCTGAGTCGGTTTGTCTCGTCCTACGGCAAGGAGCATTGGGCGGCGATTAAGCACGTTCTATGGTAGGTCAAGGGTTCGATGGACAAGGGGCTGGTCTTCGACAGTAACTCTTCCCGTGTTCTATGAGGCTTTCTTGATGCCGACTGGGCGGGTGACCACGAGACGCGACGTTCTACGACGGGCTTTACCTTCATCTTTGAAGGAGCAGCCGTCAGCTGGGGTTCTAAGTTGCAGAATGCGGTGGCGCTGCCGTCAATGGAGGCGGAACAAATGGCTATATGTGAGGGCAGCAAGAAAGCTGTTTGACTCAACAATCTCGCGCAAGGTGTGGCTTCTCAAGGGCTGCGGACGGCGATCTCGGGCGGTCCGATCAACATCAAGGTCGACAACAGCGGGTGCATTGAATTCTCCAAGAACCCCGTCCGGCACAGGCGCACTAAGCACATCAACATTCGCTACTTCTTCGTGCGCGAAGCCATCACGACGGACAAGGTGACACTGGAGCATTATGCAATAGATCTCATGGTGGCGGACCCGATGGCGAAGGAGCTCGGCACGACCAAGCACGACAAGCGGGTCGAGGCCATGGGGTTTTACTGAAAACAAGAACCGCCGCGGCAACAAGCAAGCAGGAGTGTTGGACTGTGCCGCTCCTCGCCGATTTTAATTGCGGTTGGCCGATAGACTGTGGTCGTTCACCCCTACGGTACCCGAGCTTGTACATTTGCAAGACTTGGTCAATATCAGGACCTTATTAATCCACCAAAGTTGTGACCTCTCAGATATACTCAACACCAGCACATTTTGAATCAGATGCGACATTTGCCGCAACTTCTTGAATACGGATAAGAAAGATATCCACAGCCATTACAAGAATGATATGAACAAGAAAAGGGAATCTATCCAGAATATATCAGATTATTGAACAAGTATGTCCGCTAGGATGTACTTTCCCGACGTGTTGCCACGAAAAAACGAAGAGCGGGCTGTGCTGCGTGTTGTGAATGCGGCCCACGCCAAAACATGACCAGCAGTGAGCCTGCTAACGTCAATGTCAGGTAAGGGACTTCGGCTTTTGGTGTGCATCATGGTATCTCGGTTAGTCTTTTGTCTTGATACTCGTTCTGATGTTTGTGGGCCTTGCATGACGGGCCGCGCGTGGGGTATGTCACAACAATCTACTGTCGATGATCGGCCCTGCGTTTGCTCACTGCTGCTCAGCACCTTTCGAACATGTACTTGCGTCCTTTGTCCCGATTCTGAGCATTGTAAGGCACCTGGCAATTGAAATGTTGCGAGATGATTGGATGCCTGCATTTCAGCAAGCTAAGTCATTGGACTTGCGATTATCGACTTTGGAGTCATCAAATGGCGGTACCATTCATTGAAGAGTGTCTCAAATCGGACTCGTGAGTTCTGAATATGAGTACATCCGAGTTTTTCTATCCACTTTGTCAGAGTGCCACTTTTTCATGAAAGCTCCTGGTCAGTGTGCACAAATTCGTCTCGGGTCATCTTGGGGCGTTGCTTTTGGCATGTTTACATTTGATTTTCGGTTAGCTCTAGTGGCTTTTGATATGGTGAGTGATTCGGTTTGGTGCGAGTGTGCCAACACGCCCAGCCAACCCCACCCAGTCGGAGGCAGGCGGGTCAGACCGTGTGGCCGGGTAGTCCTGTCAGGGAGTATCCGCCCCGAAAGAAAACCCCGAAGAGCACACGAACTCGGCGTCGACCGGGAGAAGACGCCCCGAGCGACAAACACGAGTCGTGTGACCGGAAATTTACTAGCCCGCCTCGAGGGCCTCGACGCAACACTCACGCCTCGCCCTCTTATCCCGTCCGTTCCCCTCAGACCTTCCGATAAACCCCCTCAGACACCCTTACAGGACCATCAGAGAACCCTCCACTTAGATCCCATGGGGCCAGTCTCAGCGGAGGAAGGCCGAAGCTTAGATAATTGCGTTAAGTAGAGGCGGGGGCAGCGTGTTATGCGAAACCCTCGCGGCACCCCGGGGTCGGGGGCAGGGTGTTATGCTGGTCAACATTTCAAGTAGGGTTTACACAAAATAAGGCCCTTAACTGGCGGCCTGACCGAGGGGCTACTGGTCCCTGAGAAGTCTCGAGATTGCAATTATGATTGATGAACGACGGGGTGATCACATGTAGATCGAGAACGGAATGATTCGAAATATACGTCAGAGAGACATATTTCTTTTTGTGAGTGCCAGCGATGGTTTCGGATATAACCGAATTCGACCGTCCCTGACGCGAACCGACGCGATCCCTCGTGACTGAGGGTGACCTGGTCCCATAAATGAGGGTGCCATGTGTACGGCCAACACAATTCCCCCTTCTAAAGGGGTCGCCGTCCCGAAAGCCTAGAGCAGGCCCAACAATAAGTCCAGTGTGAGTAGGTTTGTCTACAGGTGTACTTGTCTGAACTCCCGTACCCGCAGAAAACCTGGTGGCAGGCACCCCTACCCAAATCAGCGGATGAGTAGGTAGCTTTAGGTATCGAGTATTTCCCACCAACAGAAATTGAATGCCAGAAATGGTCCCCATTTTGATGGAAACACGAAGTCTCACGGCCGCGAAGCACCACTTGAATTTTGGACTTGATTTTGTGGCCACAACGGTTCTCATCGGGGTGCTTTCCGCGATCCCTGGCGCGCTCGCTATGGAGCGTTCGTTCCGGTGCCCACGCAAATTGTTTAAAACGCGTCAAAAGTGTTAAAGCACGCGACCAAACCGTTCCGGCATGCTTGGGCAAAGCTGGTTCGCCGGGCTGCCAATGGTCAGCAGCTGATCAAATTCGATCTATTCCGGGGTTGATTCGTTCCCGCGTTTTGAAGGTATATGTTGTATTGATACACACGGGCAGATAGGTGGCCAGCACTCGTATCCGATTTAAAATAATCTGATATACTGTACCCGAAGCTGAAAAGTATGCCTATGACAGGGTCTGGCCTTGAGCCAAGGAGGCGGGCCCGCCCGACGGTCACGCGCGGGCCAGGACGGCAAACCGGCGTCCCCCCCAGTATGGGGCGCGGGTGCTGCCCCGGTCACAGCCGGCAGGGGCCGCCCCAGAGCGTGGGGGCGGGCCCGCCGGGGTCATGGGGGCACGCGCCGTCACCGTGTGGTGGACACCGGGGCGTGTCAATGGGGCTGCGTGGCCGCGGCAGGCCACGCAAACCGTGCCAGGTGGGGCAAAGAGGGAAGCCGGGTCTGGCGCCTCACTCCCTTTGGGGCGGCTGTCCCGGGCGCCCTTCCGAAGGAGTCATCCAGGGGGGGGAGAGGCCCGCGAAGCGACTCCGCGGGAGGCGATGGGGCGCCCCTGCCAGTGTACAGGTGGCCCGTAAAAGCGAGGCAGGTGGGGGTCGGACAGGGCGGCTGTAGACTACCGGCCGTCACCATATCCCCTCTGCCCCTCGAGTCAAGAGTCCCACCCCTCTGCTCCCCATCGATCCCCGCACCCCCTTCGTCCGTCGCGCGATTCTACTAGGGCGCGGTGCCATGGCATCCTCGCGGTCGAAAGGAGGGGCGCCGACGGAGGAGATGGCTACCCCAAGTGCGGTGCGCGCCGCGCCTGCGTCGAGTGGGCTGCCGGTCTGGTCCGAGCGCCGCCCCGCGGCGGCGGCGGTCCGAGTCTGCGGCGAGGCGCCGACGCCGGGCACGGAAAAGTCGGGCGGCCAGGCGGCGGTGACCGCTGGGAAGAGTGGGGCGCCCGCCAGTAGGAGCGCCCTCAAGGTCGAGAGCTCGACGGCGGCCACCCCACTTGCTGGCAGGGAGGCTGTGTCGGCGCCCGATACGCCTGCCGGCTGAATCAAGTCAAGTGGCAAGGCCTTGGTCACGGCCCGTGGAAAGGCGGCCCGTCGGTCGCGCCCGGCTAACGGCGCGACCACGATCTGGGAGTATTCGGCGGCGGAAAGTCAAGAGAAGCAACCGCCGCCGCCCCCCCGCCGGTCCAAGTTAACGGCGGGGTCGGTGTCCGCCTCTCGCGCGTCAAGTGCGGCGATATGGTCGGCCGACGAGGACGAGGCAGCTCCTGAAGTGGCGGCCGCGCGCGTGCCGCTGCTGCTCAGCAGGTTGGGGACTTTACCGGCGGCGGCGGCGGCCGCCGCGGCGGCACAGGTCGAAGGGGGGGAGGACCCCTTAGAGCAAGACTCTTCTCCGCCGGTGCAGCGCAAGGTGCGCCCCCCGGTAGTGGAGGAGGCGGGGCCCGCGGGGGCGGCGTCGGGGGCGCTAGTCCAGTGAGCGCCGCCCCACGCCCCTAGTCAGTTGGGGGAGTCTTGCCTGCGGGCGCTGTACACGGCCATCCCGGTGCCTCAGCAGGGCCCGGCGTGGCAGCGGTGGCTGAAGCGTCACCTCTTGCAGGAAGAACTGCCCACTGGGGCGACGACGGACCTCATTTCCCTATTAGAGGCGCGGGACGCGCTGTGGGTGGAACGCGTGGCCGCGCGCCTGTCGAACGTGATGAACGGGGCGACGGCAAACGACGTAGCGCCCGTAGTGGCGTGGGAGTGGGCGTGCTGCTCTCACCCGTAATTGGGCGAGACGGACGACATCTTCCATTACCAGGACGCCATGGCATCGAGCGCCGTGTGCGGGAGGCGTCGGAGATTCTGGTGCGTGTTTCTCAAGTGCGGAGCACTCAGATCCATGTCTCGGCGCGGCGGGCCTACAATGTCCCGACGCGGACGTTGTGGTCGGCCATGGAGGTGCCCTTAGGATTCTCGGCAAGGATGTCCCGCTTGGTGGCCGACTTTGGCTAAGCGCTTCGTCGAAGGGAGTCCACTCCGGCGGTGGCCATGCTCGCGACCCAGTCGGTGCTGAAGGTGGCGGGGGCATGGTATGCCTCCGCTCGTACGAAATGATCCACTGGCATCTGCCCGCCAGCCTGGTGGACCGCCATGTGGGGCTACGCCTCGCCAAGGTGTCGGAGGGAGCGGAACCGAACGCGCACGGGTATCTCAGCGAGTTGATGGACCTGCACCAGTCGTTGGACTAGTTAGCAGCCTGTTGAGGCTGTCGCTGGTGGTAACCGTCTTTTTCCCTGCGGTCGCTGGCGAGACGACGTTGCTGGGGTGGCGGTGTGTTCCGGCATCGGGCGGGCGTGCTCTGCTCCCTACGTCGTTAGTGCGGCGCTGTGCGGCGCCGAGGTCGTCAACGTGACAGACCACGGCCGTTATGGTGGCCTGCGGTTTGCGCAGCTGGACGACGACTACAACTTGTGGGCAGCGTACCACCTGGCGCGGCTCAAGAAGGAGAGGCTCTGGGCTGCAGTCGTGACGGACCGACCGCCATCCTCGTCAGACGACAAGAAGTCCGACCCAGTGGTCGACGCGTGGGACGCGATGAATGAGGTGGCGCTGGCGCCTATCCAGCTGTCGGTCAAGCCCGTGCATCTCAACACGGTCACGTCGGTGGACACGGCCAACAAGGCGTTCGATGCGCTCAAGGTCATGTTCGAGGCACGTGACAACGCGCAGCAGCTGTGGCTCATGAACGTGCTGAGCAGCCTGAAGAAGGGCGGCGACGAGAACATCACTAAGTTTGCGTCGGGCGCCAAGATGATCCGGGACGAGCTCACCATGCTCGGCAACCCGGTGAACGACAACACGCTTGCGCTGCGTGTCCTGGCAGGGATCCCGGCAGAGTACGGGATGCTCAGGACTGTGTTGGAAAAGAACGACACTAAGGTCGTCATTTTGGACGTGACGGCTAAGCTGCTTCAATTCTAACAGCAAGGCGTTTCTGTCGGCGCTTCCAAGCCTTCTGGCAGTGTCAATTCACAAGCCTGTGCGGCAGCGGCGCCTGAGAAGCCCTTTGACAAGAAGTCGGTCGTGTGCTTCTACTGCAACAAAAAGGGCCACATGCAGCCCGACTGCTACAAGAACAAGGCGGAAGAGGCCAAGGGCAAGGGAAAGCCCGGCGGTGGTGGTCGTGAAGGCGGTCACGGCGACGGGACCCACGCGGGTGCCGCTCTGACCTACACTGCTTCTTCTGGAAATACCGGGAGAAGCAAAGCTCACGGGGGCACCCTATGTTCATCAACTTGGGTGCTCGACTCTGGCGCAACCAACCACATGGCCGCCGGGGATAATGGCTTTACCGTCCGGACGGTGGGAAGCGGGGCCGAGGCCACCTTGGCCAACGGCGATATGGTGCCCATCAAGGGGTACGGCCAAGTATCCAAGGAAGTCGGAAAAGGAAACATCAAGATGCGCATGGTGCTTGAGGAAGTCATGCTCGTGCCGAACCTGACCAGCAACCTGCTGTCGGTTCGAGCGGTCGACCGCAATCGAGGTGGGGTGGTGTTCGTCAACAACGCCTGTTACATCCTCAGCGACGGAGATGCTGTTCTCTGGAGCGAGGTGCTCGACAAGGCTTCGGTGGTCGGCAAAGTGAGCGACCTGGAGAAGTATGTGATCAGTTTGACACCGGTCCAGGCGTCGGCTAACGCGGCATGCACGCGCATGGATGGGGAGGCGGAGCTGTGGCACCGTCGTTTCAACCACTTGGAGTTGGAGAACCTCATGAGGCCGGCCACAATGGTCGACGGCATGCCGTCGTCAGTGGCAGTCGCCAAGCGCGTCATTGTTACAGGGTGTGTCCCGTGTGTGGATGGCAACATGGTTATGTCGCCGAGCCTTCGCTCGTCGACAGCGACAACCAAGTGCGAACTGGTGCACACCGACATTGATGGCCCACTCACTGAGTCGTTGAGTGGTTCCATCGACTTCATGGAGGCGCTGGAGGACTCCACGGGCTTCATCACGGCTACGCTTATCAAGACTGAAGGGATGGCCCCAGATGAGCTCAATACGCGTATCAAGCAGCTTGAGATACTGACAGGGACCAAGGTCAAGCGCGTCTATCATGTTGGTGCTAAGGAGTACGTCAGCAAGGACCTCAAGGCGTGGTACGAGGCCAAGGGCATCGTATCAAAGATGACAGCGCCGTACAAGGCACAGCAGAACGGCAAAGCGGAACGGGTTAACCGCACGATGATGCAGCGCGTGCGTGCTGCTCTGCTCGATGCCGGAGCGGAGAAAGAGCTGTGGGCTGAGGTGTTGGCCTCGGTCGTTCATGTTCTGCACCGGTCCCCAAAGGCGAGCCTGGACGTGACGCCGCTGAAGGCTCTAACGGGTCGACGCCCCAACGTCGCGGGATTTCGCGTTTTGGGGGAGTCGGTCGTGGGAGCTCAAACCAAAGAAGCAGCAGCGTCAGCTGGAGCCAAAGACCGACGTCGGCCGCTTTGTCGGCGACACAGTCGGTGGCAAGGCCTTCCGCATCCTCCAGGACGAGAAGAACCAAGTCTTCGAGCGTCGAGACGTGCTGGTGGAGGAGATTTCGGCTAACGTCGAGACGTCGGCGGTCGTTCCAAGCGTTGGTCCCGGGCTAACTGCGGAGGCTAACGCCGACAGCGTTGACGGCACGGAAGGGGAAATGGACATGTTCGACGCCGCAGGCGGGCGTGGGGACGAGTGCACCCTCGACGAATCTTCCACAAGCGACGAAGATGGCAGTCATCCTTCCCTCGCTGAAGAGATCGAGAAGGAGGACGATGAAGAACCTTGGCACCTGGTCCAGGTCTAACGGTAAAAACAAGAAGCACGAGGCCTTCCAGACGCGATTTGTGCTCGCCAATCAGCACGACGCGGATGGCAATATGACGTGTTTCAAGGCCCGACTCGTGGCTCAAGGCATCAACCAAGTTCCGGGGCGCGACTTCGATGAGACATGGGCGCCGGTGCCCAACGCAGCTACGACACGGTCTCTCTTTGCTGTGGCTGCAGCTACGGGCTGGGAGGTTCATCATGTAGATGTCAATACAGCCTTCTTCAACGCCAAGATGGACGAGGAGATGTACATCAAACTCCCCGACGGTGTCGATCCGAAGGGGCTGGTGGAGATATGTCGGCTGAATCTGGCACTCTACGGGACAAAGCAGGCGGGGTGGCTGTTGGGCATGAAGCTCGACAAAGAGCTCATGGAGATGGGCGCGGTTGGGTCCAAGGTGGACCAGTGCCTCTACAAGTGGTGCCACTCCGTGCACGGGCGCTTCTTCATCCTCGTGTATGTTGACGAACTTATAGTGGCGGGCGAGAAGCTGGACGGGGTCGAGGCGTTTCAGCGCTTCGCGTCTGCCAAGTTTGAGGTGCGCGACATGGGGGAGGTCATGGACTTTGCCGGCATGAAGGTCATGCGCAACCAAACGGCTAAGACTCTGACGTTGAGCAACCCGGGGCACACCGACAAGCTGCTGAAGGCGTTTGTGATGGACAAGGCGACGCCGAACAAGACCTCGATGGCGTCGGGGGTCAAGCTCACTAAGAAAAGGGCAGGCCTGCTGCCGGACGGCAACCGTTACACCGAGTTGGTTAGCTCACTTCTATACCTGTCTACCACGACGAGGCCAGACATTGCATTTTCCGCGGGGGTGCTGTCGCGCTTCATGTCTTGCCCTGAAGAGGACCACTTGCGCACGGCCAAGGGGGGTCTCGCGCTACCTGCGCGGGAAAAATAGCCTGCGGGTGGTCTACAGCGGCAGCAAGCCGCTGCAGTGGTTTGTCGACGCCGATTCGGCCGGCGACATCGACGGTCGTCGGTCTACAACCGGTTTCGTCCTCACCTGCAGTAGCGGACCAATTGCGTGGTTAAGCATGCGGCAGTCGACCGTTGCCACCTTGACAGCCAAAGCCGAGTACGTGGCCGCCGCAATGGCGACCAAGGAGGCGCTGTGGCTACGCAAGCTGCTTCCGGCTGTTGGCGTCGACGGCGGAGCCCTGTCGGTGGAGGAGGACAACCAGTCCTGCCCGGCGCTGGTCAACAACCCCAAGGCGACGGGGCGAACCAAGCTCGTCGACGTCGCCAACCACATGGTTCGCGACTACCAGGCGCGCGGGGATGTGGTCTTCT
>Ga0114957_1003917_pt1 | contig 13103 bp, 18 predicted proteins | sample BantaG_FD_87175 | JGI IMG/M metagenome (GOLD analysis project Ga0114957, IMG submission 87175) | Marine algal microbial communities from Bantry Bay, Ireland - BantryBay_4 metaG | ecosystem: Host-associated > Algae > Red algae > Unclassified | place: Bantry Bay, Ireland | collected 2014-11-21 | reverse complement strand
GGGGGGGGGGGGGCGTCGGCCCCCCCGCCGCCGCCACCGTCTCTGGAGACCGCAGTGCCAACAGATTGGATTTCCGTGCAGTGTGTGTCACTCAACTCGATACCGAACAAATCGGTGTGCGTCCAGATGAGTTCAGGTGCAAGATCCTGATGCATGGTCCTGGCGCTCGTCAGTGAGCAACCCTGCTTTCTCTGTTCCCGCTGATTCCTTAGCAAGCCTTAGTCTCTCACTATGAACGACGCTATTAAGCTTGCCGCGTCCGCCGAATCCGGCCAAATACGTTGCCCGTCTGGTCGCTGGCGTATGTTGATGTTGAGAACTGTATGTTTCGCCTCGGTGCCGCGAACAGGGTTGAAGAAGAGGAAAAAGCAACAATCTACGAGGGGACTACGGCACGAAATACTACAAGAGCCAGACCTATACGATTCCTACTCACTGCGGACAGGTGCAATACCGAATGTCCCCTCCTCCACATCTTCTTCCTCGAGCACATCATCAGCGGCCGCCGCCGCCGCAGACGCGGCGGGGGGAAGACCCACAGGCACCATGTAGAGCACGGGGACGTTGGACTGGACGGCCAGTGGCTGCCCAGGGGCAACAGGCTGGGGCGGTGCCTCCTCCATAGGGGCAGCCGACGCAGCCGGCGTGTCGCGGCCCCCGCTCGCCCGCGCCGGACTAGCACCATCCGTCAGCTGGAGACCGTTTACGACCTCGCTGTGCGGGGGAAGCAGCACCTTGAGGCTCAGCAGCTCCTCCAACCATGGGGCGCGCAGCCCCTCGTTCAATGGCGACTGGACTTGGCCGACCGAGCAGACACCAGCACGAGCTCGCAGATAGGAGCGAATCTGCATCAACGACATGCAAAGCGAACGAAAGGATCGAAGGTGCCCACCATCCAGGATACAGCACACGTCAGTTTCGGGACGCTACGGGCAGCATAGAATAGGCATGGACCCAGATACAGCGTAGCCATGCACATAAGAACGCAAGAACACACACCAGGAGAATGAGACGGAGACAAACGTACGCTGAAAGTCACGTTAGCGACATGGGCGAGCAGGCAGCGGATCAGGCGAGTCGTCTTGCTTGGGCCCGTCCACACTACCATCGTGCTCGAAACCTGCATGTACTCGAACACTTGTGCCAGTGCGTCGAGGGTTGCCATGCGGGGCAGGCCGGAGACGATAAACGCGTTGCCCGTCAACAGGTGAGAGGACTCCGCACCAGAAAGGACAAGCTCCTTCCGAGCTTGGCTGCTGCCAGCCGCCTCCCAGTGTCCGACGTTGCAGTAGTGGTGCAGACGCTTGAGGAACGTAAAAACTGCCAGCGTCGTAATCTTGCAATTCGTATGGGCTGGTGCACGCTTGGTGTACTGGTAGACGACCAGCCGACCAAAGCCCTTAGCCGGCTTGCGCACCGGGAACAGTCGCTTCTGCTGCAGGCGCTCGGTAGCACCTTCCCTTGTCTCAGCCAGAACCTCGGCGGTGAGGTCGACCAGGAGCACGTTGAGGTCTTCCGTGCTTAGGTACACGTCCGCGGCGACCGTCGCAGACCCGAACAGAGCGAAAATCTTCTCGACCAGCCGGACCTGTGCAGTGCCCAAGCAGGCCAGAGAGAAGCAAGCAAATAGAGGAAGCGCACGGACTCAGCAGCACCACGGCAAGCGAATAAGAATCACTGCAATCGAGACTCGTGCTGATGCGAGGAGCCAGCGAAAAGGACCCCCCGTACCATACACCATTCCATGTCAGAGCCGCGTTACACATACCTTCACCGTCATCACCCATTCGTTATCATCCGCAGCAGAAGCGGCAGAGCCATCGCCATTACTCTTGTCAAGGGACGTGAAGATACGGTCCGCCTTGGCGACAAGTGCGTCCAGGCGCCCCGCCTTCTCTCCTTTCGCGGCAACGGCCGCGTCTGTGTCGGCATTGAGGGCTTTCATCTTTTCCATGGTCGTCACCTGCTGTGACTTCACGAAGACGAGTTGCGCCTTGACGAGGGTGAGCTCCTTCCGCAGCGATGAGAAGCCGTCCTTGACGCTCTTCATCAGCATGTCGGACAGCGTCGGTGTCTTCTTGGGCGCTCCGGTTGTCGCGGCCGCCTCCACCCGGGACCGCTTAGGCGACGCCGAGCGCGACCGATTCGAAGAGGGTGAGCAAGACAGTGGCATGTCGCTTTCGCCATCACCTTGCGTCTGCGAGAAGCCGATGCTCATGTCAGTGTTGGTCGCCTCGGATGCGGAGGCTGCGAAAGCCATGGGCAGTTCGCTTCGACGGCGTGTAACGCCACGGCCGCGGCTGCCAACCGTTACATCTGCCGAAGAGCTCCTCTGAGCGCGCGGACGAGCAGCACCCCGGTGGGCCAGCGGAGGAAGCGCGCTGCCCGTGGCAGCCGGAGGAGTTTGCAGTGCCGGCGCGGCCGCCATCGCGCGGCGACGCGGAGGGGCTTGCGGCCGCCGCCGGGCCGGAGGTGCTGGCGGAAGGTCCCGATGCGGCGCTTCAACGGGAAAACCGTTCAAGCCAACTCGGGACGACGACTCGGTTGGCGCCCTGCGTACGCCAGGGACCGATGGGAAGAGAGAGGTCGACGGGAACAGCGGCACCGTGGCGGGAAAGTCGCTGTTGATGCTAGATCCGTCGAGCTCCCTGACCTGCGACGGCCAAATGACATGGCCGTTGCCGTCCCCGTAGTGAATACCGGTCGGCTGAGAGTAGCCGGGCGTCGGCGCAGCAAGGTTGGGAGCTCCTCCGACGTAGCCTTCCACGACCGCCTCGTGGCGTACGGCACCCAAAGGAGCGGCATTGTTGACCACAGAGGCCACGGCAGTACCAGGAGCACGAGGCGCGGACGAAGGAGCATGGGCGCCAGACGGACCGCGACGAGCCATATTGGAGAGTGTAGAGGTAAAAGGGGAGCGAGATGACAACGGGCGAAAGGGTCCGTCTTGTGTGTGCGAAGTGAGGCAGAGGAGATGACAAGGAGGATGCATTCAAGGGTGCGGGCGAGGCTGGTGCTGGCTGCATCAGAAGGGGCTGAGTTATATACCATGCGCTCTACAGCCAGCCCCTCTCACAGCTGCCTAGCGTTCGCCGGCCGCGAGGGCCGCCCTTCACAGCGAGCGACACGTGGGCTACGCAACACCACCCCCGTGTACACACCACCGTCGCGCTACGCGTTCACATGCGCCTCGACACTGTCTGTTAGAGAGCGTTTGTGCTCCACACGCTATGCGCGAGATGGAAAAATCACACAACGTACGCAGCATACCAAGAACGTGCGGTCAGCTTCAGTGGCGTCCTTCAACGAACCACGATACCCGAGACCGTCTCCGCGGCGCCGCACAGTCCATGACACGTAACACTGCCCACGCAAACAGGCAATACGGTGGGGGAAGGATGGTATCCACCTGAACGTGGGGTGTGCACCGAAGCAAGCCACGAGAGACGAGTTGTGACTACACGAACACGCCGTGGAAGCGGGGCTTGCAATAGCTAGAGAGCACGGCCGGGGGGCAAAGTGAGGTAGTCGAACGGTCGCATACGACATGCTCCAGTGAACGGCTCGCCATATCGAGCAGAATGGGAGGCAACGGAGCATTGGGCCTTCAGGATGCGGTCATGGCGACGGCTGGGAAAGAAGTGTGTGTCTGTGGTGTGGCAGACACGACGGTCCGCAGTGGTCATTGCGAAGCAACCGATCCCCTCGCCGTCGCCGAAAACAATCAGCATGCCTTCTTGGGGGCTACTACTGGTAGCGGTACGCGGCTTTCGCAAAACATGCTCTTGTTGTAAGTGGCTTTCCGAGCGCTTTTCATGGCACATCCATAAAGATGACAGTCCGAAACGGCGGGAAGTCCTCGGAAAGGACCTCTCAGGGCCCCACAGACTCCTCCGGACGGACTTGTCGATATATAACTTAGTTCTTATTTTCTTGGAAAACTCGGTGTCAGACTCCAAGACTCTTCGAAGGTAGTCACGTGCAGCGTGTTGTCGGATTCGTCTGACAGGGAGCACAGCTGTTGCTCGCGTTTTGGTCGAAAGTCCCGTCGGTGACGGTACACATTGGTAGCAGTAGCGTTCTTCACCATCCCATGCGGACGTGAGGCCTGGTGGCGGGTTGCTGTTCAGGTGTCCGTTCGGCCTGTATCCAGAGCCAGATGCTACACGACTCTCCAACATCTTTTGTACCATGAGACCATCTCCCCATCTACGGCAATCACGCTATCTCCGTGGATCCGCAGGTCAGAGGCGTGCTCCTCGCGTCCTCAGTTTGGGCCCTAGAAGCCTAGGAGCACTGTGACGTTGACCCTCGCGAGGCTGCATACTTCACGATCAATTCACACGCTTGGCGTCGTGCTCCTTAGGTGAGCGGTGGACACCGTCCAGCGCACGTTTTAGCTGTCACAGACACTTGCGGTACGTGGAGTTTGCCCTGCTTCCCCTAGCATGGCTGGGCGTGATTCTTGTTGCACTCTGTCGATGGCTCTGCTCCACAGTTCTGTTTTGCACCCTAGCCCAACCCAGAGGTTGAGAGGGGATGTAGCGTGATGCGCAATCCCGGACAGACAGACTGATGATTGCACCGCACCGCCCGACGTTTTACGTGTGCGGAGCGAGACAGTCAGCGAGACGGAGTGGATGGGAGGTACCTGCTGATGTGGGAGCTGTACCTTAGTGTAACTTATGTAAGCAGGGGTCAGCACCCATTTCTTCCTCGTTGTCCTTTCATTGCCCTCCTTTCTTCTTGTGCCTGTTCTTCTTTGCGCCTGCTTGGTCGTGTATCCTCGCATTGCTGCCTTCTACGCCACCGCCCGCGGCATCCTCTGGTACTGATGCAAGACCCAAGGAGCCCTCGGGGGCTGGGTTCCTTCCATCAATGTCCCCATCGGGAGCGATGATGTGCGTCCTGTGCCCGGCACACCACAGACACGTACGCACCATCACTTCCCAGCTAGTCGGACCGTTCCCCAACTTCCAACCGCCCATGATCCTTCACGTTCATCTTATTTGCGGCATGTGGGCGCCCGAGGTGGATTGGGAGCGCGGTCACGACCGCCTCGTCAATGTGCATGAGGCCTACGCTCGGGGTCAAAGGACGAAGTGCTCAGTCTGCAGCAGTATCGGCGCGACTATCAAGTGCCAAGTGCTGACCTGCACCAAGAACTTTCATTTTGCGTGCCTTGCTACCGGTGGCTGAGTGACGCAAGAATCACGCTTCCTTGCGACCTGTTCTCTGCACGCCAAGGATGCGGAAGCGACGCCACCATAGCGCCTTCCCAGACCCGAGGCGGGATATTGTCGTACCGCTCGTCCCGTAGACACTGAGCAAGACGACGCCGAGAAGGGGCTCGACACTCCGCATGGGAACATCACGGGGCTGCGCCGAAACGCCACCGAGACCATCTGCGCAGCTGCCTGGCTTGTCACATCAGAACCTCCTGCTCCCGGCAATCTCTCCAGCGCCATGCGTACCGGGGAGGTGCACTTTACCGCTGTCTCTGCGGCTGCCGCTCTTGCAGCTGCATCGGATATACGCCACGAGGCTCCGTCGCGCCGCGGGAAGGCGGTGGTCGCTCACTACCCTGTCACCCGCATCAAGAACCCAAGTGCCCGTGCTTCTCCCGCTGCAGGGCCAAACGCACCCTCTGCCTTGCCATCAGACCCAGCTGAGGGGACGGCAGGCGAGACAGGTGGCCCAGTTCTTCTGCTTCACAACCTGCGGCACGCCCCTTTCTTTGCGCCAGGTCACTTCCGCAAGGTGGCCCCGACCGTGCCTTCCTCCTTCAATAACACCAACGTGGTCGGCGTTTTGAACGTACCGAGGGCACGTCCTGCCACCAGCTCCGTCGAGGCTGCGTCGTCACGGAAGGGAGTGGATGCCGTAGGAGGACCCAGTACTGGATTGGACTCAAGGGGGATGGTGGTCCCCCCATGTCAAACGCCCGGACGATGGCTCATCTGGCGGCCACAGCTGCAGAGAAGCGGTTAGGGCAATCGGTGGCGAAGGCTGCTCCGCATATGGCAGGGAGGCCGCCGCAAACTCCCGCCACACGACAGCCGCCAGTCTCCGCCCTCCGGTTGGCCTTGTCGCCGTCTCCTGCAAAGAGCTCCTCTCAAGGCCCAACATTGGCACCGGGGCCATCTACGGCGCCAGGTACAAGTACGCCATCTTCAACGTCCACTGCGATGATGACGTCGTCCACATCACTTCAAAATTCTGCCCTGCCCACGCCGTCCACACCTGCATCTTCAGAGTCATCAAGATGTCCCACCTGCTCGAGCTCACCATTGCCGGCGGCGCCTTCGTGCCGACGACGGACCTACAGGTCCGTACCACCGCCGCGACAGAAGCCGACCATGGCGGCCCGGTACTCCGCTATTTGGTTTGGCGGGGATTCTGCGACGCAAGCGCTGCTCAACGTTTGGGGAGGAGACGGGGCAGACGGAGATGAGGGTAAAGGCGCGGCAGCTAGTGACGGCCAGGCAGCCGACGCATGCGCCGACGACGACGCGGGAGCGGGGTTGAAAAAGGGCGTCAAGGCGGGAGAGAAGGTGGGTGCCAAGAACGTGACGATTGAGGAGCCGGTTGGCGGCACCGGTAACCTCGGCTCACCCACTAACAACGGCGAGCATGGCGACAGTCGCACCGACGACGAGGCGGCCGCAAAGGTGGACACGAGCCTGAGAGGGGGCCAGATGGTGGGTGCGACCAGTGACGGAGGCGCACGTGCCACCAGGCACGAGCCTGACAAGGACGTCGCCGATAACGACGCGCTCAACGACGAAGATGAAGAGATCTTGGCTGAAGGCAACGCCGCACAGGACAGCGCGTTGATGCAAAGCAACGCGGAGGGTGACGGAGTGCCCGACCAACCACGCACTCCAAGGTAAGCGACAGCACCAGAAAGCTACCGACGCTGCGAGGGCTGCCAATGATGAGGTGGAGGTCATTGTTATCGACTCCGACTGATTAGATGCAGTATAACAAAAAAGAGGTAGCAGAAAGCTAAAGCATCTGTTCGACTCGTTTCCAACAAGCGCATGAGGAGATCACACAGAGGCAGGGACAGAGGGACGAGAGCGACACTGTACAGGAAAGGCAACCAGCATTGCACGTGACATGTCAGAGACGGCACGTGGCTGCCCCCAGCACGTGGCCGCTCCCCAGTCAAACACATGCGGTGCATCTCCTCCCTCCAACAGGCTCAAAAGGACTCGACCGTCCATGTTGATCCTCTTCTCCCTCACGGCCTCGGAAGCGGATGATCCCGTCGGAACACCATCGAGACAGCGCGCGGCAGGAAAATACAACGATGGACGTGGACCATGGGGGATGCGGTGGTGCACGACGTGGGTCAGGTCCTGTAAAGTCTTCGATCAGTTCCGGCGCTCTCGCACGTGAAGACGACACGATGAAGACTGGGTCCTGTGCAGACCGGGGACGGGTACTCGTGTTCCACCGGAAGACGTCGCTTCAAAAAGAATGCTAGAAGACACCTTTTTCAATCTTCAACGGAAGAAAAGGCAACGGATGTGCTCGAAAGATCTAGCGCGTACTTTGAGCATCTGCTCTGAAGTATCTCGTGGAAGAGTGCCCGAAAGATCGGGAAATATCGGGCTCGTCGAGGGGTGCTGGTCTTCTATTGGCGCTCGAGGAAACTGCGGGGAAAAGGTGGTGGCCTGTTTTTGCTGCCTGCTGAGTGTAGCGCCCACTCCCTGAGCTGGTCCGGTCACGCCAATTTGATCGCTCTCGCCTCGCGGATGGTGGACTCTCTCCACATGCGTGTACCCTGTCCTCGCCGCGTTTCTGACTCTCACTTCGGTGCTACAAGCGTCAAGTTGCACCACGCCATCAAGAGACCTACAGGGCGTCCCGTGCAGGTGATGCTAATCTGCAAAACTCATCGGCCGACGGATGTCGGAACGCGCTCTCGAGCGGTACGTGCGTGTGGGGCTTTCGTTTTTCAACCGATGTCAATCCGGCCCGGCACTTGCACGTCGAGCAGGCTTGGTCCATTGTGTTTCCTTGTCTGCTCTAACGCTGCATGCGCTCGTTGCCCGATGTACAATGACTTATCCGCTTCCTATTGCCGCACCATCTCTTTCTTTCCTACGATCGTAGACGGCGCCGGATGTCTCTGCATTATGAGCAGCGGGAACGGCCTCGTCAAGGCGAAGCAGTGGGAGTGCTTTTACTGCCGCAGCAGATTTGCTGCCCAGGGCACGCGCTCCAACTGCATGGCCCGAATGCACCCACTGCACAGTCGCCTGCTTCCACCCGCTGGCGTCAACATCTTTGGTGAGCCCGTCGTCGCCAACACCCTGGCTGCCGCTCCTGTTCCGGGTGGGTCCACTGCCGCGACTCTTGCAGGGGAGCTGCAGCAGACAACTTCCCTAGACGTGGCATTGGCTTCTACGCCTTCTCCAGTTGGGAGACTGAGCGCAGCTGCTCGAGGTTCCAGCCCGGCGCGGCGGACGAGACATGTGTTTTCGGGCTCGACCTCCGCAAAGTTGCGTGCCTACTACGAGCGCAAGCCTGAGGCGGGCCTGACGACCCCATGCGTACCTCTTTCCTGCGCCGACATACCAAGTAAGTTCAACTGTGGCGCCCTTACGGGCCTGCTTCGCTTCGCCCTGAGCGCTGGTGGAAGTGGCTTATCAATGGCTCACCAGCAGCAGTTCTCCAAAGTCGTCCTCGACGTGGAGATGGCGGCCACGGGGGGCAGGCTTGGTGTGGTTGGCACGGCCTTCCCTACGCCCAGTGCTTTCTTATCCGCGGTCCCTGAGGAGCAGAGCCGGTGTTTGGCCAAGCGCATGTGGGAGCAGACGCCCATCCGCATCAACGGCGTGACCTACATGTTCTACTCCAGAGACCTCTGGCTCGTTGCAAAGGAGTTGTTACTAAAAGCAGACGACATCCAGTTGACCGGCGAGGCCCTACCTGCCGGACCGGATGGCACGAGGATGCGGTCTGAGAGCATGGATAGCAACGACTTTTTGCGGGAGGAGGTCAACGTGAGGCGCTTGCACCCCGGCGCTTTTATGCTCGGGGTACAGTTGTATCTGGACGAGGCGTTGGTGTCTTGGTCCGGGGCCCATTACATCTTCCCTATCCGTGCCCGAGTGGTCCACGTCAAAGATGACGGCGGCATGTGGGTGACAGTGGGCTATCTGTCTCACGTTCCCGAACCGGTTGGTCAGACGGAGGCAGACCGGTTGACGGCGAGCGACGCCCGCAACGATCTTCTGCAAAGGAGCCTCGCCATCCTTTTGCGTCAGTTCAACCGTGTCAGCCAACACGGAGAGCAGGTGCAACTCAGTGGCAACAAGTCGGCGATGGCCGTGTCACGGCTTGTCGGCCTCATGATGGACCAGCCTCAAGAGAGAAGCTTAATGTCCCTGATGGGCAACGGATGCCAATTGCCTTGCTCCTTCTGCTGTGTGCATCGGGACAAGGCCGGCGTCGCTACGGCCGGCCAAGCAAAGCCTCGAGACGTCATTGCTATCGTTGAGGCGCAGCTGGCAGCGGCTGAGCTCCGAGACCGTGACCCTCGAGTATCGCTGCGGAGTTCTTTGAAGCGAGAGCACAGCAGCTTGGCATTTGTGCTTGCCGTTGCGGCCGTTCACGGCTTAACTACCGGAGACCTCATGCTCTACAAGATTGTGTCGTTTGACCTCTTGCACGTATGGAAGCTAGGCATCCCGCGGCTCCTGGGGGAGCGGTTTCCAGACTTCATGGTCAGCGTCTGTCACGGTTATGTCGGCGGGCAAGTTGGGTCGCGCGCAACACCTGACATCTTGAACAAGCGGGGCTGGGAGATCGGCCGGCGCTGCGTTCCAGCACCAACACCACCTGGGTACGTTAGCTTTCGCTGCATTTCCGCTTGTTTGTTTTCCGCGCGCAATGGTACGATGGAGTGGATGTCCTTGCCGCAACTGTCGACAGCGCGTACGCGCAATAGGGCTGTCCGGAAGCTGACCCACCCTTCTCCTTCTGTGCTATCACACGTATTGGCGAGTTATTTCTTCCATGCTACTGGCCTGCCCCTCCACGTGGTCATCGCCATCCCCGACATCCAGATGCTTTGTACGGAGCACCGTCAAGCAGACTCAGATAACAGGCCGGCAATGGCGACACGCTTCACTGCAATGGCCTCTCACTATGGCGGGTTTGGATATTCCATCTCCACTTTCACGACTTGTAGCGCCTGGATTCCGCGCGCCAACCAACGGTGACGCTACAACGACATGTGCTGCTGCACAGGCTGTCCCAACCCGACGAGGAGCTACTGCCGCTGCCTCGCCCGCACCGGCAGCCGCCCAGCTGCCGGATTTCTTCGACGATGGCTTTGGTGATGGTCACGGTGACATTGCCGGCGACATCCACGAGGAGCCTGCCGAGCCTCCGGCTCCCCAGATGGGTACCTCTGCTGAGCACAAGGCGTTGTTTGGTGACGCATTCATGCAGGATGCTGTCTTAGAGCTGTACTGCCGTGCCGCCAAGCTCACCAACAGTTTGTTTGGCGACAATGTTGCCGACTGCACGGCCATGTCCGAGAAGGAGATGTGACTGCTGGCTGACGAGGCCTACACCTTCATTGTAGACTTCCTACAGGTCCTTTTGGGACCCATCCACACAACGAAGGCGCACCGTCTCGCCTTTCACCTGCTACAGGAAGTCCTCGGTCGAGGAAACCTGTGGGAGGGAGACACTTCGGAGAACGAGACGCTGCATGGCAATTGCAAGCGTATGTACAAACGATGCAATAAGAACGGCCCCGGACTACTGCTCCAAATGATACGGTGCGCGGAGCTGCAGGAAGAGGTACTCCGCGAGCTCGTCGAAGAAGAACTTGCTGGCTGCCCCGACGGCGATCCACCCTTGCTCGCATCCTCCTCCGTGGTGGGAAACCACGTGCCACTGCAGGGTGATGACGACAATGGTGAGCATGACGTAGAGGCTTACCCTCTGTCCCCGCGCGTCGACGTGCCGAGGCCACAGTCGGGTTTCGTCGGTCTGTCGCGTGCTTCTCTTCCATGTCGCCCGGAATGCAGACTCTGGGGAAGGCGCTCGGCGCATTCTCGGACATAGCCATCACCGTGGCGGCCTCCGTCGCATTCTTCGCAACTTTCGAGTGGGGCGCACCCAGTGCCGTGCAGACGGGCAAGGCGACGGAGTACTTTCGCGGTGCGCCTTGGTTCGATGTTGTGCGGTACCGTGACGCCGCGGGTGATACGCACTACGGCGAGCTCCGGCTTGTCGTCCGGGCGGTCCAGGGCGAGTGGCGCGATGTCGTCACTGTGCACCACCTGCGTCGGGTCCCGTCACGGGAGAACTGCGTCCTCACGCGGTACAAGTGTCAACGCCTGGGCTGGTACTTTGAGGACCCCAGCGACGACTGGCCCGCTTTGAAGAGCATCCCCATGTCCAACCTCCTGCGTCTTGAGCACATGGTCTGTCACTGGGGTGACCTCGTCGCGCGTCATGGCTTGCGAGCGATGCCGTCCACCACTCCTCGCACTGCAGCAGAGCGTCGACGAGAGCGGTTCTTCATCAACGCCTTTTACTCATGGACGAGTCGTACTTTGCATCCTATGTAGCTAGTTTTTTTACTCTACCCAGCTTACATGATTGCTGCCGACTGGGTCATTTTCTAGCGTGTGCCCTCGACCACACCATGCGCGCGCTCCTTGTTCTATGCCAAGGTCAGACCAGTCTTGTGCGGGATGTGGGGGAGAAACACGCAGGTCGTCCCGTTGCCCCGAAATCTGCAAGGGCAATGATGCTCGTGAAGCCACCCCAATGAGCATGACGTCGAGTCGGGTTCGAAGCGGCTCTCATCAGCAACAAGTGGCCCACATGCGAGTAAGAAGTGGCCTACATGTCGAATGTTAAGTAGGGATGGAGGCTTCCACTTAGCGGGGTCTCGCGAGGCCATTTCAAAAACATCGGCAGATCGGGTCACAATGCAAGGTCCCATCAGCAGACTGGGAATACGGCAACCGAACGAAATGGGGTGTCCGTTCAGGGCTTGTTGCTGCCTCAACCGCTCCCCTCAACAACCTGGGTCATGTTCGCAGATTTCTCAACGTGCCTGTCTGTTCGGTCAGACCGTTGAGTGCTGACAAACGGAGACGACGCGGCGGGACACCCGCCGCGCGCACCGCCCGGCGCGGCGGGGTGCAGGCGGGCGGGGCGCCCGGTCGGGCGCCCGCCCGACCCCGCGCGCGCGGGCGCGCCGGCGCGGCCGCGTGGCTGAAGCGTCGGGACGTGGCGGCGGCGGCAGCGGCGGGCGCGTGCCCCCCCCCCCAGGCGGCAGGCGGGATCACGAGGGGCCCCCGTGCGCGGTACGTGCAACCCCCCGGCGCGCGCATTGCGGGCGGGGTGTGCGGGCTGCGCGGCGCGCGCGGGCGCCGGTCGCCCCGCGCTGCGGCGGCCGCCCGCCGCCGCCCGCCGCCACGCGCGGCGCGCGGCCGCGCCAAGCGGGGGGCGCGCCGCGTCGGCGCCGCCGCCGCGCGCGCGCATCGAGGCGGCCGGCGCGGCGGGCGGTCGTCAGAAAAGTGTGCACTTGAACGGGAGTCTGCACGGGAGTCTCCTTGTCGGTTGCCCTGAACGAGCGATTTCCCGTCGAGGGTTTTGTGCAGTAACCAACCCCTGGACAAGAGCGACTCCCGTTCAGGGCTGGGTTTCCAGGCTCTGTTTTGCTTCCTTGCAGCACCCGGATCGTCATGAGGTCGAACACGAGCTCACTGCTAGTATCGGCCAATCAGAGGCTTACTTCGAAAGGATCTCGCATGATAGGTGATCGTTGTGCACGCTGCACGGGTCTGTCTCTGCAGGCCTTCTTCTCCGCGCAGCTTCAGCGCCTGCCTCAGGCCCTGACTATCCGTATGATACCATTCAACAACCAAGGGTCACCATTCAACAACCACTGTAAGGCGGTCTTTTCCACAGTGTCTACGCATAATTCATTTCCTGGGGTTTTCCAAAACTGCCGTATGGTGCGTGTCCCAAAAATGAGACATCGCGGTTTTTTCTTTTGTTCTCGGCCCACTGGCCTTCTGCAACGGTCCGATAATGTAATGTGACCCACTCGGTCC
>Ga0114957_1003914_pt1 | contig 13108 bp, 10 predicted proteins | sample BantaG_FD_87175 | JGI IMG/M metagenome (GOLD analysis project Ga0114957, IMG submission 87175) | Marine algal microbial communities from Bantry Bay, Ireland - BantryBay_4 metaG | ecosystem: Host-associated > Algae > Red algae > Unclassified | place: Bantry Bay, Ireland | collected 2014-11-21 | reverse complement strand
CCAGTATACTATGCTGATAAGGAGGCTAAACGATTGATGATACAGGATAAGAGACTGAAGTGCAATCTGAAAGACCTGTTGGGAGGGGCTGCTTATCATCGTAACGGCAGACTCAATAGGGCCTTTGTGGCTGGGAAGATTTTTAAGAATAAGCCCCTACTGGAAAAGGTTAATCAATTAGTGCATCCCGCGGTGAAGGATGATTTTTTAGTATGGGCAGAGTCTCAGGTTAGCCCCTATGTGATGGAAGAATCTGCCATACTTTTCGAGAATGGCTTGAATACCGGCTTTGATAGTGTGATATTGGTCACAGCGGATGAGGATATCAGAATTGCCAGAGTAATGAAAAGGGATAAAGTAACTGAGCAGCTAGTACGGTCAAGAATGAAGCAGCAACTTCCTGATGAAAAGAAGCTCATATTAGCTAATTTTGTCATTCGTAATAACGGGACTATGGATCTTGAGGATCAGATTCAGACCGTTCATGCCGAATTATTAGAATTATCCAAGTCTTAAAATATACTTATGTCTGAAATAGCAACCAAGTCTTCTCAGGAGCTCATGTCCATGGAGGATAAATATGGAGCTCATAACTATCACCCTCTTCCAGTAGTTCTCTCTAGAGGAGAAGGTGTATTTGTATGGGATCCAGAAGGTAAGAAGTACTTTGATTTTCTAAGTGCCTATTCTGCAGTGAACCAAGGTCATTGCCACCCATATATCATCAATGCTCTTAAGAAACAGTCAGAAAAGCTGACTTTGACCTCCAGAGCCTTTTACAATGACATGCTGGGCCCTTATGAGAAGTATGTCACTGATTATTTCAATTATGATAAAGTTTTACCCATCAATTCTGGAGTGGAAGCTGTGGAAACTGCGCTTAAGCTTGCTCGAAAATGGGCTTACAAGGTGAAAGGTGTGGAAATGAATAGAGCCAAAATCATTTTTGCATCCGGTAATTTCCATGGGCGGACATTAGCTGTGATATCGGCTTCAGTGGATCCAGACAGCACCAAGGGATTCGGGCCATACATGCCTGGGATTGAAATCGTGCCTTATGATGATTTGGATGCGTTGGAAAAGGCATTGGATGATCCTAATACTGCTGGATTCATAGTAGAGCCGATTCAAGGAGAAGCAGGTGTAAAAGTGCCTTCTGAAGGTTATCTGGCTGCTGCCAAAGGGCTTTGTGAGAAATATAATGCACTTTTCATAGCAGACGAGGTGCAGACTGGCATAGCCAGAACTGGTAAATTGCTTGCGACTTGTGGTAACTGTACTTGTGACTACTCGTGCCAACACAAGCCAGAAGTCAAACCTGATATTCTTATTCTGGGCAAAGCGCTGTCTGGAGGAGTATTTCCAGTCTCTGCGGTATTGGCCCGTGATGAAATCATGCTGACTATCAAGCCAGGCGAACATGGATCCACCTTTGGGGGTAACCCACTAGCCTGTGCTGTGGCCATCGCTGCACTGGAAGTCATCAAGGATGAAAAGCTAGCGGAGAATGCTCAGCGACTCGGCAAAGTATTCAGGGCTCGAATGCAAAAGCTGATAGAAAAGTCAGAATTGGTAACGCTGGTCAGGGGTAAGGGCTTACTTAATGCCATAGTGATAGATGATGAAGAGACGAGCAAAACCGCTTGGAATCTTTGTGTCGCCATGAAAGATAACGGGTTATTAGCCAAGCCCACACATGGCAACATGATCAGATTTGCACCTCCTCTGGTAATTACCGAAGAGCAGATGCATGCCTGTTGTGATATCATAGAAAAAACAATATTAGCTTACACTGCATAAAAAATCATATGAAAGTAGAATCGTACAAAATCAAAGGATGGGATGAAGGCGTCATTGGCGTTCTTATCAAAGAGAATGAAGAATGGGTACTCATCGGAGATATCTCATCAGATTACCACGTAGATGGTTATGCTCTTCTGAGAAAATCGAAGATCAAAAAAAGAAGTACCAAAGACTGGGAAAATCAAGTGGCTTTAGTGCTAAGCTTACAAAAGTATGAGCCGAGTCTCAGAAAGGGCTTCAAGTTTGGAAGTTTGGAATCCATGCTTAATTGGATACAGAAAGAGTATGGCATTTTTGCTTTTCAAGACAAGATAGAAGAGTCTATGGAAGTCGGTACGATGGAAGACATCACTGACAAAGTTTTGGGGCTTAATTTTCTGATGACAGATGGTCGATATGATGATGATTATATCTACGACTACAAAGTAAATCAGATCAGAAAGGTATCATTTGGGACCCATTATCTGAATGCCTTGGACTTGTTGCAGGCGCATCATGCTGAGTAGTATGGTAGAATAAAATCAGAAGCCTCAGGTGCCGGTGTGGTGGCTGGGGCTTTTTTTGAGTTAATCAATCCAGGCTGGAATTATTTGAATATGATTTCAGGAGTCAGAGCGCAATCAGTAATTAGCTTTAGATGCTGTGGCAAACAAGCTATATGACGTTGCGAATAGGAGGCAATTGAAGGAGTGCAAATCATTCACTGTAATAAAATTAATGAATCAAATACTTTATTTATATAAGAAATAAACCACTGTAATGACAATGGAGGCTCGAAAAATCGAATTGGTCCAATCAATCCTTAGCATAGAGAACCTATGCCTGTTGGATGACTTTAAAATCTATGATTGAAGAGCAACAGTCATATGAGATATCCAATGATCATAAGAAAGTCCTAGACCACCGCAGATCAGATCTTAAGGAAAACCCTGAACTAGAGAGATCATGGGCAGAAGTGAAAGTAGATATAGTAGGTCATTGAAATATGAAGTTTACATAAGGGATGAAGCAGAGATGGATATAAAAGCTGCCATAGACTGGTACGAAACTGAAACAGAAGGACTCGGAAAATCATTTGCTACCAAGTTATCTGATGGCATGGATGTCATAAGAAAAATCTCTATTTGTTTTCTGTAAAATATAGAAATACTAGAATGACCTTTTTTATCAAGTTCACTTACGGAATACATTACCTAATTGATGAGCAAAGAATTATTGTATTAGCGGTTTTACATACGAAACGGAAGCCTTGAATTTGACAGTATTCTATAGTCTTGTTATCTTTCCAATGACGATCGTCTTAGTTCATTACTGAAATGTTGTGTTGCTCACATTGAATTACTTTGATCATAATCCACGCCTCTTCTGCTTAGTTAGTCGCTTCTTGCAAACAGTCCTTTAGTCTGTTTTTTCTCAAAGCAAAGGTTTGTTGTGGTAAGTCAGTCTCTTTATGATTTAGTTTAGTGTTTGCCTACCATCGCCTGATGGCTCGGTTCGCTCCTTAAAAACAGTCCTTTAGTCTGTTTTTTCTTTATGCAGAGGTCTATCGTGGTACTATCAGTCATGTTATATTCAAGTCTGGTCTACGCCTCGCCTGATGGTTCGGTTCGCTCCTTAAAAACAGACAATTAGTCTGTTTTTTATCAGAGCTGCACTCTGAGATCAGTCATTCATATATAGAATAATTATAATATGTTTGCGTTAGTTTAATAGACTAAAACTCAGCTAATGCTCATATACCCCCATAAAGCGTTTGTTTTTCTTGTAATATTATCAATATCAGTACTTTATGGCTCTGCTCAGGAGAGTATCCATCTGGTCGAACAGCAGTATTATTACCCTTCTGCAGCTGATAATCACGAAGAAGGCCTCTTCGGGGTCGCTTTGGCGGAGTTATCTGAGCTTTCCTCACTGGATGACGACATCTTGCTATTGTCCAAAAGTTCGTTCGAATTGGATGAAACCAGATCCATCGATCTACTTTTGGAATCAATCGTCAGGACCCATGGTGAAAATGAAAAGAATCAGATCAGGATCAGTATCGGTAACAAGTACTTCGAAAGAAAAGACTATAAAAAGGCTAAGCAATTCTACAACCAAGTAGAGTACTATTATCTGGATGAGATAGCGGATCAAGGTGTCAATTTCAAAGTGGGATATATCGCACTGCTGGACAAGGATTTTCAGAAATCAGCTCAGTATTTTGAAAAGGTGACGGATCGAGTAGGCAACTACACCAAAGATGGTTACTACTATCTAGGAATAAATCAGTATTATTTGGAGCAAGAGGAAGAAGCCATAAAGTCTTTCGAAAAAATAGAAAACGAAACCCGATACAAAGATCTCATTCCCTATTACCTCACCCAGATATATTTCAAAGATGAAAAGTATGATGAGGTCATCGCTTATTGCGAGAATAAACTGAAGCAACCTAAGCTCAGAAACCGCGCCCAGATCAATAAGATGCTCGGGCTCTCCTATCTGGCAAAGAAAGATGAAAGAAAAGCACTGGAATATCTGGACAGGTATGCAGCTGATTCTCCTAAGCTCAGTGAAAACGAATTCTATCAGCTAGGTTATCTGCATTATCGACAAGGTGACAAAACCAAGGCCTCGCAATATCTCAAGCAACTCGCTCACCAAGATTCCGAAATAGGCCAAATGGCCAATTACCTCCTAGGCTCCATCTCTCTAGACCAAGGGAATAAACAAGAGGCAAGATCAGCGTTCAAACAAAGTTCCAAACTGAGCTATTACCGTGATGTCCAGACCGAGTCCAATTTTCTGTACTACAAGCTAGCTGCAGACTTGGGCGAAGACAGAACAGCAATCAAAGGGCTGTCTGGAATAAATGCTCCAGACCCTTATCACAAGCAAGCTCAGCAGTTGTTGTCGGATCTACTGGTAAGATCCAATGATTACGATGCAGCTATAAGAACTATAGAAAATTTAGATCAGAAATCACCAGTAATGGTCACCGCTTACCAATCCCTATGTTACGATTATGGCTTGCAGCTAATGGAAGATGGCGACACTGAGTCTGCTCAGGTACTCTTGAGAACTGCAGCCGATACACCTGGAGATCAAGGTATCACCAATCAATCGCTCTTCTGGACAGGTTATCTACTCGACAAATCAGCACCCACAGAAAGTAAAACTTACATTAATAAATATTTGGAAACAGGTGATCGGGAATACGTATTTCCTAGTCATTATTTGTTGGCCTATCAGGATATGAAAACTGAAAAGTTTCCATCTGCCAAGGATCATTTAGAGCAATGCGTATTGTTATATCAACCAGGGAAAAGTGACAAGGGCTTATTTAACGATGCAGTAGCACGACTTGCCGATCTGGAACTAGTGGATAACAATTACGACTCAGCTCTGGAATATTATGATCTAGCCATCGAGAATGGGGCAACTGATGCCGATTACATCACTTATCAGAAAGCCATGATCTATGGAGTAGATGATAAAGTCTATGATAAACTGACTACTCTTGAATTCTTAATCAAGAAGTATCCGGATTCTGAATATAATGACGATGCTTACTTTGAGATAGGAGAATCGTTTGTCCACCTAGAAAAGAATAATGAAGCATACAAGGTCTATGAAGCAGTAACAGAAAACTTCCCTCGATCTGGTTACGCTCCTAAATCCTGGATGCGCATGGGTCTGATAAGTTACAATCAAGGAGACATGGAAGCTGCTCTCGTCGCCTATGAGAAGGGCTTGCAGAAGAGTGATAACAATGAAGATCAAAGAGAAGCCTTACTCGCCATAGAAGAAATCTATCTGAATGAGCTCAATAATCCTGACGCGTTTTTTAGCTTTTTAGAGAACGAGATAGGATTCAAATACGAGGACATCACCAAGGATTCCATCTCTTTTCAAGTCGCCTATGATGCGTACAAGGAGGGAGAGTATGAGAATGCCATATCTCTGTTCGGTGATTATACCAAGAAGTATGATAAAGGCTTTTTCCTGGATGATGCACATTACTTTGAGGCTGAGTCGTATGTATTGCTTAAGCTCTATGCGAAAGGTCTAAAAAGCTATGAGAAAGTATTGAGATCCACGGGTTCTGAGTACTATGATTTTGCGCTGAAGAAAGCCGCTCTGATCAGTTATAATCATGAGCAGGATTTTGAAAAATCCTATAAATATTACGATGAGTTAGTAACCCAAAAAGGTGGTAAATCATTAGAATATTATGAAGCAGCACTATACAGTGCTTTTATAATCAAGAATGAAATTGGAATAGAAAAGTACGGTAATAAAGTACTGAATGATAGCGGGGCATCAGAAGAAAGTAAAGGGACGGCCAATTTCTACCTGGCTAAATCCTATGAGCGCCAAGGAATGAAAGATGAAGCTATTGCAGCTTACAATGAAGTGGGCAGACAACTGAAAAACAATCAAGCCGCAGAGGCTAGTTATGCGGTTTCTCAAATATTCTATGAAAGAGGACAGCTGGATAACGCAGAGTCACAAGCCTTTGAAACAACGAAGCGGGCTGTGAATTATCCAGTATGGGTGGCTCGTAGTTTGATTCTGTTAGGGGACATCTATCGGGATAAGAAAGATTTTCTCAATTCTTCTGCAGCCTATGAGTCGGTCATAGAAAACTTCAAAGATGACAGAAAGGTTAATGCTGCAGCTAAGCAAAAATTATCTGAACTCGAAGTCATCATATCAGCTGAGAGCCGCGTAAAAGATGAATCAGTCATAGAATTTTCAGAACCCGACTAACAAAATCCCAATAATGATGAAGACTTTATTACTACTACCTTTCCTGCTATGTAGTCTAGCTGTTATCGGTCAAGACACTATTGGTATTCCTTCTGAAAACGTCGAGGTCATAAAGCGCTACCAGGCTGCTATATTACAGTCAACTCGAAAGGATATAACTTTTGAGAAAAAGGAAACGACTAAGAAACCTATAAATTACTCCTATAATATCACGGGGGAAAAGGTCATCGACTTTGAGAGGCCTGCGCCTGAGATAAGGCCACTAGGTTATGAGGGTGAACCAGTGTCTCAGCAAAAATTAAAAAACGGTTATCTATATGGTGGTTATGGTACGCATAATACTATCAATGCTGGGGCAGCTTACCATTACTTCATAGAGGACTGGATAGAGGCTGGATTCAAGGTGGATCACTTTTCTGCGAGAGGAGATACTCTATATCAATATGATGAGACTTTGAATCCGGAATTACAGCAACTGACATTTTCGAATACTGAGGCCAATGTTTATGTAGGATATCATTTAGGAAGTCAAACGATTGTGAAACTGAATGGTGATCTTCAACTCGACAGGCATGTCCTCAATCCCACAACGAGTGGATTGCTATTGGATACAGCTTCTACTTTACCAGTCAATACTTTTGGTGGTGGGCTGACGCTAGATCATAACACTTTTGAAGAGAATGGCTTTGCATTCAGGATAGGAGGTGCTTATCATGTTACACATCAAAATTTAGCAGAGATAAGTGATAAGGTCCTGAAGGGTGAGCTGAATATTCTCAAGACGTTATCAGATAATTTATCAGCTGAGCTACCAGTTAATTATTTCCGTACCCTATTAGGCAAAGGTTATGAGTTGGAAGATAGAATATCATCTTATAATGATTTCATCTTGCGGCCCAATCTCAGATTCAAAGGACAGAATTATACGGCTAAAGTAGGTGTGGAATACATTAATGGTCTTGATGACAATTATATATTTCCCATAGTGGATCTATCGATGGATAGAATTATTTCCATATTCGATTTGAGGTTGTATACGAGTTCAGAGTACTCCAGGAATTCGCTGAGCCAGGTCATGGCTGTGCAACCTTATCTTAATCTGCCTTTATATGAAGCTGGTTATAGGAGGGATTATAATTTTGAGCCTAGTGTGACGTATAAGAAATTTGATTTTGGATTGAATATCTCTTATAGAACTTACGAGAATGATTATAATTATAGAGGACTTTCAGATACAGGACTATTTGAGATAAATCTGCTGGACAGAGAGGAATTAGCATTTACTCCTAGAGTAGGTTATAATCCTTCTGATAAGATTACACTTGAATTTTCTGTTGCATACACCTCTTTTCTCAGTAATGAAAATGAGGTAACTTATAGACCGAAATGGCTGACGAGTTTGAGTAGTGAGCAATTTCTCTTGAACCGAAAGCTCAAGTTTAGCCAAGAGTTAAAAATTGTGGGCCAGCGGTTACGTATAGATAATTGGCCAGATCCAATTCAATTCTATTATACTGATCTCAATTCCTTCGTTGATCTTGCACTAGGCGTCAGATACAAGATTTCGGATTCTTTTGATGTCTATGTACAAGGCACGAATTTGCTACCTAGCGGCGAGAGCCTCTTACCGAATAGCGAAAACCCATATGCTGTTGTATGGCAGAATTATCCTATACTGCGACAACAAGTATGGGCGGGTTTGAAATTCAGAATGTGAGACCACAAAAATTAGAATTTGATAAATCTTTCTGTTATTGTTTTTCCATTCTTCTGTAGTATTATTTGATATTGACCTGTGGAAAATTTTTCACTATTGATAAAAATATCTGAAAAGATCTTTTTCTCCTCTATTAATTTACTATTGATATCATAGATCAATATGTCTGAATCGTACCAAGCTTCATCAAGAATGGATAAGGTCATGGTTCCTGTATGTATAAAATTTGGAGTTAGTCGAAAAATTGACTCAACAGATTCAATATCTTCTGTCGATGTCAAGCATTTGAATGATGCACTTCCTCCAAATTCCAAGTTGAAGCCTTGTCCTGTTGATGAAAAGTTATTGACCAGTAAAATAAATAAATCTCCATTTTTTGCATCAACAGGAGCTAAAAAATTATTGCTGCCATCTTCACATCCAGACGCTTCCTCCAGGTCAGTTTCTCCTAATCGTAGTCCTGTAGCACCCTGGCATACTTCAGAATTCATACCTGAAGATTCCCCAGAGGCCATACATCTGATGCTTGTTTTATTATCACAACTACCAAGCTGGTAAAGAACGAAATCCAAATCATCGGTGCCGTTTTCAGGAGTCAAAACAAAAGTCATATCACCTTCATTGCCTATGTCGATCCTTATCCATGTCGGGAATGATTCAGCTCCTATACAACTGCTTTCAACTCCAGAATCTGCAATTCCTGTTTCAATACTTAATGGTTCGAAAACAAAAGGACCTTTGTGACATGCTTCATAAGCAGTGGTACAATCTAAATATTCTTGTGATTGACAGTTAGTAATTGAAAAACCTAGGATATTAATGAAAACCAGTAGATTGATAAATGATTTCATTTGTTGAGTTTTCATATGAATTAATAAATCTAAAATACTGTTTATCTCTTAAACCCAATACCTTCTCTACTGAATAGATCACTGTCACTATGTCCTGATATTTGCTTTAAGTCTTCGAGTATGATGCTATTCTCTTTACTCGAACCATGTTGCTGTGCCAGACGTAAGTTTTGATTCTTGATGATGTCAAGCACTACTTTTCTGACTTCTCTCGCATTTCCAAAATACTTGTTACGGGTCTGATGTAATTCTATCAGCTGACTGAATAGTTGCTCCTGAACCTCTGCAACCGCATGATAGCCATTCTGTTCCAGCATGGACAAAGCAATGGATAATAGTTCTTCAGGACTGTAATCCTCAAACTTCAGTACTTTGTCAAATCTTGACCTCAACCCTGGATTCGCTTTTAAGAATACTTCCATATTGTCCGGATACCCCGCCGCAAAGACAAAGAACTCTCCCCTGTCGTCCTCCATACGCTTGAGGATGGTCTGTATGGATTCATTACCATAATCCCCTTGCAGCCCACCATAGTTGCTCAGCGCATATGCTTCGTCTATGAAAAGCACTCCTCCATAGGCTTCATTTATCCGCTCATTAGTCTTGATGGCTGTCTGACCGATATAGCCTGCGATGAGACCTTGCCTGTCAGTTTCTATGATATGCCCTCTCTCTAGCAGCCCCAGCGCTTTATAGATTTTGGTAAGTATTCTGGCGACTGTTGTTTTTCCGGTTCCAGGATTCCCTATGAAGACTGTATGCAAATAAAAATTATTCAGTACATCCTTACCGGACCCTTGATGATAATTGACCACATCTACAAGGTCGTGAATTTCTCTCTTAATGTTGTCCATGCCAATTAACGCATCCAATTCTGATAAAGACATCTTGAGCAATTCCTTATCTACCGGAATTTTAGGTTTTATCTTTTGCTTGACTAGTTGGATGGTGCTGACATCCTCCAGTTTGATCAAGTTAAATTCTTTGTCTTTGAGTGCAGCGGGATCGGGGGTAGCCATCACTCTCAGTCCCAGATTAATTTTTGCTTTCTCTACCAGATCATATACGAATCTTGCATTCCCAAAATTCACATCTCTATCTCGATACGCATTGATGATGATGTCATTGATCTTGTCTTTGCTATACTTGGAAAAATGAATACCATAATCTTCTGCAGCAAAATCAGCTATCTGAATCAGTTCTTGCGGCAGGTAATCCGGAAATTCAAAGAAGTGTTTAAATCTGGATTTAAGACCAGGATTTGAATTGATGAAGTGGGTCATCTCCTTTGGGTAACCAGCAACTATTATTGCAAGATCACCACCGCCATTGGACATCTCCTTGACTAATATTTCTATGGCCTCCCGCCCAAAATCCTTGCTATCATCATTGGCCCTAGCCAGAGCATAAGCCTCGTCAATAAATAAAACGCCTCCCTTGGCCTTTTGAATCGCAGCCTTGACCTTAGGTGCAGTCTGGCCGATATACTCACCTACCAGATCACTCCTATCCACCTCGTGCACATGCCCCTTGGCTAGCAAGCCCATTTTCTTGTAGATAGCCCCCATCATTTTAGCTACCGTGGTCTTACCTGTTCCTGGATTTCCCGTGAAGACAGAATGAATGTTAATCTCATCATCTTCCTTGAGGCCGCGCTTCTTACGGAGTTGTAAGTATTTGATGTATCGAGAATGATCATCTATCTGCTTCTTGATAGCCTCCAGTCCTATGAGATGATTGAATCGATCCACTATCTCATCATAGCTCTGATTAAGCTCCATATCTGGCTGAAGGACGACAGACTTGCCGCCACTGAACAGCTGAAGTGGTACATTACCAGTATGTGCCTCATAGTCAATCTCAAAAGGGATGATAGCCACTAGATTATCCATGATGATGACCTCAGCGGTGTAATTGCCGTTACGCCAAGAACCCTTGACATTACTACCCCAGCCTAGAGAGGTTTTGACGGTCAGATCATCTTTCTTGATCTTGACAAGTTTGGCTATCTGGCCTTTGAGTTCTCTGGCTTGATTGTAGAATTTGACAAATATCTCAAGATTATACCCTAAATGGGGTTCTTTCTTATCGAAGATTATTTCCGTATAGATGTAGCGGGTAGTCTCTGACGAGAAAGTTTTCAGGAATATTCTTTTTGTCTCATGCACATCCTCAAAATTGCCCTCATAAAGCTTCATCGACGTTATCTCTAATTTACTATTCCAGAAATCGGCGGGCTCCTTACCATAGTCTTCTATGTAGAAATATTTGGTAGCAACCTTCTCTCCCTCTATCCAAGCCTCCCAGTAGTAGGTGCCTTTTTTCCAAAATGAGCCTACTTTCTTATTACCCCAGCCCTCTCTGATGAATATGAGACTATCTGATTTGCTTACTTTCTTATTGAATTCAAGGTTGCAAACCCGCTTTTTCTTGCCTAATTCAAAGCAACGAAGCTGTATATCGACATTCCAGGGCTTTTCATCAAAGAGCTTGTTGTAGAACGTTAATTCTGCATAGACATAGGTGGTATCCGTGGTAGAAAAGACTTGCCTGTATTTCTTCTGATTATTAGCCAGCCACTCTGTAGATGAATATACATTGAGGCTTTTGTACTTATAATTCTTCTTTTCCTTTAATATCTTATCTTCGGCCATCTGGAATGGTGATTTTATGCGTTATTCTTTGAGTGAAAGTTAGGTGATTTTACGGTATTTTATCAGTTAATTTCTTTCTCTCTTCAATGAACTATATGGCGCCGCTTGGAGTTAGAGTATATTACAATAAAGCAATAGATGGCTAGGATAGTCTTTACGTTTGAGGATAAGAAAATACCGACCAAAGTGGTCGAGAATGTACAAGCTGGTCTCACGATACAGGAAATTACTGAGGATAATGACATCCACTTGAATCATAATTGTGGTTGTGTCTGCGCCTGTTCCACTTGTCATATCTATGTCACCAAAGGAGGAGAGACACTACCTGAGATTTCAGATAGAGAAGAAGACTTCATAGATAGGGCTATAGATCCGCACATAGATTCCCGTCTCGGTTGTCAGTGCATCATCCAGAAAAATGATGCAGAATTAGAAGTTACCATACCCGATCAAAATCAGATCATCGGCCACGAACATTAAATCACTTTTTCCCATTATAGTATATTATGAGCTTTGACGAACTAACGAATCTTCCTATTGAATGGGCCGACCATGAGGATATTGCCATCGGTCTTTACGACAAGTTTGGCGATGATTTCAATGAGGGTAAGATCTATCGTATCAGGTTCACTGATCTGCTGGACTGGATCATGGAGATCCCTAATTTCACAGGCAAACGAGAAGACTGCAACGAAGGCCATCTGGAAATGATTCAGGCCAAGTGGGTCTACGAATGGAGAGATAACCAATAAGTCTTCCCTTACATTTTGTTGAAATACCTTACTTGCTTGAGACCGGTGAATCTGGTCATTGTATTTCTAACTCAGATTATTTTTTATTACGTACTCTTCGATCCTACTGAAGTCTCTACTCAGGAAAACTTGAGGATGTATCCAATATTGATTCATGTCTTTGCGACAATCACAGTATTGATTACTGCTTCGGGGTATTTGATTAATGACTACTTTGATTATGAAACTGATGTTATCAATCGAAAGACCGCTAAAATTCCTAAGTACCATAACCTGATGCTTTATTACACGATAGTTTTTTTCGGGTTTGGGATGGCTTGGTGGATGGCTGACTATGTGGGGAATGTGTCTTTAAGCATAATTTATTTAGGAGCAATATTGATGCTATATTTATATTCTGCGCGATGGAAACGGAAAGTGCTGATTGGGAATCTAGTAGTGGCGGGTTTTACGGCAGGAGTGCCTTTGATCCTATTGGTGGCTGAGTGGGATTATTTACAATTACAGGAGGAGACTGTTGCAAATGAAATTGTAGCGGTGTTATTGATTTTTGGAGTCTTTGCTTTTCTTATAAATCTG
>Ga0114957_1003910_pt1 | contig 13118 bp, 7 predicted proteins | sample BantaG_FD_87175 | JGI IMG/M metagenome (GOLD analysis project Ga0114957, IMG submission 87175) | Marine algal microbial communities from Bantry Bay, Ireland - BantryBay_4 metaG | ecosystem: Host-associated > Algae > Red algae > Unclassified | place: Bantry Bay, Ireland | collected 2014-11-21 | reverse complement strand
CATTTCCATAAGAAGTTCAAAAAACTAATTTGATTTAGAACCAATCAATTCAAAATATTTACCTTGAGCATCCTCACTAGAAAATTTTCGTGATTCTTTTCTAAAATACTCTTCCCTTAGTAAGTCCCAATCTCTCCTCAAGTTATTGAATGCTTCTTTTGTAAATATTATTGAAGGAAAAATATTCGAATCAACACCAAGCTCTAATTTATTATTTGCTAGGATTTGAGTAATTTTCTTTTTTACCTTGGAGAAATTATCTTGATGAAAAGTTATGGTTCTTATCCCACTAAAAGCTCTCTGTGCAAATCCATATAAAAATCTGTCATTCTTGAATACCAATTTTTCTTTTGAAAAAGAAAATAGATATACTCCAACAATTATTTTCAATCCATCAATATTTGTCCAATCCTCATCTCTATTAAATATATCAATATTCCAATTGGACGATTCTAAAACTGGTTTCACTCTGTAACGTAAAGCATCTAAATTTCCATAAGTAAGGAGATGACTACACAAACCAATCTTCTTTCCTTCATCTTCCTCTTTATTAAATCCTTCTATAAGAATTTCTTTCACCCTAAAATGTTTACTCCTTTTTTTCACAAGAAACCTTACTAAAGTCCATTTTAAATCATCGTCAATTTCATCTTCTAATAAATTTTCCAAATAAGTAATATCACCATCGAGTCCTAGATAAATTTCTATAAAAAGATAGCGATTACCTAATTCTTTATTTCTTAAATATTTTGGGATTAATTTCTTTGCTTGGCTAATTTTGTTTGTCCATGTATAACGTAAATGGTTTTCTAAAACCTCTTTTACTTTTATCCCAATTACTAAATTTTCTAAAACTCTATCTGCTATTTTTTTACTATCTACTTTACTCTTCACGAAATCAAATATACCATCTAATTCAAGGTGATTAGGAGGAATAAAGGAAAGCATATCGAGATATAATTTTTCTTCAAAATCTTCGAATTGCTCAGTTTTAAACCAATTACAGAAAGTAAAGAAACACCTTTCAAAGAATCGATAATCCCATCGGTTAAGAATATTTCCAGATAGATTCAATCCTCTAAAATCTATGTTACCTTTTTCAATTTGTTTCCTACACCATGATTTAATTTTCCCTTTTTCTTCTTTATCAAATTGCAAATCACGTTTACTTCCAAATCGCATAGCCATCTCTATATTCATCGCTGAAATACAACAATCCCAATGTTTATAAATTTTGTCTACTAATTCTTTTTTTGAAATAATTTCACCTTCCTTTATCACTCTTCCCAATCCGCAAATAATTTCACTTTGATAAATTTCTAGAATTAAGTTTTGTTGTGAAACTTTGTTTAGAACCTCATTATTAATATTTTTTTCATTTTTAAGAGCCATTAAAACCTGGTTGATGAAAAACTCTTTATCAAAAAGTATTTTCTTCTTTCTCAGATAATACACTTGTTGTTCCGTTAATTCATTATCAATTTTTTCAGAATTTGGAAGAGGAATATTTTCTTTTCTATTAACAAGTTCATTAAATGATGATAACAAATCATATTTTCTAAATTCATCTAAGGTTTTTTGAAATACTTCAACACTTTGCCTACTAATTTTCTTATTTATAAATTCATTTGCAAAAAACTTGATGGATGAAACGTCTGCAATTACTGCAAGTCGATGAACAACCCAAGATTCTAATTCGGGAAAATAATTATACAAAAACAGGAAAGCATCATGCCTATTATTTGACTTTATTATCCATTCAAATATGTGGGTATTAATATTGTCCCAAAAATCATCCAACCGTAAAACGAAAGAATTCATTAACTCCGTAAATAGAATTTTATCATTAATAAACTCTTGATTTATCTTTTTGACAACCTCCTCAGAAGTAAGTCTAAATGAAAAATAAACGGTGTTGTCAAAATTCTGTTGATAAAATTTTAAATATTTTAAAACAGAATCGAGTTCCTTAATTCCCTTCAAAGTGTTTCCAATATGATTTGAATCAAACTTATTGACATTCAATTTTTGATTGATTGAAATTCCAAATTGAACAAGAAGTTCTTCAATAAATTTATCTTCTTGCCTACTAGTTATAATTGCATTCCTAACTGCTTCTCTAGTGGGTTGATGTTCAGAATTAAGAAACATCCCTACAAGTTTTTCTAACTTTAATTCTTCAAATCCAATTAAGTTTGAGTAAGCTTGGATTGACAAACTTCTGATTAATGGGATGCTATTATCATTCTCAAAAATAAGTGGCAATAATTTATTCTTTATCAAATCTCTTATAGAGGTGGTTAGTTCTATTTTTTCAAACAACGGAATTAATTCCAATACATTTACTCGGGACTCTATTGGGTTGTGTTCATCTAATTCAAGAATCAATTTTTCTAAAACGATTAAATAACCTCCAAAATCCACAAGCTGGTCTAGCTTTATATCATATCGAAATAACCATTCTCGTTTTTTGTATTTGTGAAAAATCTTTAGAAAAATTCTCTCTCTAAATTCTTTAGAAAATCCTTCCTTTTCCATTCTAATTAAAGATTTGAGATTATCTTTTTCCAACCAGTTCAATAATTTTTTTTGAATATTTTCTTTTTTATCAAGTAGTTGCACCAAATAAGAAACAACATTTAACCAGTTACTTTTAAGTTTACTTTTTCTAGGATAATTTGCCAAGTTGGAACGAATCGTCTTAAATTTCTTGGATTGTGCCAAAACAGTAGCAGCAAAATATTCTTGAAAAATTCGATGAGAAAATTGAACTTGATTATTGTTAACATGAATCAAAGAAGATTTTTCAAATACTAATTTAACTACAGTTTCTTCACCAATTAATTTTTGAAAAGATTCTATAGAAAGAGAATTAATACCTTGACACTCCATTATAAATGCAAGTTTCTGAATTAGCCTCAAACATTTTTCTCTTTCGGGTTTACTTATTGGAAGATTAGAATCATCATTTATTCTAACCTTTAAACTTTCATCAACAAAATACTCCAACAACACAATTACATCTTTGGGTAATCTCTCATTCTCTTGATAATACTTAACTGCTTTATCAAGATAAAATGGTATTCTAATCAGTTCTTTTATCTGTCCTGATGGAATAAGATTTAAAAAATGATTTTTCTTATGATTAAGATGATACTCTAAATACTTTTCAATATCAGAGTCAGTAAATTTTTGAAGCACAAAAACTCTGAACTGTTCAAGGTTTTGATTATAAATATTAGTTCTGCAAGAAACAATTATTGCAATATTTGGATATTGATTAGACAAAGCATTGATTGACTTTATCGCTTTTGAATACGCTAAACCGGATAACTCATCAAGTCCATCAATAACTACAAAACTCTTTGATTGATTAATTGGATTATAGTTGGGTATTATAAACTTAACATCATAGTCTTCATAATTCTTGAGTTTAAGGAAACAGACTTGAAAGCCTCTATTAATTAATTCGATTTGCAATGATTCTAACTCAATTGTTTTTCCAAATCCCGCATCACCTAATAAAATTATCTTTTTATGAAATTCCGCTAAAGAGGGAAAATTTCGAAAAAAACTATCTCTAGAATTGGTAGGATTTTTATCAACTGGTAGGAAAGACCTTGAAATATAAAATTCAAGTGACTTCAATTTTATATTGGAAAATAACAACTCGATGGAAGGAGAAGTAATTACATCTCCTTGATGAAAATCACCGTCAACTATTATAGGTGAATTATTAATTACATTCTTAGAATTATTCGTATCCATAAATCAAATTGAACTAATTTTCTTATAAAATCTAAGAGCTTTTTCAATACTAATTTCTTGTTTCTGGTAATACTGAAATTCTAAATCCTTTCTTAAAAAAGCCAACCCATCCTTACACTCCTTAATAGACACTTTTGAAATTTTTGATATAATTTTTTGAATCACCTTTTCGAAGTATTTACCATCTTTAATAAAAATAATATGAAATATCATTGCTCTTACTTGGCGATGAATAGTTTCGAATTGGTCTTTTTCTGATTCAATTTTATAACCTAATTCAAAAAGTCTCAACAGATATTTTAGACCCTTTGAATTTTTCAGTTGCGGCGTTTTTGTACTAAAGTTTTGGGTAAAAGGATTTCTATTTCCCATCTCAGAATAACTGACCATATATCTCAATCCAATTAAGTTTTCGACTTGTAACAAGTAATTTGCAAATCTTAACTTTGAACTTTCATTATTTGATGTATTAAACTTTTCGATTAGAAATTCTTCAATTTCTTCAGACGAGATTGAAACGAAATAATCAATGAGCTGAAAAATAAAATCATCGTCATCGTTTAAATTTGACATTAACTGCCAAAGAAACTCGTTATTGCCTCCACAACTTTTATATGCATTAAAGACTTCATTACGTAAATGACCAATTGTGTTATTTTCTAGAAATTTCATTAAGACAGGAATAGCATCTTTCAGTTTGTTTTTATTGATAAATCTTATCAGTCTATGAATTTCATAACTTTTAATATTTACAGCTTCTATCTTTTTTAAAATTCTTTCAGCTATTTCTGACGTAGATAACTTTACTTTTTCAGAAACAAAATCGATAATATCTAATCCAGAACCTAAATTATTTTGTAGACCAGAAGCAACCATTTTTAAATAAATATCTTTTGAATAATCTATAAATCCATACTTAATTACATAATGAGCAAAAACAATATCCGCATTGGTTACCTTTTCTTCTAAATCCATTTTAGGATAATGAGAATCACACCAATTTTTAACTGTTAAAATTTCTTTGGTATTTAAATCTATCTCCTCTCGCTTTTTATGAATTAAGAATCGGCGAAGGTCAAAGACAGAAATCCAATCCCATTTTTCATTTAATATTTTCACCAAATTAGATTTAGAAATAGGACAATGAACATTAATGCCTTCAAGGATAAACGATGGATATTTTGCATAAAATTCTCCTTGGGCTTTTAAATCTTTACTTCTAAAGTCAAAGACTTCATCCTTTGCTAATTCAACTTTTCCTATTTCTTCAAATACATTTTGTACAGCAGAAATAAACTTTTCTTTTGAGAAAAAATACGATTTTTCTTTTTGATACATTTCTTTTTGATTCTCCTGATTTCGATTAAAATCAGTAGTAGGATGAATAATTAATTTGAAAGGAAATTCTGAGTTTTTATTTAATTGTTCAACTAACCTAACTCCTAATTCTTTATCCTTTCTACCAATCCACTCTATGAAATTTTGCACCCAAGCATTATCAAATTTTTCACTTTTATATTTTAAAATAAAATTGGGAATGTCATCTTTTTCAAATAGTTCTGAGATGATATTGACACTATGATTCGTGGATTTTGTTAGACAATAATCTAAAAATATTTTCCCAAACCCTTTGGTTTTGATAAATCTTAATATTAGTATTTCTTTAGTATTTCTGTAACCATAAAGGAGATTAAAAAATAAATCTCTCATCGAATTATAAATCTTCTCAGCTCCTTCTTCAGATAAATTCATTTCAATTGCTTTCTCTAATAATTTATCAAAAGGGTCGCTATAAATAGTGCTTGTCCAATTATCATAAGCAAGCGAATACGATTCAAAAAATCGTATTAATTCTTTTTCCGATTTTAAACCTTCAAAACATTTTTCTAACCTCCAATCTTCATCTGCAAGATTTACTTCTCCTCTCCAATTGCTATCATCTAATTGAATCAATCTTTCTAAAAGTGAATTCATGTATTTGATTTGCAATTTGTATTGTTTAATTCCAGAATATATTGACATCCTTTCATGAGCATCATTTGAATTAAAGAATGTTTTAAAAAGGTTATCAAACTCTTCAAGGGAAATATCATTAAAAAATCGAAAAAGCACCTCCATAGATAAATGTCGAACGTAAGGAGTATTAATGTCTGTATCGTATATATTTTTAAACAAGAGTTTTCGGAAGACTGGTTTAACAATATCAAAAACATACTGAGACTGAATATTATTTAAAAGTGAAAGTGCATTGTTTTTTGTTAGTGAAATTTTAGCCTTCTTTAACTCCTTTATCAGGTAGTCAACAGTATTTTTACTCTCACCAAAAGTTGCTAATTCCCAAGAATAAATTGTAAGATGACTAAATATTGAGTTTTCTTTTTTGTGTTTTTTAAAAATGAATTGTAAAATCTTTTCTCTATCTTTTTTCTCTACTTTGTCTTTTTCAAACTTAGCTAGCATTTCAGGATTTACCTGAAGTAACCACTTCATAAATTTCGACTTCTTGGACGCATCTTTATTAATTAAACTAAAGAGAAATGAAAGAGTATTTAACCAAGACGATTTTACTTTTTTATACTCAGGTTTAAATGCAATAATCCTCTTTATCTGATTAAAACTCTTAACCCTAGACAAAACCAAAGCAGCTAAATACTCTTGCATTATTCTATGTGCATATCGAAATTGATTATTCTGAATATGGACTAAAGATGATTTATTCAATACCAATTCAACTTCTTCACTTTCTCCAATAATTTCATAAAATAAATTTTTCGAAATGGAGTTTACAGCCTTGCACTCCATAACGAAAGCCAACTGGGTTAATTTTTCTCTACAATATTTTCTTGAAGGCTGATTAATTGGTAAATTAGAATTATCTCCAAGGCGTACATTTAAACCTTCATTAATAAAATATTCAAGAAGCTCAACTTTGCTTTTAGGTAAGTTATTCTCATGGGTTGTAAAGTATTGGATAGCTTTATCTAAGTAAAATGGTATGTACAAAAGCTCTTTGATTTCTTGAGATGGGATAGAATTAATAAAAATTAATCTTTCTTTTGGAATTCTATTTTCTAGGTACTTAAGAAATTCGCCATGAGAAAACTTTTGCAAATAGAAACTTTGAAAACCTTCCAAGGTTTTATTGTAAACATTACTTCTACAAGAAGTTACTATCTTTAAATTTGGATTAGCTATTACAATTTCATTAATCCTTTTTCTTACGTTTTGAATGTTTACCTCATCAAGTCCATCTAGTAAAAGAACTTTATTTTCAATGTTAATTTTATCTTTTTCCTGAACTTCAAATGGAGGTAATTTAATTCCATCAATTTCTAAATCTTTTAATTCCAGAAAACATATCTGATATTTTTTTTCAATCAGTTGATAACCGATTGATTTTATTTCAATTGATTTTCCAAAACCTGCATCTCCAAGAATAATGATTTTTGAAAAGTTGATTAACTGGTTCGTCAAATCAGAACAATATTTATCTGTCCAATTATCACCAATATTAATTTCAGGAGTTTTGAGAAAAGTTCTAGGAATATAAGAAGAGGGAAAGGAAGTTAAATTGTTTGAAAATTCTAGTTTCTTGGGAGCTAGTTCAAATCTATCTCCAAGATGGAAATCTCCTTTAACTTTAATCTTTGACTTGGAGATAATATTTTTTTGAAGTTTAGTGTTCATAGAATTTATTTGGGATTTTATTTTCTTCTTATTACTTATTCATATCATCTCCTAATCTGAAATCTCCCTTGACTTTAATTTTCGAGTTGGAGATAATATTTTTGCGTTTAGAAGTTTTTACTTTTTTGGAATCAGAAGTGTTTTTTGAAAAACCACTTTTCTTTTCATTTTCACTTTGATACAATCGATGTCTATTTCGATAATAGAAATAAATTATTGCAACAACTGAAATACATAATATTAAAAATGCAATACCTCCGAGTAATAAATTGGATTGAGTATTAGCTAAGTTAACACCAGGTATTTCATTTAAAAGTTGTATTACTATATCGATTAATAAAGGAGCTAATCCCACTAAAGCTATAAAGCCTAATAGTAAGGCACTAATAGCTCTTCTTACTGTCGAGTTACTAGTTTCTTTTCCTTGATGAATTTTATAATCAAACCATCGTTTGATGCCGTAACCCACTAGGGTTACGGCAACAAGAAATAACAAAATTATTGTTAGCGTATTCATAATGAGTTATATTTTTATAGAAATAGAATAAGGAATTAATTTTTCATTATTGAACAGATATTGGACCTAGGCTAACTAGAAAACCTTTTGTAGCTATTTCGAGTCTTGAAATAGACGAAACCTCTCTATTAACATTAGTAAATCGAAGAATGCCTTCTATTGAAAAATCAGCAATTAAAGTTTTTCCTGCTCTATTGCCAGTAGTCACATTATCAGCAAGTCTCATTTCTGTAACATGAAATTCATGCCCTCCATTTGCGTCTATTATTCTAGTGAACCAATAATTATTATTATTTTTATATATGTATAAATTTACATCATTCTCTTTAGCAATAATATTTACTTTGCATTCAATCTCTTTTCCATTTTGTTGACAACCTACTACCTCAAATAGGAGATTTCCATGTTTGAATGTTGGGCTTGATGAGTCTGAGAAATCTGTTGGATAGCCAGTTTCAGATGACGGTAAAGACTCTGGTATAGGTGGTGTTGAAACAGTACCTTGAAGCAACTCCCTTATCTCAGGAGTTTTAGTAATATTCCCTCTTGCCCCACCAATAACATCTGCAGATTTATTATTCTTAGTTGCTTCTAATATTACCCTTAAATAATCTCCTTTATCTTCAATTGTACCATAAATTATTATACTTGTACCTCGAAGTAATTTTTTATTTTTAAAAATCTCTTTAAATCCCTTTACTCCCAATTCTACCATATCCTCGTTTTTCTCTTCTTTAGTTTCGTTTTCCCCATCAGTTCCAACATCTAATCCTTTTTTAGCTAACCCATCAATATCCGTTTTCTTTTTGGGTTGCTTTTTTTTGATTGTCATTTCTTTGCGAACTTTTTCACGATTCACCATAGTAAATCTAGCACCATTCATAGATAAGCCTGTTGAAAGTTCATCCGCTAAGTATTTTCCTATTCGGGTATTTGGTTGCCCTTTAAAAGTGAAGTCAGCAACTGCTACTTTTTTCACTTTCTTTTTATTGTTTAGATTATTAACCAACATTTGAGATAGTTTATCAATCTCATCTTCAAATGATTGAGCAACTGAAAAGAATGAAGTATTAGTAATAATTAGAATAAATAAAAAGAACGATTTCATAATAATTGTTTTTTAAGGTTGAATATTTATATTTTGTAATTGAGCAACAAAAGAAAATGCTGAAGAAGATTTACAATCTACTTCCAAAAGTGGTAATGAATTAACTGAACTTGGAATATTGGAAAATTTTAATAGAATTGTTTGAGGTGAATTGGATTTTAAAAAATGATTGACTTGAACACCGCTAGATTTTCTACCAATAACCATTTTACTGCAAGAGTATTTTTTTCTGTTAGCTCCAATTAGTTTAGTCTCATTTTTACGAATTGAAAAATTATCATCCTTGCTTATGCTAGTAACTTGTATAGTACAGACAACAGATGTTCCTTGACGAGTACATTGTAATACCGAAACTTGAATATGCTTATGTGTGAATGAGGTTGTCTCTCCTTTAAAAGTTAGACTGGAGTTATTACTTTCATTTTGACTTTTATAATTAGAAGTAACCTCTTTATAATCTGGATTTAAGAATGATTCGATAGTAGGCGTTCGAGAAATCTTTCCTCGTACTGTGATTTGGTTTACTTGCTGCTCCAAAATTACAACCTTAGCAAAGACCCTGATATGATTTCCGACAGGAACTAATTTTCCGTATACTATTGCCGAAATGCCTTCAAGTCTCCCCATTTTTTGAATAGACGCAGGGTCAATCATCCCTTTTTCACCTTTTCCAGCTTCTTTCATCAATCTTCGAAGTTGAGTTCGGTCTATGATTTTAAATTTACTTCCTCTTTGGTTTGACTTCTCAACCAAAGTGTAGCTAAATTCTTCTGCAAGATATTTTCCTAAATTAGACGGCTCATCATTCATATCTACAAAGTCAGCAATGGCAATGTTTTCAACTACCATTTCTTTCTCTACTTTTTGCGCAAGCATATCTGCGAGTTTGCTCAATTCGTTGTCTAAGGTATTTTGACCATAAGAAGTAAAAACGGAAATAAGAATAAAAATTAGTGTGCTTGTTTTTTTCATTGAATTCTATTTACATGGTTTAGTATTAATTAATTCTAAGTTTTTTGACTTTAATAAATGTTCTTTCAAATTTTCTTTAGCTCCAGATTTTGTCATTCCTGCAATTTTATCATCAAAAGGAATTGTTTCAATTTGCCTTGTCCTTAAGTTTAGAATGTGTATAACTATTTCACTATAAGCAGTATATATAGTCATTCCGTCTTCTTCATTTTCTTCAATCCTTATTGCCTCAATTATTTGGCAAATACAATTCAGGCGTTTATCAATACCAATGTCTTTAAGTTTAGCTAAGTCAAAATCAAGAACAGAGTTTCCAAATTGCTGGATAAACTCTGGTCTAAAGTAACTATTGGAAAATTTGATTTGATTTGATTTCAATCTAGATTTTATCTTCTCTCTAAATAAACTGAACTCACCTCTGTTAGAATTAAAAAGGGCTATTTCTACATTTTGATTCATATCTAGAAAATCTGAAACTGGTTTAGATTTCTCAATGGGTTTATTATTAACCTTAGTTAAAGGAGTTGTATTTATTATTTTTGAAGAGACAATTTCATCCTTAGAATTACCCTTAGGTTTTTTTATATCTGTTGCCGATTTAGTAACTACCTTTTCAACTTCAGTTCCTTCTTGAACAGGTTGTTCTGACGTTTCTTTATTTTCAAATTGAGTATTAGTATTAAGAAAGTAAATTCCAGTAAAAACTAAGCCTATAACTAATAGCAACAGTAAAGTAGAATTATTTGGATAATGATAATGAGTATCACCTATTAAAATATCCCGACCTGCTTTTGCATTACTATCTTGAATATTATTTTTATTTGTTGGATTAGTATTGTTTTTTTGAGATGTCATATAAGGCAGTTTTAAACTTACAATGAATAAGAATCTAGACTTAGCTTTAACTAACTTATTCTCGATAGTTTAAAACAATATCTATACGTCTATTTTTACGCCTATCATTTTCCGTTTTATTAGCTTGATTTATTTTATCCAAATTCCAAATATTTTGGAGTCCTAACCTATCGACAGGTTTGAATTTACCAAAAGTTGTGGCAGACATCAAATGAACAGCAGGGTCAATTTCCACTTCGTTTTTTAAAAAATCAAAAACCTCAATAGCTCTTTTAGAAGCTAGCCTAAGATTATACTTATCTTCACCTTTAGTATCTGTATGTCCTTGGATTTGAATTTCCTCAATAAAATTTAATTTCTTTGAAAAAGCACTTCCCACTTTTCTTATTACATTTTCACCATTAGAATTTAGTAGATACTTTCCAAACGGAAATAAAATTTTATCACCAAATCTAACACGTTGAAGAGTTGCTCCATTTTGAATAATTATGTCATATTCCTCATCCTCATCTATTGATATTCCATATATATTTGACCTTATAGTATCCGGAAAAGGTTTTTTATACATAGCTGCTATATTTTTAATAACCTCCATTTGATGCTTATTGATAGTAGTAAGACGATTTTGTTTTTCTTCAAATATTTTAGAATTGATAGCAATAACCATTAATAAAATCGCCATTAATGAAATAATTAGGTCAGTTCCTGGACCTAAAATTTCTCCTTCATTTTCTGCTAAATTTGAGAAACTTTTCATTGCAATTATTTTAATCTATTAATTATACTGTTGAATTCTGTTGGAAGGAATATTTTAAAACTCATCAATGCCACCACAATCATAAGAATAATGGTAATTGACCAAAGGATAATTCTCTCTTTTCTTGCTCTCTTTAAATGGCTTTCTGTAAAATGTTGGAATCCATTCATATTGTTATTAAAAACATTTAAACCTTGACTAACTCCTCCAATTGAGGTCTTAATATTTTCAGTCATATCTTGACTTGCTTCAACTATTCCCTTTTTAAGATGCTCAGTAACATGAGATTTTGAAATTTGTTTAATAAAGTTTTTCTGTGAATCGACGATTTCTTCTCTAGCTTTTAAGACTTTAGAATTACTTTTTTCATAAATCTCTTTCTGTTCAGATAATTGTTTATTAAGTGCTACCAAATTGTCGTTCAATAATTGAGAAGATTTAGAAATCTTACCGTATTCTTTCAAATGAACACCTACATTCTTCTCAATACCTTTACTAATTCCTTCAACTGATTCTGACAAGCTCTTTTCTAATTTTTCACTTATTTTCTTGGGAGATAATATTTTATGAATATCTTTCATCTCGCTCAAAATAAGATTGTATTCACCTCTAGCTTTGCTTAATTCTTCCATTCCTTTTCTTATTGCTAAGGTCTGAATATCAACTTTCCCATTCTGTTCTTTCACTTTTTGTGTTACTTGGTCTACCCTATCTCCAACTTCCTTGAACCCTGCGAGATACTCATCATGATTAATAGAATTTCTGGCTAGTGAAACAAGTTTATTGCTTGCTTCTTCCATACTTCTAAAGTAGTTTTTTTGTTTTTTCCTTAAAGAAATAACTAAAATACCTAGAGCTATTGAAGCCATTAAACCTGCAATGCTGGTACTAAATGCAAACTGAAGAGAGCCAGAAATAACATTTAAGGAAGTTCTTAATTCTTCAAGATTTAAATTAAGACCCTTGAATGCATTAATTAAACCTATGAATGTTCCAAGAATTCCAAGTTGCAATGATAGCTTTTGTAAGGTCATTATTTTGAATATATCACCTAATGATTCTTCTCTGTAAGTCTGCATTAGTACAACTCCAGATTCAAATCTTCTATCTCTAGCTTCACTAATTATTTGATTAAAGAGTCGTAGCATTGCAGCATTGTAAGATGTATTCTTGGGTAAGTAAGTTTCTAATCTTTCCAAGTCAACTCTTTCTTGTGTTTCACTTCTTATAGCCAACAGTAGTTCATTCGATTTGGAATACACTTTTTTGGCAATCGCATTTTCTATTTCAACAGTTGCAAATGTTTGAATCACTACTAATAACCCTCTTATTGCTAAGAGGTAAATAGCTCCATATAAAACTAATGTAAGCATGTCTAGGTTAAAGAAGCCTTTATTAATATCCATTCCATTTGTTGAAAAAGGAAAAAATTTAATTGCAGATACAATCAATAT
>Ga0114957_1003906_pt1 | contig 13129 bp, 15 predicted proteins | sample BantaG_FD_87175 | JGI IMG/M metagenome (GOLD analysis project Ga0114957, IMG submission 87175) | Marine algal microbial communities from Bantry Bay, Ireland - BantryBay_4 metaG | ecosystem: Host-associated > Algae > Red algae > Unclassified | place: Bantry Bay, Ireland | collected 2014-11-21 | reverse complement strand
TCGGGCTCCTTTCCGCCCCCCCCTGTGGCGCTGTGTGGCGCTAATCTGGTGGCGGGGTGTCAAGCGCCTTTTTTGTGGCCCACCCCCCCCCCCCCCCAGGCTCAATGCACCGTGTCGGCACATCGACTCGGCAGGGTTTGCTTTCAAGCGGGTTTGAGGCCCCCCCTGCCCGCGCCCCCGGCGCTTTCCGCAGACGTTGGCTTAGCTTTTGACCTGACCCCTCCCCCCCCCCCTTGACCCCCCGGCTCCTATTAACTCGCGTAGCAGCGTTCGGCAGGATACTTTGGAGAACTTCCAGGTCGAGCGTTCCTTCGGGTCTCTTCCGTCATCCTCTAGTTCACGTCGTCCAGTCGCCTCTGCTGTCGCCTGGATTGCTCTCGACCGTGACTGGCGCATTTCTCAGACGCTTTCCAGTCCTCTTTTGGACCTTCTGGCTGGTTTTCCGTCGTCTTTCTGGCCCCTCTTCTCCGAGTCATTTGGTGTTGCAAGGCAACGAGGTCAGACCTGGTCGACAGACCCAGCGCATGGCGTCGCCCCACTGGTTTTTGCATCTGTTCCCACCTTGCTCGGCATGCATGCTTCCTCTTACATCCTGTTTTCTTATCCACTGGCCCTTGTCCCCACTCACCAATCCCGCCGACAATGCAATCTCATCTCAGTTGTACATGCCTGCTTTTGGAACGTAGAGTCATTCCTATCTCTCAGTAATCTTGCACCAAACCTCCCTCTTGTTTGGCCCATCTCCCCCAAAGAACTATCATGTATCCTCCCTTGACATGTGCTGTGCTCCTGGGACCGAAGAGGGAACGTGGTATCGAGAAAAGAAATCCTTTCAGTGCACACGACATCAACCGAGACACACAGCCACGAACAAAAAGAGAGCGAACCAAAGCACTTAAGGCACACACGGAGGAAAACGGCCCCACGCAAGTCACAAAACTCCAGTAGACCACATATCAAAGAGAAAAATGTCCGAGTCGGCACACAAAGGCACAGCTGAAAGGGGAAACAGAAGTAGGCAACGGAGCAACAGCGAAGAAGGACTACCGGTGTGCATTCAATGGGGGAACCAGCAAAGGGAGGCAAACGCGTTCAGTTGAGAGGATTGCGGCGGATGTCGCCCAAAACTTCCGCCGCCGACCCCCTCCGACAGATGTTGGTGGATCTCGGCTGGCTTGCGCACCAAATCCGGCGCATGCAAGATGACTGTCCTCAGCACAAACTCAAGACGTCGCCGCCGCACCGAAGGCAAATACATGCCTGTTGGGTTCAGTGGGTGCATCATTGAAGCAAAAGGAACACAGGCAGCCACCAAGAACGAGGGAACGCCACGGCAAATGTGTCAGTGCCTGCGTTTGGCGTGCTGACCGTGGACATTGCCGCGCGCACAATGTGGCATCCTCTCGCTCTGCATGGACGGCAGACGCTCCGTCAGCCCATAGAAAGCGTCAAAGCTCCTCTCCGCCGGCATGCCACGCACTGACACGGACAAGACCCAGCCCTGACGAACCCAAGCACGCACATACCGACACACCCTCACCACCACCCGTGAAACCGACTCGAAATCACAATAGGCCTCCACACCCCGTCAAAGTATCACAGCCGACGCTGACGCCAGGGCGTCGGCACAGGTCCACACACGGGCCACACGCCGCCGGCCCATACGCATCTTCTTGCGGCTTGTGGACCAGCAGCGAGCGCCCGCGGCGATTCCTGGCGTTTCAACCCCTGACGAGTTCAGTGTGCGCATCAGAAGTGCCGATTGAAACAGGAAACCCCCGGACAACAGCAAATGCCACAGCAAAGCGTCAGTGTCCGTGTTTCGTTGGCCTGTCATTCACCAGCGCGAACAAATGTCACTATAGCGCATGCGCTACGACCTCCCCGCGCTCTGCGTACACGCCTGTGGCGTCCTTGTTTCACTCAGAGTGGCAGTGCGCTCCGCATAAAGCCCACATACCGCACCGACGCACCTCAAACCGCCATTCCCCCTGGCACCGTTTACGTTCCGCCCCTTCTTTGGCCTGGGACCACCCCCTCGTCGCATCCAACCGTACCGCAGCGTCCCACACTCCGTCCGATTGCCACCGACGACGCTGGCGCCGCGGCGTCCACATAGGTCCACGCACGGGCCACACGCCGCCGACCCACGCGCATCATCTTGCTGCTTGTGGACCGGCACCGAGCGCCCGCTGCGAGTCCTGGCGTCTTCGTCGCTGCCGTCGTCAGGCACAGAATGTTTTCAAAAATTTCCGGCCACAAAAGGCAGAGAAGCCGGATAGTAAGGTGCGTGGAGCTGTTGAGTCATCGTTGTAAGCTCGTGGTCAATGTCGTTCTCACCGCCCGCACGAAGACAGAAAAATAAGAATCTATTCCCGAACGTCAGATGAACAGCGCGCAGTGGCGCACGGCCGCCTCTACTGAGCCACGGCATATGGCTGGGGAAATTGAGGAGAGCATGGCAGCAATGCAGTAGAACGACCAAGCGTTGAACTGCACCGGCGTCGCGTAACGTCGCAGCCAACTACTCCCGACAGAGAAGACGTCCTCAATGGGGATGAAGTCAGGGTGTAGGGAGGTAGGAGGCGCACAGGCCCGCCCTTGCTCTCGATAATCCCAAGGGCGGCCTGATCGTGGACCCTGGCATTATCCAGGATCAGGACGCACCGCTCAGCCTGTTGAGACCAGGATAACCTTGGATCATATGCAGTCACGTGGGAAAGCAAGTGCTCGGCGGCGAAAAGCATGAAGTCGACAGAGGACTGTCCGGGCGGTTATTGCGTGATCTTCCAGTCTAGCACTCTCTCGTGCCTCATTGCAACAAAAACTCTCTTGCTCACCCCCCGAGAGTTGATAAGGTAGCATGCAGCTCACTGACCACGCAAAGGCCATGCCCACTTCCGGTTGGCAGAACTGCCGCAACAGTGGGCCTCATAAACATAAACTCGCGCACGCTAAGGAATGTCCCACTGATCCCGGACCCAGCGCGCAAGTTCAAGATTGTTACGTGGAATGAAAGCAGTCTCGATCTCCTTACGCGTCAAGCCGGTGGCAGACATAATGCGAGATACAGAGGATTGCGAAATGGAGAGATCGTCGCCCGGCAATTGATGAAGGTTTGTGAAACTGTCAGAATCCTCGTCCAGACAAAAAAGCCTCTGGGCCCTGCTCTATCGCGAAAAGAACCGCCGAGCGCAGATCCGGGCACTTCAAAAAGCTGCCCGTGAGCGTGTTCCACATTGCTGGTGTGTAATGAACCTCCCCTGTGTCCTTCACGTATGGCAACAAGCGAGTCAGTGTCCGGCGGAACATGCGAGTGTTGTAAGCGACCGTCTCTAGGCTCTGGCCATCTTCGAGATGCAAGAATCAGCAAGTTGGCGCATGGCAGCCGACTTCATGGTGTCATACTGCACGTGACCAGCCTCCTATTCCTCGCACCACAGTTCCCGTCTCCGCGCGCAGCGCAATCTTCATCTTCCGCACGCGAAAGCGAAGAAAAAGACAGAAACTGGCCCACGGGTGGCACCTGGGTCTTCGCAGGAAAACCATGCATGATCAAAATCTGCAGAAAGACTCGACAATCAGTGCGTCCCGGCCAGGTGCAGGCCATACTCACGGCTTGAGCATCAAGGAATCCGCTTTCCAGGGTGAGAAGAGTGAGATCCTGCTCAGACAAGACCGAGCGAGGCGGGAGATCCCATCTAAGAACGGTTGCCCAAAATGGAGGGCCCTGCACAAAGACTTCAGCTGCAGGTGTCGCCATTAATGTGTACCCGGATCGTACTTGAAAAACATTTGGAAGCGCCTTAGTTGCAAGTTTAGGGAACTGTAGGGCGGGTTTCATGCCTAACCGAAAATCGCAGTTTGTCCTGGTCTCTGGCCACCAGGACAAGAGTTCGGGGACCCGTAATAGTTTCAAGGACGTTGACCGTCTGGGTCCTTCTCCGAATCCAAATATTGAATTGCAACTGACTTGAACTCCCCACACCACCCAAACTGTGTCGACTTGGGCCACCTGTGCCATGCCACCAGCATGAGCGATGGCTGCCGTCTAGACCCCGGACTTGTACGGTCTTCGGCGAGCCGGGCTGCTCGTGGGAGGCCTGCGGCGCACCGGGCGTCGCATGCTAACGGGCGATCTGCGTTTCCTGTCGACGTGACTTTGGCACGCCAGCCACGCAATCGTTCACCTCTGTGTGTGGTGTACAGTGGAGCGCCGACAGACACAAACGAACGGGTCGCGCGTGGACCATTGGGGCGACGTGCAAGCGGGAAGTCATCCACGTGCACGTTACGGACACTGCTAAACCACGAGGAGGCGACCGCGCGATATGCAGGGGGCGGGAATGCCACACTGGATACTCCACTCTCGGTAGTGCAACATTGCTGCATTGTCAATCGCCAATTACTTCTGGTCGACCCACCCCATATGGCACCGGCTCCGTCTCACATGACGCTGGGAAAACCTGTGTTCCTGCTTCGGCTGGGACTTGGCGCTGTTTAATTCTATTGAGGTCGCCCATTGGCAAATGATTTCTCCAGGAACTTGGCTCGGTCGCTGCGGTACGGTGTGGGCTGGGATGCAGCACCGTATTGTGGAGACTCTTTCGAAGGGCAGGAGTGCCACAAGGTTCGCGAGCGGCTGGGGTTGGTCAGAAATATGCTCTCACGATACGTACCAGTGGCTGCTGCGGAGGCGTTTAGCGCGGCGTGCGAGGCGTGGAGAGCAGTGCTCCCTGTGCTGAACCAGACCAGACCAGCGTCGGCGGTCGAGACGAAGGCGATCCGAAGCGACTCCACTCGATTGGTGGACGGCATGATGGTACTTTTTCCGTGGACAACTGTTACTCTTAACCTTCATGTCCTGTGTGACCACGCCCCTGCTTTTTTGTGGCTGTTCGAGAGCATTGGCCAGTACAGTGAACGAAGTCGTGAGTCGTGGCACGCCAATTTCAACCAGAATTCGACTCTGTACACCGATTCAGCCTTCTGGGGTTGCTCCCTTGCCTATGTAAGACGGTCGGAAGATGGACGGGCTCCTGGCGACGATGAACAAACTTGCGGCAAGCGGCTCCAGCCCGCTCGGGCAGGCCCGGGGGCACGCGACGCCAAAACTTTCAGATGATCAGCGGACAGTGCCTGGACAGGCATCGGCGGGGTGCCCACATCGGGAGTCTGAGGCGCGTGCCCCAAAGCATGCCAAGAACAGCGAGACATGGGCTCGGGAAATTCGCGGCGAAGCGGTGCGGCGGATTGATGCCCCGCGACGACGGATTGGTTGGACCTCGACCAAGGTGCCCGCACCGATTGGGGATACATCGTCGGAGGAGGGGAACTGGCACGAGGCTTATTCGGCGGCAGAGGCGGCTAAGGCTGCATGCGGGATAAAGCTGGGTGGGTCGCCGGCTGCACAATAGATGAAGAGCGTACAGTGAAAGTGTATCAGTGGCATTCACCAGTGCTCAGGTGGTTGATTTAGGCTGCCATCGACTTGGCGTGCGAAGGGTGACGAACGCCGCCATGTTACCTGTTTTGCGACGAAGCATTGCGGCCAAAATCAAATTGAAAACTGGGGCCTGGCAGCTTAGCGTTGCAGTGCCGCAAGCAGCCTCACAGCCTGTGAGAACGCTGAAGAAATTAACCTCAGGCTACTTTATCCGCAGGGATCGATGTCTCATTGGATGGCAGCGTCAATAGTGGTAAGATCTCTTATCTATGATCTGATTTTGTTCACATAATACTTTGCTTGAAGTCGCTCAACCAGTACAGTTAATTAAATGCGGGTGCTGCCAGCAGCATCGGCCACACATCCAGAAGTCCGGACCAGAGAGTTCTTAACAAGGCGTGGGTTGGGCGGTCCTGGCCACGGCTCTCGCATGTTTGACAGCTCTTGAGATCGCATGGCTGGCGTCCATGGAGTCTTCTTGCACCTGATTGGTGACCATTTTTCGTGCGCCGCCGAGACCACCCCCGTCCCAGCACGTCGAACAACCAGACTTTGAGGTCATATTTCTGTCTTCCCAATTTTGGCCCTTGTGGTCGAGGTCAAGAAAGTGTCTGGGTCATCTGCGCATTGGCCGATCCTTCATATCCGGCCAAATAGATGTCTTAGATACAGTCTTGCACAGTTAATCACCCTTCTTGATATCGTCAGGATCGGCCAAAATTGCGAAGACAGCGATGCACGGGTCGATTACGTTCACAGGTCACCCGCAGGACAAGCATTGTCTCCAAAAGGTACCTCTTCACTGGGGTGCAAAACGGCCTACTTGAGCACTCACAGCAGCCATGTTTCGTCCCCAGGCCTACTGTGGTTTAACTTTCTTTCGTTGAGATTTTCAGATCCATGCTGGCTCCTGTGGGCCGTACTCATCCATGGAAAAAGTTTGCTATAAGTGAAACATAAATCAGCCCTCCTCCCCGGTGGCATCCCGGCGGCATCACGGCGGCGTTCCGGCGAAGCGCGTTGGGATTCCACTGGGATTCTCTACTGAGTAGCCTCTCAACAAGCAGGCTACAATCCGTGCGGCCAGTGGGGAAGGCGTCCACCTGGGGCCATTGAACCCATGGGTGCAAGGACTGGTCACATGCCAACTCGGGCCGCTCATCGCTGGATTGATCGGAGGCAGCGGGGGCGCAGGACGTGGACCGCATTCATCCGGCTGGTCAGATGTCGTCTCCACAACGCCACTGTTTGCACGGTCACCGCACCCGTGGCCCCGCTAGCCACCGCCAGCCCCAGCCCCGCAACGTGCCTCACGCCATTCAAACGGCGTGCCTGCGTGCCCCCACACAATGCTGTCAGCGCTGCGCGGGTGCTTCTTTCTCGAACTTCGTCTTTCTCGTCCTCCTTCCTCGCCCCTTTCACTCCCTCTTCTTTCCCATCCTTCCCCGCCCCCCCCCCGGCCCCCGCCTTTCGCCATCTCCTACGTATCAGCTTTCAAGGCGCATGGCACAGCACAGCGGTCCCGCCAGCCACAGCCCTACGACGCACCCCAGGTCACCATGACGGTTGGCATCGATAATAACGCTACATCATATCAAATCTCATTAATATATGATCAATCACTGATTGGTGCATCGACTGAATCATGCATTTTATTGCATTATTGGGGTTTTCGTGATTGCACTGGGACAGCCGAGTAAGGATCGGCGCACATTGGGCGTACCGGAAAGCTGACGGACCTTGTAGTGCGTCTCTCCCGAGCAGTTAGTCAGCGGCCGCTCCGTGGGGACTCTTCGGTAAGAGGCATTTCCCCGTGGCCGGCATCGGGAGAGGCAGGGTATCAGAGTGAGGGGGGGCTCGCAGGACCGCGGGACTCCGCCGCGACCCTGGGGCTGGTAAAGGCCGATTATGCCATGGACAACGTGCAGGGAAGCATTTTATGTGACTAGTGTACCCCTGAAAAGGTGGTGGGCGTTGGCATGTGACGATCGCAGCCACGGCCTGCGCATCGGGCCCACAACTGTCGTCAAGAGCGTGTCTGCTTTTTTGTGTGTTGGTACGAACAGAGAATCTGCAAACCGCCCTCAGGATCTGTCTAGGCTAATTTTCACCAGAAAGGGTGCCAAAATCATCTATTCGCCGGGTTGGATGCATCTCCGCTGGAGAAAAGAGTGACACTGAATTAGATGTATTCCAGTCTCCCCAATTTTGGCCGATCCCGACAAGAACAACTGTGCAAAACAGATGCACGACAGCCATCCATTCGGCCGGATACGACGTCTCGACCACTCAGAAGTTGTGCGGACTGTCGGTTGTTCTTGTTCGGATCAGCCAGAATTGGGAAGATTGCAATTTGTACATCACTCTTCTTGAACGAGAGGAACACGAAGAAGCACCGATGGTTCTGCGAGCAGGCGCTATGAAAGGAGTGAGACTCAATTCCTGTTTTCCAAAGAACAGATATGCAAGGCCCTCGCATTAGATGGCCTCGTAGGGCCTGTCAAGGGGGTCGATCTGTTTTTTTGCGCAGGAAGTCTGTTTTTTGATCCAGGAACACGAGCTCAAGACAGGCCAAAACAGACGTGCTTTGACGACGGTTGTGGGCCCGCTGCGCTGTGTGGCAATGTTGATCCCTGGATACTTGTTCATCTCAGATAATGAGATACATTGTTGCAGGATATGTACTGATCAATCTATAGATTAGTGCATCAGCTTCGTCGGAATTTTTTAGTTTTGACAACCATGATGACAAGTCCACAGGAGCTTCCCCGCGCAATCATCGTCTCAAATAGGCGCCTCACTACATAGCGATTCGTCCCCGGGAACTGTCAGATTCGAACACGCTCACTGATGGTTCGCGGAACTTGTCGCGCATTGATCCTGGGATTAAATTATGCCCACTTTTTTTTATATTGGAGACAGAGCCCACAGTGGAGTTCGAAAGTGCTCGAACACTGTGTGCAACGGGATATAAAGGGAACCGACAAGCTGTTACCCGGCGTAGAGGGGATGGGAACCGGGTAGACATGCATGGGCTCGCACAACGAAAACTTCGCGAAGTCCTGGACGCACCCAGTCCCCATTTATAAATGATTGGGTGTCGCACAAGCGCACTGAATTTGCTCTCAGGTCGGTGGGAATCTCGTCCCCAGCTTCGTAGCATGGCACTCCCATAACTCGCACTCCCATGGTTCAATTCGTAAAAGAACCCACAATGAGAATCTCAGTTCCACACATACAGCCGTTCTCCCAAAACTCCCGTACTGCAACCGTCCCAGAAGTGTTCCAAGTCGGCCTCGACGGGGTCGTAGACGCCGATTTGGAACTCTCTTGCAACAGTTGGACAGCGGGAGTTTTGAGAGAACGGCCTGAATGCGTTAGCTTCCATGATGGGCGTTGGTGTGAACGAACAGACTGCCCAAAGTTTTTTATTCACGCTATTGGGGGAATATGCAGATATTATGTTTGTGGAACGGCGGCCCCTGCTGCTGCTTGCTTACATCTGTCACTCTGCTCTGTGGCATGGGCGGCGGCAAGTTTTTCACGGTGCTCGTAGGCTGGCGTCGCGTGTGTCGAAACTCTTCATGTAAAAGTGGTGCTGGTGTGGTGGTGTGGTTGTGAGGCGCTGTGTGTGTGTGTGCTGTTGGGGGCAGGTGACGCCAAGTCTCCCAGAAGGCCGAAGGATGATTTGACAGTTCGGGGAGGGGAAACCCACGCCGCGTACGACTCGCTCACGGTATTTGGAATGACCAGCCACCCGGCACTGCCAGCACTCCGCCATGCCTCTACGTCAGCAACAGGGCTGGCATGCCGTGGCTTGGAATGGGGCGAGGGCCGAGGGAGGGGTGCGCGCGGTGCCGCCGTTACTGAGCGTTCACTGCCGGGCACTCGCCCGGGCCTGCGTCTGCGATGGACACCTAATTTGAACAAGCCGCCTGGATGAGGACTATCCTCGCCGAGGGGATCGTCACGATAACGATTGTAAACAGTGTGGCGTGCGATACGATATCATTGAGCGAGGTGGAAGCAACAGGAAGAAATTATGTGCAAGTTTTGCCAGTAGCCCTATCGTTCTCAGCATACTCAGAAAGTCCGGGTCGCTCTGGGGCAAGGGCGCTATGCTCTGTAACTCGGGCAGTGTCATGTTTTTCGCGCATCGGTCAATCCCGGCGTATTCTTTCACGCTCTCCAGGATATGCGCCGAGCAGTGCTCATCCGCCAACCCGACAAGTGGCTTGGCGCCACCAGTCCCAGGTAATAATCGCAACGTCCGCTGTTCACAGCAGCAGCTTTTCACAGCAGCAGCTGACTGGCTACTGTACCGTTCAGTGGCCACCGGCGTCATCTCCACGACCGCCGCGGTGACTATGCATGGCCATATGGGAACGCGCGTGCAGCGGTGAGTAGGGGAGACGCCACGCTCGTCGGCCATGGCAGCAGCTAACAGAGGTGGTGGGGACATCCCCGTCGTGGCCAGGACGGCTTTGGCCGCCGCGCTGAAGAGCGGAGGGTACGTCACCACTACGGGCGCGGGGGGCACCAGCCAGAGCCACGAGCCCGCCCACGACCGGCGGACGACGGCGGCTGGTGGGTGGCGGCAGACGGTGATGCTGCTCGGCGGTGCACCTCATCCGGGGTACGGTGGCGCCGCCATCCCCGAGGTCGTGACTCGGCCCCCGCCTTCTATCGGCGACCCCTCTGCGGGGGCAATAGGAAGCGTTATGGCCGGTCGTCTCGGCGACACGCGGCGGAAGTGGCGCACCAGTGTGGTCGATAGCAGTCGGGACATTCGTGGTCAGGGGAGGCCGGCCGTGTCCGATCGGAAAATACAGCTGTCGTTCTCACAGGACGCGCCTGTCGGCGTCGCCGCCGCCGCAACGGTGGTCGGCCACCGCGCCGCCCCCGCCGACCGCTGCCGTCGGTGGGCGGTGGGCGCGCCCGTAGCGTTCCGCCGCCATCCCACACTTGCTGACGCCGTGGGGGCCACCCGCCGCCGCCCTGACTATCGCCCGCCCCTGTCGCCAACGACCCACCCCACCACCGCCCGCCGACGGTCGGCGGTCAACGGTGAGCCGCTGCCGCCGCCACCGCCGCTGCTACCGCCGGCAAATGATGCGGGCAACGCTGACGAGCCCGGCGACATCCCCAATGTCCCGCCGGAGGTCGCCGGTGACACGTTCGATCGTGGATCGGCCGCTACGCCCGCCGCGGCGGCGGCGCTGCCCCCCCCCGCCTCCCTCCCCCCGCTGCGGACGCTCGACCTCCCCCCCCCCGGCCAGCGGCGGCGGCGGCGAACGACCCGCGTCCGTCCGCAGCGCCCGCCCCCTCATTTTCCTCACTGCCGCTGGCGACCGACGCCACGTCAGCGGCTCCGTCGGCATGGCGCCGAGGGCGGCGGCGGGGGCAGGTGCGTGGCTGGTTCGCACTGGTGGGGGTCCTTCGGACGGTTGGGAGGGTGGGGCCGCGCGGCTGGCGGTGAAGGCGGGGGGAGGGCATGGAGGTTAAGGCTCCGAGCCGCCAGTGCGCGCGCTGGCAGCGGCCTCACTGCCTGCGTCGGCCGGTTAACCGCTAGCGTGGCCGGACGGGGACGCCGCAGAAAGGCGGTTGGGACAGTGGCCCCTGCGAGTGGCAGCCGCACCTGCGGTAGCGATGCCCCGCGAGCCCTCCCGGGAGCCCCCCCGCAAGCAGACGAATGGGTCCATCCTGGATGCATAGGATGAAGTAGGTTGGACGACGCGGACCTGTCGAGGCCGTCAGCATCCCAACTGCGGCGGGGGGGGCTGGCGGATAGCTCCCCTCAGAACTGAGACGACCTGGCCACATCGATGTGTGTGGATCAATCATATCCATCCGTCAAGGTTATTGCTGATCCCCGAAATTTTTCCTGGGGGACAGAGAGAGAGACTGACTGTAAATATAAGCACTCTATTGGTCTAAAATGACAGTAAGAAGGCGTCGAAGCCAATAGAAAGCCCACATTTGGTGCCAGGACCTTGCATCCAGCAGAACGCACTGTTTGTTGCTGCTTGATCCAATTTTCTTGGCACGTCGCAAGCTGCCCACGCGAGAAGTGCAGAAGAAATGAGGCGCTGATGTTGAATTCCAGGCTTTATGGGCGCATGTAAGCAATCAGCAGCACCAAGTCAGTCCCAGGGGCACATCTGATTGGTGCAGAGGGTCGGTCCGCAAGTCAGTCTCTGTCCATCAAGACAACATTCAGGGAGCAGCAATACCTTGACGGCCGCTAAGGCTGCGATTATCCGTCTTGTCCGTAGAATGAGTCCAGAAACTGTAGTGATGAACTGCCCAATCACAGAGGTAACTTCAGAATCAGGCAATCTAAATTATACGATATTCGCCGATCCACGGGACTGTTGTGCACATGATTATCCAAATCATGCTGAGGCCAACTCACATGAGCTTTGCACGGCTATTTCAAAACATTCTGTCGCGTCAACTCGTTATAGATTTACAAGCCGGCAAATTTAGAACTATCCTGACGATGAAGTACCGACCCGCAGTGTACTGGGCTGCGCAAAGTGCGTACTGGGGCCAACTGCGGCTTAAATTTTGTACGCAGAAAGTAAAATCCATGCTCGGGTTACGCTGGCTCCACTGGCCTCTCACCTGCCCGTGCAAGCGCAGGCTACCAGTGGCGCCCGCAGACCTGGATGTGTCCCCGCCGACGGCGGTGGGGTTCGGCGGGATTCCCCATAATGAAGCCTCGCCGGATCGCTGATGTAGCCTCACCGGGTCGAGAGGGAACTGAAGCTATTAAATGCCTCGATGCAAGGCCTGGACGGGAATGGTCACGGATCAACCCCGGCGGTTCATCTCTGGATTGTCAGAACGCTGCGCTGCGCAATACTTGGCCCTCCCTGAACCCCCAGTGATCCCCCAGGTCAGATTTCACCGTAACTACGACACCTGCTTGCAAGGCTGCGGCCATGCCAACGCCTCCGCACCGTCGATGCCAACGGCAGCGGACTCTCTATCGACGCCTGATATCCGTCTGTCACCAGTTCTTGACACTTGTACCAGTTCTTAGCAAATCAGGCTTGTGTGGGAAATCTACAGTGTTTACATATGAAATCGGGTTCCTGGGGATGCTCCTGAACCGCCGACGGCGCAGTTCACTCTTTTTAAAACATAAACAAAGCATATCAGCGCGGTCTGAGTCACACCACTGGACTCGTGAACTCATCAGCTCTCCAACGATTCCTTGTGCGCCTCAAACAGAGCACTCCTGGACCATAGCAGCGCGTTTCCCTGGAAAAGAGCATAAAAAAGTACATGGCCGGATCGGTGCAATTCCGCGTCCACAGAGCCCTTCCAGTGATTTCCTAACGGAGCGCCTTGCTCCCGCCCGCGTTCGCCGCAGGGATCCAGATGTCGAGTCACTTTGATGCACCCCGGAGCCCCGAAGTGGCTGTATGGGCCGAGTTTTCGGCCAAGGTCGACGAAGAGGTGTGGTCAGCACATGAGAGAGGCTCTGGAGCCAGAGTTTCGTGGTCGTATTGTACTGTGCGAGTTTTTCAGGGCTACCCATCGCCCCCCCCCTCCCCCGCCCTTAATGTCACCACAGCACGACCCTGTTCCAGTTCCCTGCGTACCAGCACAGGCTTACTCATCATTTTATCGTCCATCTGATAGCCCCTGAGCCCCCCTAACCCACCTCCCCCC
>Ga0114957_1003904_pt1 | contig 13133 bp, 16 predicted proteins | sample BantaG_FD_87175 | JGI IMG/M metagenome (GOLD analysis project Ga0114957, IMG submission 87175) | Marine algal microbial communities from Bantry Bay, Ireland - BantryBay_4 metaG | ecosystem: Host-associated > Algae > Red algae > Unclassified | place: Bantry Bay, Ireland | collected 2014-11-21 | reverse complement strand
TATTTCCGGAGGGCTTCTCTCGGAAGAGAAGAGGCAAATTGCCACGTGGCTTCCCCTTCGGGAAACCCAAACCATTTGACTAAGAGCTTCAATTGCCCGTCATCATTCCAACCATGTTTGATACAATTTTCAAACACGTATTCGGGACCATCCTTAAGGTGGGTCCCCTCCTCAAAGAGGGCTTGTGCCCTAAGGGCATGGGTCCACTTGGCATCCCGCGCCGGGGATGTGGGAGCTCCAGTGACATGGTCACTGCTCACCGTCCTGATGCCCCTGGTGCTCTTTATCAGGAATCGGTATTCATCGGTCTGTAATACCATGGAAGGCCCTTGGGTCTTGCACTTAAGCTTGTTTGGCGAGCGGGAGTGGGCATTCAGATAGATCCAGTCCCCAGCTGTTAGCTGGTTATTCTTTTCTCGAGCGCGCGCATCGAAGGCGCGCTTGTACGCTGCCTGGGCTTTCCCCTGATGCTCCCGGACCTTGGGAATGAGGGCCTTCAGGTCCTCAACATATTGTTCCGCCGCCGAGCTGGCGTCGACGGGCCGTTCCTCGGCTCGTCTCAGCCGACGCATTCTCTCAATCCCAATGAGTTGGAGCCGCCTCGGGCCTACGAAAGCAGAGGTGATTTCCCCAGTGCTAGAATGGACCTGCGCATTGTACGCGGTTGTCAAAAGGGACAGATGGCTGTCCCACTCGGCTTGGTGCTCCGCCACATAGAAATGGAGCTGTCGAGCAAGGGTGCGGTTGTATCGATCCACCTGCCCGTTCGTCTGCGGGTGATAAGGCGAGGTGTAGTTCGAAGCTATACCGAGTAAACCCAGGATGCCCTGGTAGTATACCGAGGCAAACTGCGGTCCGTTGTCCGTAAGGACCGCGTCGGGGATGCCATATGCGGCTACCCATGTATCTAAAAAGGCCGATGCCACGGTCAGTGCCGTGGCCTCCCTCAAAGGGATGGCTCTTGTCACCATATTTAACCGGTCACAGAAGACCAGGACGTGCTTGTGCCCCCCTTCAGAGGTGGGCAGTGGGCCTTGATGGTTCTTGGCGAGCCCCGAGAAGGGCTCGTCGGCGGTGAAAAGTTTCATCACCGTCGTATGTTTTCTCTCTGAGAGACGGTTCTTGGCGCACGTGGGGCATTGCTCCACGTGCTTGTATACGTGGACGACCATCGTAGGCCAGTACACGTACCTACGTAGGGTGTCATACATCCGTCTCGAGCCGGGATGCCCGGATAGCACCGAATGGTGTTGGTGAATCGGCAGGCGCTTCTTTAGCGCCTCGGGGATAACCACTTGGGTTTCCCGTCGGTACTTCTAGCGACGGCAGAGTAGCCCGTTCTTCTCTCGGAAGAAGAACGCTTGACGACTCAACGCGGGGTCGGGAGGCGAAAGAGCATCGAGCTCTTGAAGTCTGGCCTGGCAAAAAGCGTCCTCAGCCTGGCCCAGGATGATCCCTTGGGCCGTCATGGCCCCCATAGGGGCCTCCTCCGGTGACGCTTCTTGTAAGGCGTCATTGGCCCGGGTCTCGACCGCCAGGACGGGGATATCCTCGTCCAGGGGCGAGGTGACCAAACCCTCGGTGGGGAGACGCGATAGCGCGTCTGCCACCTTGTGATCCTTACGTGGCTTATGCCGTAACTCATAATTGTACTCCGATAGTCGGAGTCGCCATCGGTTAATCTGAGCATTTGGACTCATACTAGTGAGAACCGATATCAGGGCGCGGTGGTCACACCGCACCATAAATTCCGCACCTTCTAGGTAGGACCGTAAATAGATCACGACCCGACGACGCCTAGCGCCTCGATTTCCGTGGCGAAATAGTTCTTCTCCGCAGGGAGAAGCGCACGGCTATGGTAGCCTATGGGGTGGTATTCCCCTTCGGACTGTTGTTGCTGGAGGCAACAACCCAGCTGTTCATAGCTGGCGTCGACGTCGCCGATAAAATGCACGTGCCTCTTGGGCAGAGATACGATAGGGGCGTCTAAAAGACGTCATCGGAGTATCTCAAAGGCTTCCGTCTCCTTCCCTGAGGGTGGAGGAAGCTTCTAAGGAAGCTTTGTGCTTGTGAGCGCCGTTAGTGGCTTCGCTATCTTAGCGAAGTCTGCTACAAAGCGGCGGTACACACCGCAAATACCCAGAAAGCTCTTCATTTGTGTCTGGGTTTCCGGATAACGGAGACCCCGAAGCGCCCGGAAGTTCTTCTCCAGGACATGTACCCGTCCTGGTCGGATCACATGACCAAGGTATTCCACTTCCTCCGGGAAGAAGTGGCACTTAGACGCCTTAAGGGTGACCCCTGCGTTTCTGAGCAGGGTCAAAACCTCCTCAAGGTGCTGTAAGTGTTCCTCGGGGGAACCCGAGAAGACAATCACATCATCCAGATATACCAAACATATCTGCCACTTCACACCGGCCAGGATCATATCCATGGCGCGTCAATAAGTCGCAGAAGCGTTGCACAACACAAAGGGAAGGCGCACGCACTGCCACGCGCCCGAGTGGCACGTAAAAGCCGTGAGGTGTTTGTCCTCCTCGGCTACTGGTATTTGCCAGAATTCCGAATTACGATCTAGGGTGGAGAACACCCTGGTATTCCCTAAGGAGTCAATGCACTCATCCATCCGTGGGATGGGGTACGCATCCTTGATAGTCATCAAGTTGAGCTTTATTTAATCGATACAGAAGCGTTCCGAACCATCAGGCTTCGGTACCAGCACCACGGGGCTAGACCATTCCTCGCTCGCGGGCTCGATGTCGTCGATCGAGCGCACACGCTCGATTTCCCCTTTCACTCTCTCCCGGACCTTTGCCCCGGCCTTGTATGGGTGCTGTTTCACAAGGACAGCCCCAGGCTTCAGTCCGATGCGGTGTTCCACACTTCGGATTAAGCCGAGCTTTCCCTCCCAAAGAGAGGAATGCTTTTGGAGGAGGGCCTTTACGTGCCCCGACCACTCTGCCGGCACCGACGAAACATCCACCTTCGGCAGACGTGAATTCTCTGCCCCCTTCGGGGTCGTAGCGAGCTCCTTGAGGTCGCTCTTCAGACCTCGTACGTCGGCCCCTCATGGGCGTCGATGTACCCGATTGTCATATCGGTTGTTAGCCGCAACGGCGTAACGCCCAGGAACTTCACCTGGATGGTTATGGGCTCGTTTGCCATTATTATGGCAGAGCCTTGGGGGACCTGTAGACCATGCTTGTGGTACAACGGCGGTCGCCCTTTCACGAGGCCATGCCCCGTGTACGTACTCCTTACGGGGACATGGGCTATTGTCCGGGGTTTGACTCAGGTCTTCCGGGTTGGCTTCAGTTGAGCCGTTAGCCCCTCGGGGCAAGCACAGACCGCCGAGATAGAGGGATCGGGACATCCCCTAGGGGCTTTTCTTCTTTTCATCGGCACCTAAGTGCCGTGGAGGAGTTCCACATGTTGCTCCTTTGTCGCAATATTTTTCGTCGCGACATCGATAAAGGAGGCGCCCAGAATAGCTGGGACACTCATATTGTTCACAACTCCAAAGGAGATATAGGAGGTCTGACCCCCAAGGGTCACACCAAGACAGACAGCTCCAACAATGGGAAGCCAGCCCCCATTGACGTCATGGAACATCTTCGCGAGATCACCCAGCGGTTGTAGCGGGGTGTCGACCGGCAATAGCCGCCGGTCTATAAGTGTTGGGCCCCTGCCCGAATCCAATATAACCCGGGTAGTGAGATCAAATCCTGCCGACAGGAATACCCGAACGGCTAGTTGGTAACTAGACGAGGGCATGAAAGCGCAAGGCGTGCCCTTTGGGGGTCCCCCTTGCGAGGCCCGCCCTACTCGACTCGGCCGATTCCTCCCGGCCCCCCGAGATGACTTGCATCTCCGGTCGACCCCACTCACCTCCCGGGCGGGTGGGACAAACCCACCCGCTACTCGTTTCCCGAGGGGGAGTTGTCCTCCTCGTCTTGCTCGGCCGCATCCGTCCCTGGGGAGGGTGAGTCATCCGAAGAAGACCACGAGGGACCATAATGTTCCCTCACCGCCGCGACCGGTTGTCCTTTACGGATCTCCACCGCCGTCTTGCGGCGCTGCTGGCATCGCTCCAGAAAGTCTTTGGTCAACAGAGCCTTTGTCATCGCGTCAAGGCGGGGACACTCACTAAAGAAATGCCCCCGCATGTTAAATGCGAGACAGTTATTCGTCCCGGGTCGCCCGGGACGACCCACTTCTCCCCGGGGAGGACCAGGTGGCGCTTCCCTCACTTTGGTGGAGGTTCGCGGGGAAGACCCTCGAGGCCCTTCCCCCACCTTAGCGGAAGCCCATTGGGTCTGGCCGTGAAGGACCTCATTCACCTGAGGGGGGCCCTATCGGGATGGACCTGCTTCACCAACTTTCGGGGGGTCCCTTCGGGAGGGATCAGCCTCCCCCACCTCGGGCGGGCCCCATCGGGAAGGACCTTAAGGAACTTTTTGCACCTGAGGTGGGGCTGTTACTGCCGCGGTTGCGCATTTCCGCGGCGCTGGCCGGGCAGCGCGACGTACCCGACGGGCCTCGGCCCGTCGGTCCTCTTCATTCTTTTCTTCCTGGAGGCGTCTACGACAGAAGTCCCCCTTTCGCTGGGCATCTTGTACCAGCAGGTCCATTGGCATGTTATCGGTATTATTTTCGCGCACATCGGCGCAAGTCTCCCAACCAAGCCCGTGCATATAGCGACTATCCATTTGTCCTTCCAAGTGAATAAAAATACAAAGGCGACGTAAACCCCGAAGGTGTACGTAGTGATCATTCTCTGTTTCATCCGCCCCTAGGGCGGCCCCATGGAACAGGGCATCTTGGTCGCTTAGCGACTGCTCATCCGCGTATTTGCGGAGGAGCCAGTTGATCAATTCCACGTAGGAGCTGACCTCTGCACTCCGCCCTCCTTGGAGGGACGGCATGATCGTATACAACTCCCGCTTGAGGGTACCCTTACTGAACTCGGGAAGGAGATACAGAGCCCGGCCCTCCGAGACATCGTTGTCATCACCCGCTTTTACGAAGCGGCTGAAGAATTCGAAGACGACTAAGGCGGGCATCCCATCCCACTCTGCGTCACGGCTAAAATTGGCCGATACACCCTTACGCAGACGGCCTAGGCCGTGCGCCATGGTCCGGTCGTACCGGATGTCGGTATTCGCCAACGCATAAGCTGCGCAATCTAAGACTGCTGCATAGCGATCGTCCGCGGGGACGATCTTGGGGGGAATCCGACGGTGGATTACCCCGCCCAGTTCTTGCCCTAGGGCACGAGTGATCGATCGACGGGGCTCATGGCGGCCCCCATCTCCCCCGCAGTACTCTCCGTCCGAGGAGGAGGAACTCATGCGCCGACGCTGGCGCCGGGACCGTCTAGTGGTCCCGAGGGCTGTCTCTATAAGAGACAGTCGATCGTGTAAGGGGCTTGACAAAGCGTCCAACGAATCCTGTAGGGCTGCCGATATGGCAGCCGCGTTTTGGACCCCCGTTGGGGCCCGGTCACCACCTCCACGAGGAGGTGTTCGGGGTGGGCCGGCGGCTCTCGCCCGCCCGTCATTTGGTCCTCATGGAACACGGGGGACCGCTTGGTCCCGCCTACCCGGGGGTAGAGAAAAGGGAGGCGGGAATGCCCCTCCGGCTCCACCCTCCATATTTTGGAGGGGAGAAGGTGGGAAATCACCTCCATCTACGCCTTCCGCACCTTCGGGGGGAAGAGACAGTGATATCCCTCCGTCTACACCTCCGGCTCCTTGGGGCGGGAGAAACGGAAATACTCCTCCGCCTGTGCCCCGCGCACCATGGGGGGGAAGAGACGGTAATACCCTTTCGTCTCCACCACCGTCGCTCGGCGCGCCACGCTCTGGCGTGGCGCTGCCGGCGTGACGCTCCCGCCGAGGAGGGATCCCTCCGGGGTTTTGAGACCCCGAGCCCTTGCTGGCTCTGTCACGGTAGCCCCGTGACGGGTTGCCGGCGTCCGGGGCACCGGTCTCCGTCACTTCAGTGGTGTTCATGGCGGGAAGACACCGTCCTCCTGCGGAAACAATCAATCCTCAAAAACAATCGCAACAGAACAGGCACGCCCAAGGGTATGACAAAGCACAGCAGAAAGACCACCGAGAGAACTGACACAGGGTCGACCCGACTGATCAGAAAGAGCCAAACCCCGTATCCCCCGCTGATCCACCAAATGTACTGGTTTCTGCCCGAAAAGCCGATGGGGCACCGCCCCGTCAGAAATTCCAGCACAGGATGCGGAGCGACACAAAGGAGAGGGAACACAAACCCCTGGATCACAGGGCGCGGAGCGCACTAGAACGCCGGAACTGACGCAAACGCGACGCTGATTTATTCGAGTACGCACGATGCCCCCAAAGCATACACTTATAAACCCTCAGAAACAAGACGTAGGACGTGCACAATCCCGACCCAGGAAGAGACGGTCGTAGGGGGGCCGGGGCCCGGCGGGCCACGGTCCCTGATGTGAGGTCTTGGTGGCCCCTGCCACGGATCAAGGGATCCTCTTCCACTGAAGGAGAGATATCGTTCCTGGATTTAAGCCAGCTCGGACTAAAGTTGCCCAATAAGTCACTAGGGACTTATCCCCGGATTCTCAAGTCTCTGATAGAAGTTCTTGTGGGATATCGACAGTGGACGAGATTTAATCTTGGCCCAGGGCCCTTTCCCCGTCAAAGAAGCTTCCACAAGCTTTCAGGCCCCTTCAGGGGGCCCGAATCGAGGGGTCACGTGGCCCCTCATCCGCGTCAGGCCCTGCCGCACTCGGCCTCTGGGGGACGGGGAGGTAAGCCTCGGGGGCGGTGCCAAATTCCACCTGGCATGCGCCCTGAAGGGGCGCCGCACACCGCTCCCTCGAGGGGCATTGCGTGTGTGCTCGCGGCCCCTCCCCCGGCTGATACCGGAGAAACCGCGTCATCAGAGGAGAGGGGGTTTCCCCCACACGAACGGGAAGCGCCGAAACGACCTCCTTCATCTGAGAGCTCCTCCATTCCCGATTCACCTCGCTGCGCTTGTCTGCATCCGGAATGCTCTTGATTGCGTGCGCAGCGGTTTCCACCCACACTCTGCTCGCAGTGACTTGATGGACGTCCGAGCGATGCTCCTTCCCGTCGTCTTCTTCGTTTTTTTTTCGGTCAAGATCAACCGGTGCGACGGTTTGTCGCACGACAGGGGCGTCCATGACCGAGGAGCTCCTCTTCTGATCGTCAACGATCGATGCGCCGGCACGGGGAAACCCTTCGCACGGGCTCCAGAAAGAAAGGGGGCGATCACGACTGTAGTTAAGGTGGTCACAGAGGAGGACAACGAAGACGAGGATCGTGCAGAACATTGCCAGATGCAAAAGCATGCACGGGCGATAGAGCGCTGCCTTAACAGGTGATCAAATACATAAAGAGAATCAACAGCCAGATTATGGCCGACAGCAGACTTGCTTATGTAAAAACTGGGACACGTCCCCAGCGGAACCCTCTTGCGAAGCCTTCTGCAGAGCGAAAACTAACGGTCGTTTCCGCCCGCTTCCGACAGGTTCCTACAATCGGCAGTTTCAGAAATGAAGCCGTCACGTATTCATGGACGGTGCATGCGCCAAAGCCTTGCCAGGGGGCACGGCTGGCCGTTGCGTATTCGCTGGGGAATAAGGAAACGCTCGACATGCAGTGTTCAGGCGTCATCCGCTCATGCATCAGCTGCTTCACTGCAACAAGCACTCCTGTTCGTAAGGCTTCCAACGAGTGCTGTTGAGGTGTCGGTCCGGGCAGGCCGTAAAATATCTATATCTGTAAGAACAGACGTGCACATGAGAAGTACATGCAGAACAACACGCGCGTACCGTACATTACTGCCCACGACTCGACGCAACTGTACTCGTCCGTATGCAGGATGCAGAAGCCAATGGATAGGACACTGAACGGACGCGATTTGATCGATTCACATCTTTTACAAGATCAGCGGACGCAACGAGTCCTGAAACGCTAGCGCTTTTAGACAAATACGCACTGGTGAAGCTTCGAATGACAACGAAGCAATATCCGAGTGTCCATTCTACTGCTCCCGAGGCTCAAATGAGCCTCAGATGAGGCTCAAATGAGGCTCCCTCTCATATGGCCCGGAAGCGCGGCCTTTTTGGCGTGTCTGTCGCACCCCTTTCGAGTTTTCATCGTACACAGACGCCGAGATGGCCCAGAGGTAAGGGGACTGCGCTGAGTCCGGATCTATTCACAGAAAGAGCAGCAGAGGCCGGAACCTGGGCACAGAGAGGCATCAAAAATAGGCTCAAATGAGCATGAGAGGCTCAAATGAGGCGGTCAGTAGAATGGACACTAGAGGTACCCATCGCGCGAGAGCGCGACGTGCACCATAGCGAAGGTGAAGACCGAGCACAATGACGACGCGACGCGGTCTAGAGGCAGGTTTTGAGCCTCGTGAATTGACAAGTCCCAAGCCGATCGGCAGAGGTACTTGACGCCATACGGCATCTGCCATCACGCCATTTTTATTTGGGAGAACCGGGTTGAATCTTTTGGTGAAGAACGTTGACGCGCGCTCAGCCACTTGCGCCTCTTCGCGCGAACTGGAGGACAGGCAGACGCTCCTTGCGAAAAAGAGTCGCGTCGTATGCAATTATCAAGCCAATGACGACACCGCAGGAGCCTGCGTACAGCTTCTACAACTGAAAAAACTGGCTGGAAGGCAGCTTCACGACTGCTCCGACACGTAGGGTTACCACAATTTTTTGCCGCCGTCATAGTTGCCACCAGTGCGACGGCCTGCCCCTCGCCGAGCTGCTTGTACTCTTCAACAGCGTGATAATCGACCACGGGAGTCTTGAGCTGGTCAGGTTGCTCAGTATTGTGCTCGCGCGCCAGCTCGTTCGTGGAAAAGAGTGTCACGACGTGGGCAGGAGTTGAATGACGGACCGTTACTTTCAGTATTGGAACGTCGTCTTGTCATAGCTTTGCCTGTTGCATCCGGTTCTGAAGGTCTAAGAAGCGAGAGTCGGCTCCTTGTCCAAAAGTGACTCGAGGAGACGCAACGTGGTTCGCAAGCACTGCAGACCAGACCGCACACAAAGTACGGAGGTGTCCGAGAACATGCCTTGGCCGGACTCAGGAGGGAGCTGTTCAACAGCACCCGGAAGAGCAGAACCAACCCTCGCATAGGTGCGTTGGGCTCGTGTCAAAGCATTTAACAGATGCATTCGAAGCCGTCTAGTAACTCGACATTTAACATGATGATATCATGGAGGACGAAGAAGCGGGCAGACGAAAATCGCGCCTGAGCACGTGGGGGCAACAGGCTTACCTTCATGGATGCAATTGTACTACCCACCAGTAAGGCCGAAGAAGCAGGGCGCAAGCCGGCTCAAAAGTGCTTCGTCGCGACTCCCATCAAAGAAGGCGCCAGGCCCATAGTGGATCACACGCTCAGGCTGCGGTGTAATACTCAATTTTGTGGAACTTCCTCTTTGAGTACTTCGGGCTTTTCAGTTCCTGAAGCCCATTTCAAGAAGACGCTTCTGCTCCTGCAAAACTGCAATGCGACGGAGGCCGCGGACTCGCTCGCCGCTTGTGGGACAGCGGCAGCCGTCATCGCACCTCTCACCTGCCTCCCGCGAGATTGACTTGCCGGCGTGCGCTGATGATCTGTTGTCGTGAAGGACGCACCTCTTGAGTGCGCACCGTTGGCAACGCCTAGCTGCCGGGGATGTTGCCAAAGGTTTCCTACTTGCCACTTTCGACCAGCGGAGGGGAAGGCCATGGGACGTGGCGATGAAAACGGCGTTGGTAGTACAGAGAGGTGAGCACCGCCACTAGTCTCACCGCTGCCGGGGGCATTAGGTACCGCGAGCTGCAACGAGTGCGCCGCAGATAAGGATTCGCGAGCGGTAAAGCATGAAGTAAAGCACTCGGGACCGATAAAGTTTGCAATAGTGCCGAGCAGGGTGATGAAGTTTGCCACGCTGAACACTTTCGAAAACTAAAGCACGACGCTCCGCCGTGAGATCGTCACTTGCAAAGCACGCTCCGATAAAGAAAATGGGACAGAAATCTGCACGCCAGCGGCATGTGAACATGACTCGACAAAGATTCAGCGAGTGGCGTTGACCTTGCAACCAAACAACTTTTTGTCTATGTCTCCATGCGACCAGATGTGAGTCAGCAACAGCCAAGGCTGCAAACTGTCATTGACATGAGCAGCAAAGAGCACGGAGGTGGCGTTGGCGCCAGGCCAGCGGCAGGTCACAGACAGTGGCTGCTTAAGCGACGTGGCATGCCGCACGCACACGTTAGAGCGTGGCTGCGAGAAAACAGCGCTTTTCAATTCGCACTGTCTTGTAATGTCTGATATCCGAGCATGCAACTCGTGAACCGACGAAATCAAGAGCCAGGTTTTCGCTGGTTTTCTTTGGACTGTCATGATCTCTTCTGCAAATACATTCTCGGCACGTGGCCTCCACATCAGTGTTCAATGACGCAGCCCACGCTGCAGTGTACACCACAAAAAAGCTTTAGTTCGCAGGGTTGCGCTGCGGCCATTTCTGGATCTATTCTTCCATAATCGCTTTCTCGTCGTGCCACATAATGCATCGAGTGCGCCGGTAATACTCACAGATGCAATTACTTCTACGACCCTGGTAAACCGGCCGCGGCGTCACAAGTCAGGTCTAAGACGGCTTCTAAAGAGGGAGAAATAGATCATGCACAAAGCTAGGCACAACCTGTAGCAAGTCTGTCGTATGATTTCCGGACAAGCGCTCCTCTAGCGGTGTCGAGCGCACTGATGGCCGACGGGTCTGCTGCGACAATCTGTCGCCGCGGGTGTTGAGACATCTATCAACAGGGCCTGCACGCGACACTGCGAAAACCTAAACGCCACTTCTCTCGCCGTGGGCTTGCGACAGAATGACCCACTCTCTGAAAGACGCCCACTCATCAGACCGGGAAAGGCATCGACGTGCGCTGATGAAAACTCTGCGACGGGCACCCCAGAGAGGACTGCGAGATTCCACTTTTCCGCGGAAAGCTCCTGGTAGCGCCACAAAGATGACCCCTTGTCATGAGCACCTGGATTTTGAGATAGGGTGATGGCGAACATGTCTACGAGGCACCGCTCCGCCCGGCGCAATCGCTCTGTCAGGAACCGCAATGAATCCTGCTAAGGCGCATGGGCTCGACTGTTGTCGAAGTCATCAGCTCCCGCCACAGTGCGGCGTGAATCGAGGACTGACAAATGGATGTGCCTCGCTTAATCTGCGCCGCCATTGCGAATATAATTATTTCTGCAGAAGAGCGGGGAAAAGCAAGCCTGATAGAACAGGTGCAGCATCCAAAGCTGTTGTTACCTGCGGAACGACGTCCGCGAATTTGTCGGATGAGGCGTTGCTGTGCCTCTCGTCACCAGCAGCCGCGCTCGTCGAGCACCCTCCGGCTACTAGAAGAGAAAGGAAGATCATGCCCTCGTCCGTACGTGCACCTTCTCCTGTGCTGCTTGACGACACGTGCGAGCCTCTGCCCAGTTGGGTATTGCTCCAAGCAAACACTCCCAAGGCCGTTGTTGCTACTCAATCATGCGACACTCTCTCGCCTCGCGGCACCGCGCGCATCATGCCGACGAAAACATCCACCGCTGCCTCTTATTTGCGCACGCCGCATCCCAGGAGGTCGAAACCGGCCGGCCGTGACACGGGAGGAGTCGAATGTACGCAGCCAGAGCACTGCATAGTCAAAGTAGGTGTGCGGCACTCGGAAAAGTTCGAGGATAGGGCGACACCAATGCAAGAAAAGTGGCGTCGCGAAGAGACATCAACCAGGGGCGCCAGATGAACAGCGAGAGGAAACGTATCGAGAAAGAGGACCTCCGTGCCGTCCACGGCAAGTGTCGAACGCCGAAGAAGCCGGAAAACGAGGAAGACGGAGGGCGCGATTCACTTTGCGGGCAAGCTCGGCGTCAATGGTGGCAACATCGGGCAGAGCGGTCTCGCACGTAAACCGGGCGTGAGCCATATCGTTGAGGGTACGCGAGGGCGACAGAAGGCGTTCATCGCAAGCCATTACGCCTGTTTCGCGGCGCAAGTCGTCACCAGAATGGGTGACGGCCAACGTCGTCTGCATTGATGGAAGGGCTGCAGGCAACAAGATTCGTACAATTGTTCTATGCCGCATAAGTGCGTATTTTTCGCGAGTCACCTATCATACAGCCATCGTTGTACGGACCATCAGGTAGCGTCGAGGTTCACGCCCAGAGCTCAACCATCAAGGCTCATACGCCCCTCCACGAACAATGCGAGAACCATGGCAGTCACCCCGAAAAGACCATGGCGGTCAGCCCTCAAGTGACCGCTTATGCCAAACTCTCAATGGTTGGAGCTCAGGCGTGCCGCCCTGTAAGCTCTGTCAAAGTCAGCCGAGAACTGTCGTCGCGTAACCCTAGTGGTCTGAGCCCCCGCTCAGGACGCTTGCCGGTGACTGACAGTCGCTGTTTCTTCGACACAGCAATCGAGCATGAAGCTGGTGCTGTAATGTGGAAATCAGCCGGCCATCGAAAGACCCACAGCAAGGACGGGCGTCTCTAATGCGACCACGATTCTGGGTTGAACAGCTCTCACGGCCAAGACACTCGTGAATGACTTAGCCTGTGCGCGAGCCTCAGAGAAAAGGGCCTTTGAGGCCGTCTGAGGGAATTTCCACCACACACGCTTGGCAGTGATTCAGGACTTTGGTGTGGCGAGGACCCGAAGAGCTTCCACTCGTGGCCGAGGTCTGACAAGTGAGACGTCATCCAATGTCATCCAATGCAGTACAGTGTCAACGAAAACATGTCGATACTAACAAAGGTCTCACGGCCAAGACACTCCCGCATGACTTGGGCTGTGCGCTAGCCTCAGAAAAAAAGCCTTCGAGGCCGTCTGAGAGCATCTCTATTAAACGTTCGGCAGTGATTCAGGCTCTGATTTCGGCGCCGTCAAGGGCAACGCCGTCGGGGCCCGCGTCGCCGTTGGCGGCGCCGCCCCCCCCGCCGGTGGCGGTGAAACCCCCCTCCAGCTGGAACCCCCCTCCAGCACGTACGTGTGTACGTGGAGGTCCGCGTCTGCAGGGCGCACCAACCGCGGCACC